>ERZ651776.1268-NODE-1268-length-30819-cov-7.470074_pt1 | contig 30819 bp, 18 predicted proteins | sample MGYA00514761_ERZ651776 | MGnify/ENA metagenome assembly ERZ651776
TCTCGCCCACTTGAGAAACTCGAGTTTGTTCGTTCCAGCAACTTCCGCGCAAAACCAGGCTTGATCCATCACGTATCTAGCGTTATCTTTCCCTCCCCAGGGCACGCACTCCCACATCCATTCCAACGTCGAAATGGATGTACATTGCCAAACACGCCAACCTAATTTCGATACGTCTACCCCGGCGTACTTAAGCACAGCCCGACTCTCTCTATTCACTCTCGAAAAGATCCACCGATCTGTCGTATTCAATTTCGGAAGCACATGCGATACAAAAATATCCTTGTAATGCAACACCAATCCCGTCCATATCTTGGTCGGCCCAAGCTTCAATCTCTCCATATCCGCCGCAGCCTCCGCGATCATCGCCTCTTCCTTCTTCCTCTTCGCCGTGCTGGATAACTTGTTCCCCATTATTAGTATTCTTAAAGTCAACGGTGCTGCGCGTGGTTCTTTTTTCTCCCTTTGTAAAAGTGAGCGTTTTTCACCTCACTTTTGCGCTTGCAACGAACGCGAATTTAAGAAGAGAATAACACTAATGGGCAAAACGGGCACGGAAAAGCCTTTGAAAGCGCCCAAGAAGAAGTCGAAAGAACTGGACGACGACGACTTAGCCGCGCTCGCGAGGAAAAAAGAAGAGCAGGCAAAGTTGAACGCGCTGAAGAAGCAAGTCGCCGGCGGCGGGAAGTTAGGGAAAGGGTTGCAAAAATCAAAGTGATGTTATGAAATGTTTTGCGTTTATGAGGTGTAATAGTAATACGATTTAAGCTCACGAAAATGAATTGTACTTTCTATTTAAGACGCCTTTCGTCGCTTCCTCTCGCTCCATCCACTCCGAGCAGATTTTCTCGAACGTGTCGTACTCGACGACGCCTTCTTGGAACGCGCGGTAATCGATTTTGTTGTTGGTGGTGTTGTTCTCTTTTTGTTGTTCGTTGTTTTGGTGTTCGGAACTCCTTCGGATCGGGAAATAGGGCTCTAAAATTTTCCGGTCGATTTTCACGCCGAGGACATCAGTCGCGCCTTTTTTGAACTCGTACAGAGATAACGTGCCCCCACCGTCCTGGTCTAACGAGGAGAATATGTGTTTGAGGACGTTGTTGTTGTTGTTGTTGTTGTTGCTTTCGAAAGACGAGGACGACGGAGAAGAAAAGTAGGACGCGTAGAAGGTCTCGTACGGGTTCCCGCCCGTCGTCGTCGAGCTCAGGGAGGGAGACGAAACAGGAGGAGACGTGGCGGAGGGGATTTCGGGCTTCTTCTTCTTCTCTTTAACTTTCTTCTTTAGCTTCTTGTTGGCGCTCGTAGTGTTGTTGTTATTGCTGTTACTATTTTTCTCCGCGACTTTCGAGCGCTCGGCGTCCACTTTGACCAGGTTGTTTTGTCGCCATCTGTGCACCTCGCAAGCGCGAGTAAAGTTGAGCTTGTTGCTAAATTTTCGCAGTTGGAGGTTGAATGACGACTCTTTTTTCGTACCCGTCGTCGAAGGAGCACTCTGTTCCCGTCCTCTCGCGCTCGTATTACCATTTTGGACGACTGGCGCGAGCTCTCTCTCCAAAAGCGAGTTCAAAACATCTTCGTCTTCACCAAAATAGTCAAACTCTAACAAAGGCGTCGAGCTCTCCGCAGTCAAGACACTCCACAAAGAAGCATCTTGTACGGGGTCCTTCGCTAATCTTCGATCGTTTACGAGAACGTTTCGAACTCTGCAGTGCGCGTCCGCGTTTGCCTCCGAGGCTTTCTCGCACAAATATTTCGCCACGTTCAAATCCTCCTCGCACGTACAATCGAGGCGACATCGAAATGTCAATTGTTCCATACGCGTTCCGAGTACGCTTCGCCAGCCTAATCGTAATCCCAGAACGCACTGCTCGACACCGCTGAGTTGACCGAGTGAAAATACTTCGCGAGAAAAATCGTCGCGGAGATGTAGAGGGATCCGGCCGAAAAGCGCGACAATCGCTTCGACTCGAAATGCGCCTTTCGGGAAGTAAAGGATGATGTTTTTCGCAGCAGACGGAGTAAACCACAACGTACACGCGTTCACGCGCAATATGCGAAGATTGAATGCGTATAGTTCGCCATCGGTTTTGTATTTGTGTTTGCTATTCTCTGTATTTTTTCCGTTCTCGTCGAACAAATACGCCTCCACATTTGACACGTCTCGGATAAGTTTCAACATGGAATAGTCATCGTCATCAGGGAGCCTATCGTTTTCGAAATACGCGGAAACACTCGAGAAATCAAACGCTAACGTACCTCGTTCTGGAAGTTTCAGCGTTTTCGTTCGCTTTCGCCGCTTCTCAGAAGAAGAAGAAGCGGAGAAGAAGATTTTAGGTATTCCCGTACCCTTTTCGCACATACTTTCGCTCACACACGGTCCATCGTCCACACTCACATTTCTCCAGCATTTACCGCCAAATTGTTGCTTTGAACTCTCTTCGTTAGCAATATCCGCCATTCTTTGCGCCAACGCACGATCGGCGTCGATGACTAGATCGAATCGGTATCGGCCGTTTGGATTTTGCGAGCGAAACTGCGCATTGCGCTCGCCGTAGAGCTGTTCCAATTTTCGATTAGCAGACGCGTAATCCCTAAAGCCGAATCCATTGTTGAGATATATGACGTCGATAGCATTTTCGCTATCGATTAATCGAGGTTGACACGCAGCCGCGGCTGCTAGACGGTGGCTCGAAGGCAAGAAAAAAGTTTGAGTCAAGCGAGCAACTTGAGCAGAAGTGAAAAGATACGCGGAACGTACCATTTGTAATCGCGAAACGCGCTCGAAATCTGATAATCGATTACTTCGCAGCTGTTGCAAGAGGTTCAGAAGATCTTCTTCGTCGATGGGTGTTTGTCGTGCGAGAGAGTTCCCGGATGTTGACCATGCCGGAAGGATAAGTTCGGAAAGCGGGAGTTTTTCGCTCACCGGCGTGACGTTACTGTTGCTGTTTCGTGCGCTTCCACGAGGCGTACGGAGCACATGTCCGTATACTTCGTTTTCATCCACAATCACGCTTACATAGTCGTCGCCGTTGCCATCCTTTTCGTCCTCATCCTCTTCAGAAGATGATGATGATAATAATGCAGCGTCGCTGCATTCATAATCCTCTCGAGTAGACTTTTTGGTTTCGATTGTCGCTTTACTCGTTTTTCGTTTCTTTTCGGCGGTGTCTCTGCCTTTCTTCTGATTGTTAACTTTTTGTTGTTGCTGTTTTTTTGAACGATCCGACGATTTTGGAGCGCTTGAATTATTTACTACAGTCGCCTGTGTTTGCCGCTGTCGACCTTTCTCCTCTACTTTCTTCGCGCCGGCGAATGAGGCGCCTTCGAGCGTGAGCGTCGTCAAGCAATCGTTCCTCGTAAGCATGGCCATCAATTTTTTTCCACCAGTTTCACCGCATCGCGTGTGATCCATCTTGAGTACTTTCAACGTCGTGTTTTTCCTCAAACCTTTAGAGATTGCGCACGTGGCATCCTCTCCGATCGCACATTGTGAAATATCTAACGTGCGCAACGCTCGATTTGATGCCAACGCTTCCCCAAGCGCTTTACCTCCAATATCGCCAATGGCGTTCCAAGACATGCAGAGTTCTTTTAGCGTCGAGTTTTCACGAGTACCGTTCGCGATCGAAACGCATCCGCGCGAACTAATAGCGTTTAAAGACACGTCGAGTACCTTGAGCGTTCGATTCGTGATGAGCGCATCGCCAATCTTCTTGGCGCCGCGATTTCCTAACGCGTTTCTCGATAATTCAAGAATTTCAACCGTACACTTGGGCGATATCAATGCGTCCGCAATAGGTTTCGCGAGCGTGCTATTGATTTTGCAACCGTTTAATTTCAAAACTTTCAACCGTTCAAGAAGCTGGTACAAAACAGACAGTAGCAGAGAGACTGCGGCGGGAGGCTTCGAATGGCAAGAGTTTTGACCGTCCTCAAACGCACAATGCAAACCAATCGAATCGCTCAAATCGAGCACTTTCAAAACGCTGTATCTCTTTGAGACTTGCAAAGCACTCTCGCAAATCGCGTGAAACCCGCGCAAACCGACCTGGCACTTTGCAAAAATCAACGCTTCGTGTTCTGCGCTCCCTTCCTGAATCGCACTCGCTACGGCTACCGCGCCGCCATCGCCGAGCGGTTCTTTCGACACGTCGAACGTTTCATTGTTGACTTCATTTTCGAGCGCATTTAAGACACGACTCGATACGCGAACATGAATCTCGCTGCACCGTTTAGCGTAAATTTCCGCAGCATTTTGCGCGTTTATTAATCGCTTCCTCTCACAACGTTCGCGCCTTTCGTCTTCCTCTTCTTTTTCTCTCCGCCTCGCGCTCCTCGCGGTTAGCCTCGGCGACTTCCACGGCATCTGCTCCAAATATCCAGAACATTTTCGTTGTTTCCTCGTGCGTTTCTCTTCCTCTTTCATCATCTGTGCTCGTCGCTTCATCGCCTCTTCGTTCTCTTCTTCCTCCTTCTTTCTCTTTTGTATCTCGATTGTTTCTCCCTCTTCCTCCTCCTCTTCCTCTCCTTTCGTCGTCTGTCGTTGCTGCTTCTTCCACTCCACCAATCGTCTCTGAACGCTCTCGTACCCCATCCTCGGCGCAGATACCGTCGCACGATGCAAGCTCTGGTCTTTTTCTTCTTCCTCCTCCTTCCCTTCCTCCTCCTCCGACAAAGAAAAACCTCCTCGCTGTTGGTCCTCGTCTTTCCCCAAAACCCCTCGCTTCTCCTCCTCCTCGTTCTCTTTCGCGCCATCAAGAAACAACGCGCGTTGTCGTCTCTCTCGCGCCATCTTCGTCGCTTTCGACACGCGCGTGTCGCCTTCGTTTCTTCGCCTTCTTCTCGCGCCGTCCGCGCGCATTTTTACTCGTTTTTAAGGACAAATCTTTTTTGTATCTCGCGTAGTAGATCTATTTTTAGAGAGGAACAGAAAAAAAAAAGACGTTTCTGCTTTTATTAAAAATTTGAAGGAATTCACGCAAAACACATTACTCGGCACAAAAAAATGCTCTCCCCTTTCTGCGCTTTTTTATCCTCTTCCCCCTCTTCCTCTCTCGGTGATACTACTACTACTAAGAATGAAAACTATTACCGAAAACGCTTCCAACTCGGTCGAAGCGAAAACTGCCCGCCGTTATTCGTGGCTCCCATGGAAGGACTCGGGGACAAAAGGTTTCGAAAAGCGATTTCTACAGTTGGGGGAAACTTTTACGACGACATTTGTAAAGAGTTTACCCGAGTACCGGGGAACTTACCGAACGGCGCCAAGGCGGAAAAGTTCATAAAAAAACTCAGTTTACACGATTACGACGCGTTTGAATTAGGTTCAGAGGGAGTAAAAGTCTCCGCGCAACTCATGGGGTCGAACGCGGAGTTGTTGGAGCTGGCGGCGAAAGAATTGGCGAGCGAAGGCGAGGCGCCGCGAGTGGATTTGAACTGCGGATGTCCGGCGAACGTGGTGACTGGGAAAGGCGCTGGCAGCTCTTTATTATTGGATCCGAATCTGGTGTACGAATGCATGCGAAGCGTGAAGAATGGGTGCGAGGGGTATCCGGCGGTGCCGAGCTTGAAGATGCGCGTCGGTTTCGACGACGCGAGTTTGTTTCGAGAGAACGTCCAGGCGGCGTGCGAAGGAGGGGCAGAGATTTTAACCGTACACGGGAGGACGAGAAAACAGGGGTATCGAGGGGAGGCAGATTGGGAGAAAATTGCCGAGGCGAAGAGTATTTGCGAAAAGTTTGGCGTCATGGTTGTTGGGAACGGGGACGTGACCAGTTGCGAACGCGCGGCGAGGATTTTACGAGAGACCAACTGCGACGGGGTGATGATCGGGAGAGGCGCGGTGCAAGATCCGTTGTTATTTCGGAGAATTAAAAGTCGCGTGAGAAGAGACGCGAGTGGAACCGTGACGTTATTCTCCGAGGAAGAAGTATCTGAGGAGCATAAGATGGAAGATGAAGCCGAAAGAGTTATAGTTTTTCTTCGAGCGTTTTATAACGAAATGATTGAAAACGACGTTCGCGAGAGCGAAAAGTCTTCCAGAGGTAAAATACGCTTGCGCACGAGTAAGAAAGGAATAAAAAAAACGACCGATTCGAGACGAGTCGGGAAGTTGAAATCCATCGTAAAGTATTTATTCGCAGGGAACCCGTATTTAGCTGAGAAGATGAACGAAATAGTCGGCGTGGCGGACCACGAGACCGAGTCCACAGAGATGTTGAGAAAAGTTGAAGGACTAGTCATGCAGTATTGGAAAGGCGAGCCAGGCCACGTCGCGGTGGATAACTTTTCGTCTCGAACTGGATACGTCAACGAGCTGACGACGGTGTAGTATTAACGCGTTGTGTAATAATAGTAAACTTTGTATGTACTGCTGCCTAGATATCTAACAACCTCTATCATTATTGTGAGTGGTCTGCAAACGTTCCTGGCGCGTAATATAACTTCACCGCGCTAAACGGAGCGACTACGAAGCTCTGCTCGATACTCACTCTCTCCTCGTCTTTAATATCGCGTTTGATTATTTTCGCGCTGTCGCCATGAACGCCGTCCTTCCCTGCGCTAAATGTCTCCGTAGATGTTGGCTTTTTCAAGTCTCGTATTTTCTGCTCCGTATCAAACAAGTTCATAATTAGAATCACATCGCTTTTATCGCTCTCGAATAACGTCGCGTGCGTGTGATTATGCGTACAAGGTGCATACTTCCCACTCGATATCGTCTTCCTCGATGCACCGATAATAGAAAGCTCGCTTCTTTTCAAAGCGCACGCCGATGACGACGTTTCGCTCAAATCTTTAAAGAAAGACAACGCGTGACTGAACACGGTTCGTTTAATCCCAACGTCGTGATACTCACCCGATTTTGCGTTCCCTTTCCGTTTCTCGAGATCGATCATTTGATTTAAGGAATGCATGTTGGCCATTTCCACGCACTCAAACGCGCTCAATCGTCTTAAAAATTCCATCACCAACAACGCCGCCAGGTAGGATTTCTTAAACGGATGTTTGCGAATCTCTTGACTATCGAAGCCACCAACTCCGAATTCCGTAACCCAGACTTTCTTATCGTTACCGAACGTATCGACCAAATTCTGCATCGTTTTCGCGAATTGCAACTCCAAGTGACTCAACGAATGCGCGTAAAACTCGAGTTCAGTCGGGAAAAACTGCGAACCGTGACGCCCGGGACTCCCGTACATGTGTATAATTACCGCATCATACGAGAACGTCTCTGACTTTCTCGCTAATATCTTTGCCAGTTTAGCATTCCAAGTCGCCTTCCTTCCCGCACCCTCCGCTCCTTTGTTTTTATTGTTCTTCACCGCGTTATCGTCGTCTAAAAAACTTTCGTTAGACCAAAAAGCGCTGCTCGCCACGACCCCAATCTTACACTTTGGATAAAAAAACTTGACCATTTTCGAGTGTTTATCGCATCTCTCCGCGTATTCTTCAACAGTATCAATATACGGTGCGTATGCGGGAAAGTACACCTCATTCCCGATTTCGCAAAACGCCACGTCAACGTTTTCCTGCTTCAAACGTTCGCACACCGCTCTCGTGTGCGTCTCGTCTCTCGTACACACGTTCAACACGAGCGAGACGCGCATTCTCCCTTTGCATCGCTCGTAAAATATCCCAAAGTCTTTCACCTTGTACTTCCCCGAAGTTTTCGACCGCGCGATGTTCTCGTTCGTGGCTTTATATTTCCTCTTCTGCGCGCACTCTTCCACGTCAATCTCCTTCCCATCGACACCAGTCATCTTCTCATCGTCCAACTTTTCCTCGAAAACATTGTACGCGTTCGCGTTCGTGCCACCGGGCCATCGAATCACCGAGCACCCTAATTCGTCCACGGATATTCCCGGTAACTTTGGGTGCGCGTAATCGATCTGTCCGCTGAAGAATTGCGCGTTCATTCCAAAGAGCGCGCGAGGAACGTCGACTTTTGTAACGGTGGTGGTTTCCAACATCACGCGGATATTTTCCCCGTTAGAAGTGTCCAAAATGTCCTCGTCGCGTTGATGTTGCTGTTGTTTCCCGGATCGAATCTCAGAGCAGCACGCGGCGAAGAGCGACATATCGACGATGAGAAAAACGCGTTTGTTTGTGTGTGTGTGTGTGTGTTCGCTTTGTTACGACTGTTTGCGCGTACGAGTTTGTGTTGTTTTTCGTCTTTTTTCGATTTTTCGATTTATATTATAAAATGTCTTGTCTTCTTCTCGTACGCCAGTCCCGACGCTTTGAACAAACAAAGCGCAAAAACACCCTAACCACTCGCGGCAGTGCAAACATTTGCCTGCGCGCACCCTACCATGGCGCCTTCAAATTCCATTCGTACAAAACTCGGTTTTCCTTTGGAAACGAGAATCGACGCGCGCGCGCTCGAGCGCGAGAGAGTTTGAAAAAAAAATCGAAAGAGCTCGTTTCCCGACGCACGCATTATCGTGGATCCGGTAATAAGGGTATTCGTTCTCAGCTTTGCCACTTTATGCGTGTTATGCATAAAGCTCGTAGCACCCCATTGAGCACGCACTTTCTTTTATTTGAAAGTGCTCTTTTCGCTTTTCTTTTGACTTTCTCGCGAGCGCACGCGCGATGTTTTCCTCGTTTCGTTTTTCTTCGAGCATCTCACCCTGCGTATGAATAAGTTTGAAGGATTTAGCTTGATTTTCGTTTTGTGTTTCACAAATCGGGAGGGAAACGAAATCAATATCCGTTCGGATATCATTCTCAGCTTCTTTTCGCGTTTTGTGTTTACTCAAAAACTTTTTTGCGTTTTACGCGAAACAGAGCGCCAAAACAACCAACGAATACGCCAAAGCGACCGACGCCATCTTTGCGCCAGAAGCGTATGGATTCACACAAGCCGTCGAATTAGCCGTCACATAGGCCGTCACATTAGCCGTCGCCAACGCATGACCAGACGACTCGTCCAAATGCCAATCGCTTGGGCAACACTGCGCATATTCCGTGCTCGGCTTATCGACGTCGATATTTCCGTGATATGCGCACGTAAATGGCGGGTAAGCTTTGTCCTCCAAAATTTTATTGTTCGGGTTCGATTCGCCTTCATTGAATCCCCAGACGTACGATTTCGTAGCATCGGTTTCGTACTTAAACGCAGTACCCCACACGTTCTCGACCATATCTTGGCCGTTTGTCCAAATTTCCGAGCCTTTCTTGCACGTTCCAGTACCGGTATTTACACCATTCGCGTTCACGTTCACTCGAGTACTCCACGCATCCGCCCAGTTCCCGGCTTCGGTGCCCCACATCCCTTTACTGTCCGGAAAAAAATCATCCTTACACGCTTCATACATCGCGTCTGCCGTGCTCGCACGAATGGGCATCGCCTCAATCTGCCACGCGTTGTGATTACTCACGTCCGCGTCTTCTTCGTTACAATCCGAATGCTTTCTCCATTTGCCGACGTTTTTATCGCACTCGTAAAAGCAATTCTCGGCGTCGAAGTACGCTTGACAACCGGTGGACATCGCGGTGAAATCACCACCGACGATGTCCACGCACAACCCGTGGTTGTACTCATCACCGTATAAGTCGCTTATCATTTGCGTCGGTACCCTGTTGAGTGTGATGTTGTCGCGTCAGTCTTCTTCGTAAAAAGTATATAATAACGAAAGAGAAGAGGAAAGTCACAAAAGTCTCTCTCTAAAGAGGAGGGTTTTAGTAAAAAAAACAACGCACTTGCGAACGGTATCTAACGAGCAACACGCCTCGTACTGGTACTCTCGGCAGACGTTCACGTCGGACGGCATAAACGTCGGCGTGGACACGTGCTGTTGATAAGAGATAAGAGAGAGTTCATTCAAACGGTGAGTTCACAAAAACAACGCGCGATAAAAAGTCAACGAGACGGCCGCCAACGACGGGGAAATCATCGTCGTCGTCATCATCCGCATCAAAAACAACGAATACCATCACGCGCGTGTTCTCTGATAAATACTAAGAAGAAGCGCACACCTTGTGATAATAGTTCACGTGACACACGTCGCACTCGGTCTCCAGAGCTTTCGCGCTCTCGAAAAAGACCAAGAACAGAGCGAAGAAGAGCATCTGATGAGAACCCTTCATGGTGTGCCTTTTTTTCTGTCTGCGGAAAAAAGAAGCGAAAAGGTTTTGTTCTGAAAGTTGCTTAGGGTGTCCAACCCTAATTAAACATGCGCAATTCTCTCTTCTCTCTTCTCTCTCTCATTCCCTCATTATGTGCACAGATACACACACAAACGCACCGGGATGAGGATGATGAAAATGACGATGAAAACGATGAGAGAGAGAGATTCTTACGCTTTTCTTTGATGATGTCCAAAAACAGCAGCAGCAACGACAACAACACACATCAACAAAAACGCATTCAGACGGATGATTCGATTTTTGCCACGCGTGAATCGTTGCGTTTGGTAAGGCAGCAAAGCGAAGGAAGAGAAACGCACGAGGAGGAGACGGTGCAGAGAATGCGAGTGAGAGGAGGAGGCGCGGGAAGGACGATTCAGACGACGACGACGATGAGAGTGAAAGAACACAAGGCGAAAACGAGGACGAATGATTCGTCGAATCGCAGGAAGATGATTCCTCAGAGGGAGGAACAACATTCGCGAGAACAACGGGAAGCGCGAGTTGTTGTTGATGATGATTCGAGACGAAGAAACGAGAGAAACGAGGACGCTTCGCGCGGCGCCTCTTCTTCTCAGAGGACGGACGCGGCGACGTTCGCGGGAAGCGCGTTGCAAATCAGGGACGATTATTACGTGGACGCGAAATGGAATACGAACGATACTCGTCGTGCTGTCGGACGAGGAGAAGGAGATATTGCGAGCGACGAGGAAGAGTTTACGTTTCGGTCGGCGTCGGTGGGTGAGAGCGTGAGAAGCGAATTAGAAAACGCGAGAAGAGCGTCGGCGAGTACGATTGCGGAGGCGGCGATGATGATGGCGTCGACGTCGACGTCGTCCAGAGTACAACATCAACATCAGCAACGTGAACATAAAACGGGTGCCGTTGATGTTATTCGAAGGGACGTGGACGACACCATCGACGATACCGTCGCTAATCTTTTAGAAATGATTGAGAACGAGCGTTTAAAATCCTCGGCGTACGAGAAAAACTTGGAAAAAACGGAAAAGGCGTACCTCGAGACGAAAAAAGAATCCGAGGAAATTGCCGAACGCTTAACCGGCGCGGCGAATATCATCTCCGAACTGAAAAGTGCTTTAGTGCACGCCATGCGCGAACATCACGACGACGAGAAGTTTGAAGACGACGTCAACGACGCAGTCACCGAAACGAGATTGCTGCGAAGAGGAGGATCCGGCAGCGATCTCTCAAACTCAGTCGAGGCAGTCGGCGCGAGACGGTGGGAAGCGAAATTACGGAGAACTGTTTCGAGCGCGTTGGAAAGATTTACGAGCGAAGCAAGAGGCGTGCCGAACGGTGATGCTTTGTATAGAGCGGCGAAGGAAGCGTTAGATCCTGTTGTCGCGAGCGCCATTGCAGGAGTCGTGGATGAAGTCGAGATTGCATCCGGGAAGAAGAACAAGAAGAAGAAAGAAGACAAGGATTATTTCAGAACAAATGATGATGTCAACGAATCGTATTCTCTCGATGGCGACGATGATGATGACGACGACGACGACGACGATCCTACGAACCGAAGCAGAGAGCACGAACAAGACATAAACGCCCTCGACGGTCGCGCGAAGCTCGTTGCGTGGATGCAAATGGAAAAAGCCAAACGCAAGAGACTCACGAGAAAGTTGTTGAAAACAAAAGATGAACTTGCGAAATCGGAGGCGTCGCGAATGGCAGCAACGAGACGATGGTTGGAAGCCGCGTCACAGTTAGAGTCGGAAAGAGGGTCGCAGTTTACGCAATCCGTAGCCGGCGACGGTATGGGGAGCAGTAGCGATGAAGAAGGGTTTTTCGACGACGAAGACGAGAGCGAAGACGATCAAGGTTTCACGCCGAGAAGTGTAGAATCGAGAAGGACAGATCCCGGACAGCGCCGCGCGCGTGCTCGAAAGACGCAATCGTTAGACGGAAGTGGCGATGCCGCGTTGTTCTTCACTCAAACGCCTACGTCGCCTTCCTCGAACAAAGGCGTTCGTCGACGCAAATCGAAAAGCGCGTCCGCGTCGCTCGTGGATCCGAGTTCGCCGAGTAAAAATTACGGCACCTTCTCGCCTTTCTCTCCCGGTGGTGGCAGTGTTCCGAAGTCGGCGCTCAGCAAACGCAGTAGCAATAGCAATAGAAAAAGCCAAAATAGAAAAAGTCGGTTAGGTTTCGAGGACCGAATAGACGAGGAGGACGAGCGAGACGAAGAGGAAGACGAAAATCGAAGCGCCGGCGTTCGCTCGTTAGACGTCTCCGCGGAGATTCAGAAAACAATTCAAACCGTCACCGGAAACCCGACCTTCCGTGACGTTGTTCGCATGATCGCGGCAACCGTAGAGCAGTTCGCCGCCAGTCCCACGTTCGAACTCGTTTGGCCGATTTGTTTCATCACCTTTCTGGTCTTTTGGCGCTCGAGCGTCATCGCGTTTCACGCCAACACCGCCATCGAACAACAACAGCAGCAGCGGCAACAACAACAACAGCAACAACAGCAACAACGCATTCTCCACCCTCGCGTTACGCGAGCACGGACACCTCCTCCGCCTCTTCTCCTTGAAGAGACGCGCCAACGAGAAGAAGGACACCGGCGACCGACGGCTCACGTTTTATCCGACGAGAACGCGGCGGAGAAGAAAGAGGACGCACCAGAAGAACCCCCACTCGAAAAAGCGCCGCTACCGACGTCGCGCGATGTGTCGCCACCACCTTTTCCTCCTCCTCCTCCTCCTCCTCCTCCTCCTCCTCGGACGCAGGAAAACGCAAAGAAAGAGTTGTAAAAGTACAAAAAATCTCCACATTTTCTTCATTCAGCAGCGCTTTGACTGTTCTCTCTCGTATAAAAATCGTAAACACATCGCAACTTTACTCTTCCGCTGAGATGACGACGAGGATTCGGACGACGACGACCAGAACGAGGAATAGGAAAAGGAAAGCTTCCTTTACGTCTCTTTCTCTGTTCAACGCCTTCTTTTTCTTCTTTGTCTTCTTCTTTTGTTTCTTCTTTCCGAAGTCTTCTTGGAAAGCGGAAGCAGTTCCCGACGGGGAAGGAGAGAACGATCCGGAGAACGAGAAGAACACCATCAAACGCATGACCTCGTCGAAGAAGAACAACAAAACGTCGAACGAAAACGAAGAGAATGATGTCACGGTTGTCGTGGATGGAAGAACTTCTTCTTCTTCGTTGACATTCGATGCGGTCCTCGCCTCGATAAAACGGTTCAGTCTGGAGTCCGATTTCGAGCTCGACTTAATTCGCCAGAGACGCTTCTTACACGAAACGCCAGAGTTGATGTGGAACGAACGAGAAACGGCTTCGTTTATCAAGAAAGAGTTAGAAAAGCTAGGAATTGTGTACGAAGACGCGGCGGAACCGGGAATATTGGCGAGGATTCCGTTGGATGGTGACGACGACGACGACGGCGAAGGCGAAGGAGGAAGCGGGAGCGGCGAGAGTACTACTACTAAGAAGAATAAGATCGCGGTGTTGTTGCGCGCGGATATGGACGCGTTGCCGGTGACGGAGGAGACAAATTTGGAGTTTAAATCGAAGAATGAGGGGAAGATGCACGCGTGCGGGCACGATGGGCACGTGACGATGCTGTTAGGCGCGGCAAAATTGATTAAGAAAGTTCTCGAGAGCGGCGAAGAGATTCTACCGGACGAGGCGAGGCGAGGGAAGGTTGTGTATTTGTTGTTTCAACCGGCGGAGGAAGGCGGCGCGGGCGCGAAGAAAATGTTAGAGTCGAAGACCATGCGAGATATGAAGATACGACCGAGTACCGCGTTCGCTTTGCATAACTGGCCGTACGCGGAAACGCCGAGTGGTTCGTTTGGAACGAGAGGAGGAACGATAATGGCAGGCGCGGGGACGTTTGAGATTACGGTGACCGGGAGAGGCGGACACGCCGCCGTGCCGCATAAAAATGTCGACGCGGTTGTTTGCGGGGCGAAAATTGTGACGGATGTGCAAACTATTGTCAGTCGGAAAACGAGCGCGCTAGATTCGGTGGTGGTTACCATATCGACGTTTCACGCCGGGACGGTGAGCAACGTCATGCCTGACGAGGCCAAATTGACCGGTACGTTGAGATCGTTGCAGCCGGAGACATTTCGATGGGCTATGGATGAACTGTCGAGAGTAGCTAACGCAGTTGGATTGGCGAACGGGTGCGAAGTGGAGGTGAGTTTCGCAAGTAGAGAAGTGTACCCACCGACGGTGAACGATGCGAAAGCGGCGGAGTTTGCGAAACGAGTGGCGAGAGAAATATTCGGGAAGGAGGAAGGTAAAGTGTTGGACGTGGCTCCAGTGATGCCGGCGGAGGACTTTTCGTTTTTCGCGAACGAGTATCCAAGCGTGATGAATTGGATTGGTAGTTATAATCTAGATATAGGAGCGGTGCATCCGTTACACTCGGCGAAGTTCATTTTGGACGAGTCGATTTTGAAAAACGGCGCCGCCGCGCACGCCGGGTACGCGCTCGGGTTTTTGGCTCTAAATTCGACAAAGTTTTAACTAATTAGTTGCTGCTTCTACATTTACTACTACATTTACTGCTATAATTACGGTTGCTTGTTGAACTCGAGCCGGAAGAGTAACGCGTCTACTTTATCGTGCAAAGCGACATCCGAGACCCCTAAAATCTCGCTTCGCAATGCCGAGCAGAGAAGTGCGGTGCACTCTTGCGCGCGAGACAAGACGTGTTCGGTCTTCGTAACCAGATGTTCGTTCGCATACAATTTTTGTTCATCGCTCGTTTCTTCCTCAATTTCTTTATCGTTAATATCTCTGTATTCTCGACTGAGAAGTTCCAACGTAAAGGCTAAATTTGAAATCTCCGCCACTGCTTTCTCGACGTCGCTCGCGTCTTTCTTCTTTTTCCTAACCATACTCCCATCTTTCACGAAAAGTTCGCGCGATACGCTCACAATGAATTCTCTGTGTGCCTTGGTCGCTTTCTCGAAGTCAACGGCAGTGCCGTCTCCTGCACTCGACGTCATGGATTGCGCGAACGACGACCATCGGTGAGCGATGACGTCCTCGCTCGCGTACTGTTCCCAGTTTCGTAATGCAAAATCAATCGCCGTTCGCGAGCGAAGAATAACGCCGTTTGCGTCGGTTTCAAAACCAGTACCGGTATTGTTGCTCATTTGTAAAGCCGTCACACTCGATCGATTGTGTCGGCTGATATTCTGCCAAACTCGCGACAACGCGGATCTCGCTCGACGCAATCGAAACAAAGACTTGAAAATCGTACCGTATTTCTCGAGCGCAAAGTCCGTTACGAGTAAACCTACGGGCCATGTCCTCTCGTAGGACATGTAGACATCGTCAAATCCATCGCACGAACTCACAGCATTTGTTTCCGAAAAATATTTTTTGTCGCCTCGTTTAAGTGAAAATCGTTCGCTCGCGCCGTCGTACTTGTTATCGGCGACGGCATCTTCCCACGCCGATTCAATGCGTTTCTTCGCTGATTTCATACCACTCATTTCGCTCCCGGATACGAAAAAGATTGAATCTTCGTCGTCCAAAAGCGAGGAAAAGATGTCACCTCTTTGTAACAGAAAGAAGTTTCGCAAAGACGCGAACGTTTCCGTTACGAACGACGACGAGGCGGATTTGTCGTTCACGTCGTAGGTTTCTGAATCGATGACTTCGCCGAGTTTCTTGGAAACTCTTCGTTTCGCTTTGTTCACGACAACAGCGAGAGAGGTAAAATCGTCGAAATCGTCCTCGCCGTCGTTTATTGCGGCTTCATTCTTCTCTGTGTTTTTGGATTCATCATCACGAATACCTAACACGAGCGATTCAATCTCCTTCCCGGTTTCTCTCGCGTGTTCCTCTAGGAAAGCATCGATGTCTGCTTTTTTCGCGTTCGTCTCCTTAATGCTCCCAAACTTCTTACGTCTTCGCAATTCGAGCGCTCTTCGATGTAACCGTAACGCTCTCACGCACCTCCCTACGAAATGTACCGCCTCGGCGTCGCTCGCGGACATGCGTTTCGGTGTTTGCTCGATTTTGACCGCGAAAGCGTCGCGCCAAGCCGAAGCGCCGCCATCGGTTGGTAATATTTTCGCATTCTCCAAGTAATCGTCGTCTTGAAAGTACCTGATTTGATATTCTTCGTCTGCGTTCCTCATCATCGAGTCTTCTTTTTCATCATCATCATCATATTTTTCTTCTTCTTCGTTCATTTCGAGCCTCTCCAGCCTTTGCGTCATCACGTCTTCCTCTCTCACGGCGCCGATAAAAAACGACCCTTTATTGTTTACTTCCCGTCGTCGTCGTCCACCAAAATCCCTCCGAATCTGCTGCTCCTCTGCCACTGTCCCAAACGCCAGCCACACGAAACAGTGCCCATAAAACGCTCGCATCGCAAACCTCCTCAAAATTCTCAACGCTCGCTTCGTCTCGAAACTCCCGCACTGGCGATACCGAAACGCGAGTTCGTCCAAAAGTTTCGCGCCGTAAAATCCATCCTCTTCTTCCTCCTCGATTATCTTCTTCAACGCATCCATCGTACCTATAACAGAAACTGTAAACTCGCCTAAAAATTCCTCGATCGCGTTCGCGTTCGGTTCGATTTGGCCTTTCAGTATTTTCTGCTCCAACAGGAGCAACCGCTCCTCGTACGGTTGTAACACCGCTTGGTCTATGCCGGAGAGTAATCCGCGCCGGTACGCGCACAAATGATGCTCCGACTGAATACTCACACCGTTAGTATCATCATCACTACTTCTCATCCTTCTTTTCGCATCCTCTCGTTCTGCGAACTCTTTCAAAACCTTCACCGCAAACGCGAGTGGTAAGAGTCGTTTTTCCACCAAATCTCTCTCAAATGGCAGAACGATGTCCATTTCCATCGCTCTCGAGCTGATGATAAACCGGTCCGGCGTTGTGGGTGATGTGTAGGACTCGTGGACGATGATATCGCCCGGAATTCCCGAAAGAGCGAGTAGTAAGTCTGATATCATTGATGTTTACTTGGCTTTGAAATGGAGAGATTTCTGTTGACTTTCCCCAGTTTAAATGATTGATTTCCCCTAAAACAAACTCTCTCTTACTCTCTCTCTCTCTCTCGAGCGTACCACTCTGAAGACAAGAAGCACACGAAGAAGCACACCGTGTGTGATGCGACAGACGACGTTATTTTTTGCCGGCGGAGGCGATGGTAAGAAGACAAAACAGAACAAGAATAAATACGAGAAATGTCCAGTTTGTGGGACGATGCACCACGTGGTGCGCTTGCAAGAACACGTGAACGAGTGTTTAGACGAACGCGCAAAGCGAGAAGAAAAGGAAGAAAAAGAAGAACGAGAACACTCCGTAATAACAGATGCAGAGAAGACTGAGACTTTGGCGAGCAAAAACTACCGGAAAAGGAAGGCTTTTGAGGAGAAGGAGGAAATGCCTTCAATACCTATTCCTACTATTCCTACTGCTAAGAATAACGACGCGTTCTTGAAAATCAAGCGAGGCTCGATTGAAATGTCCAAAATCTCGTCGCCGTCGCACATATCTGGGCACAAAGTGATTGAGAATTTCATAACCGAGGAAGAAGAGACAGAGTTATTGCGAGCGGTGTACGACATGTCGGAGCAGACGTGGAACGATCGAAACGCGAGCGGGAACGGACGGCACAACGGGAAGTCTTGGGGGGTGAACGCGGACAGGGCGCGGAGGAAAGTGTTCAAAGCGAAGAGGGAAATGCCGGAGGCGTTTCAGAGGATTGTTTTGGAAAAGTTACGCGCGAATGAGTACGGGTACAAAGGTTTGCGAGAATTCGGGTTCGCGTGCAACGAGTGCAACGCGATTGAATATGTGCGAGAGAAAGGACACGAGTTGAGACCGCACGTGGACGACCGGATTTTATCGAGCGATATTATCATCAATTTAAGCATGGTAGGAACGTGCATAATGCGATACAGAATGAATAAGAATCAAGGGATTGAGATTGCAAAGAAGTTACCGAGGTTTTCGTTACAGATCCAAGGCGGACGATGTAGATTCGAATGGGAACACGGCATTCGGAACGAGGATTTAATCGACGGGAAGCGAGTTTCGTTGACGTTCAGGTGTAGCGGGAGAGGAAATGGGAAGGACGGCATGTATAAAGACGTGGTGTTTGAAGAGCCACCGAGAGGATACGTGAACGATTTAGAAGGCAGAGATAGAAGATAGGTAGTTTTGTATTTTTAGTTTTTAGTTTGGTACAGCTTTGCGTGTGCATTTCACGCGTGCGCGATGGCGTTTCGAAACAATTCCAATCGCCTCTCGCGTCCGTGATGACAAAACGATAACACCGATCCCGGGCGTAACGTTCGTATGGCTTTTCCTGAACACTTCACCGGCTTTGCGTTTTCTTCCGCATCATAGAGAAAAAAGATGCCCTCGACCGCTTGGACTCGCAAATCGCAACACGTCTTGGCTAATTTCGTCACTTCTTTCGTCTTCGCGTCTTCCAGCGTAAACTTCAAAACGACCTCTTTGCTCTCTTTAAACGGTATGAAAATCCCGTCGTTTTTCTCGATGATTTCATTCACACTTATCGCATCTTCTGGTTCGTACTGTTCGGAGGAGGGCGAACATGCGGATTTCACCACCCTCGCCGGCTCGCCGAGCGTCCAATCGACGTACGCTTTGGTGGTGGTGGTGAGATGCGCTTTTTGTCGTCGTCGACTATGAGTACTACGCAGCGCGTTACCATAAAATGTGCTTGCGTTCGATACAACCTGCATGTTTTCAACGAAAACTGTGTTTCCTGTGCGCGTCTGTGTGTGTGTTTTTTTGTGTGTGTAAAAAATACTGTGTGAGCGAGCGGATCAAAGAAAAAAAAGTATCGCGGATGTAGGTTCTTAGGCTCAGAGCACTTGCTATGATCAAATACGCCGTGAAGCTTCAGATAAATCTTGATAAATTTTGTGGTCATCATCGCCTTTGAATCCGCGCAGAAGCAACGAACGTTGCGCACGAGAGAATGCGAAACGAAGGTAAAAAAAACGAGCGACGTTCGACTCCTCCCTCTTTCGGCATACTTCTTCTTCCACGACAGATAGGCTCAGAACATGTTCTTCATCACAAACTCCCGTCAAAACAAACAAAAAGAAAGAAAGACGGGTTTCAGTTCAATGTTTGGATATATTGGTCATCATCGCCTTCACGAAGCAGAAGAAGAAGAAGCAGCACTCGAAAGACTTTCTCTCTTTTTCTTTCTCTCTCTCTCTGTTGGGAAAAAATACACTCTCCAAGAAGGCACATTTTGTGCAGTGTACATCACAGCGTTCAGCAAACTGACAACGTTGTATAATCATCGTCAGCATCATCTCCTTCCATCAAAAGGGAGAGAGAGAGAGAGAGATCTCGGATCTCTCTCTCGCGCGCACAACGCGCGAGAGCAGCTCAAGCGCGCCTGGGAGAGATACAAAACAAAAAAACCTCTCTCTTCTCGTGCTGTTCTTATTCGTATCTAAAACTGACTCATAGTATTATTCGTTGAAATCAAAGCCGCCGCACGGCTCATAAGCCTTTTAGCTTTAATAATCATCGTCAGTCGAAGAGTACTCCTCCCTTCCTCTCCTTTTACTCGCAAGCGCAGTAATACTACCGTAAGAGCGCGACCACAAAACACTCTTTCGCCTTCGTATTCAAAGTGCGAGTATTTTTAACAACAACACAAAAACACACACCTGTCTGAGAAGATGAAAAAAAAAATGAAGAGGCAAAAAAAAGAGAGGCCAAAAAAGAGCAAAAATTCTCCTCATTTTTTGTTCCTTTTTTTGCTCCCTTGAACACACAAACTGTCACATTTACATATTAGTATATTATATATATATCGTCTCGCATTAAGAACAGAACGAGAAGGAAAAGAAGAAGGCAAAGAAGAGATGGCATCGGTGGTCGCCGCGGCGACGTTGACCACGCTCGCGTCTTTGTTCTACGCGAGTAATAGTAGTAATAGTAGTACTAACAACAATTCGCGTAATAACTCGTTCGCGGTGCAAAATGCACCGAGCGGGGTGCCGCCCAATGATAATAAAGAGAACGATGCAGATGATGACGATTGGCAACTCTCGGAACAACCGAGAACGTACGGAGAAACTGCCTCGCGATTGGCGAAAATCGTTCGCATCGGGTGGACGGACGCTTTATCCATCTTGAAGATTTGGAGGGTCGACCACTTACTCGCCATTCGACAGTTGGCGAACCGAGACTGCCAAGACGAAATCGCCGACGCGGTGATCAACATTGGAAAAGGGAAACGAATCACGACGGGAACGTTTCGAGAAAACATCACGGAACACGAAAGTCTCGTCGCAAACGGGGAACGGTGGGACGAACGGTTGTTAAGGATACGGTTGGCGTTGAAGTATAACAAACTTTTAAGGCGCGCGAGAGATTTCGAAACCATTCGAGGGAGAGTGGACGACTCGTACCAGAAGATTTTGCTCCATCAGATTAAACCGTCGACGTTTAAACCGGCGTTTGTTTTGTTTAAGGATGAAAACGTTAAATCGTTGTTACTGGTGATTCGTGGGACGCATTCGATACGGGATTCGTTGACGGCGTTGACGGCGCATTCGAGTCCGCACCACGCGTTGAGACCGGACGGATCCGGCGACGTCGTCGTCGGGTACGCGCACGCCGGTTTTTTAGCCAACGCGAGGTGGTTGATGAAAAACGCGACGGACGAGTTGAGAAAAGCAAGAGAAATGAACCCAAATTACGATTTTATGGTGGTTGGTCATTCCTTGGGTGGCGGCGTCGGCGTTCTTTTAGCGCAAATGCTCAGAGACGCGCAGCCGGAACATTTTTCAGACGTGCGAGTGATTGCGTTCGGGTGTCCGTCCATGCTTTCGGAAGATTTAGCCGCGAATTGCGCCCCGTGGACGACAACGCTGATCAATCGAGGCGATGTCGTGCCTTTGTTGTCCTATTCGCGTGCGGAGGATATGCGCGAGCAGATTGTGAAGACGAGCGTAGAACAAAAGGTATTGCAACGGTTTTTGCAAACAGGCCGGCGAGTCGAAGGGGACGCGGAACTTGGCGGGCTAGGGATCATGGGCGATGAAGCAGCTGGAACGTTAGCGGCGACGTTTACGGATAAAGACGCAGCGAAAAGAGTTTTAGCGACCGCACCGAAAGTGTGCGGCGTGCCCATACCGTGCGTCGGTCCTCGATCGCCAGAGAAGAAGACTTTCGCTTCGCCGGACAACGAGTGGAACGAGGCGCCGCCGCCGCAAGACGTCGCGGTGCTTCCATCTCCTAAGATTTCTGCTGGTAGTAATGGTGGTGTGGCTGCTCCACCGTTAGCGGCCACGATTGCGTCTCAAAGTCGCAACTTATTAGCAACCACAGCGTCGGCGGCGACAAAGTCTGCGCGATCCGTCTCGTCGCGATTGGCGAGTTTATCAGTCGCCATGTTACTTCGATGCACCGCGCCGAGAAGTCAACACAAAATAAAACCGAGCGTTGCTGCATCTTCCTCGAAAGAGGAACATAAAAAGCAACAAGAATTAGAAATAGGAACGAAATCTTCCTCTCGTATGGGAGGCGTCGCGGCGCACACGCAATACGGCGTCGGAGAACTCGACGCCGCCGAGGAGGAACGCATATCGAGAGAATCAATCTCGGAGGAAATGTTGGATGCTTCAGAACCGGAAGCCACCGAGCGCGTGTTGCGTTTACAAAGCGACAGAGACATAGCGAAAGCATCAGAGGAGCTTCTAAACGCCAAAATGAAAATTTCGGGTGAAAACATCTCTCCAGAACGTCTCGAAGAAAGCGAAAAGCTCGAGCCTATGGACGATATCGAAGATCCTTCCGAAACTGCCGCGGCAATGGAAGTCGACGATGCGGAAGGCACCATCCTAGCCATCGAGTCAGAACTGAAAAAACGCGGCGAAGGAGCGAAGAACAAAGATGTTGGCAGCGGCGGCGGTACCAAGCGCAAGCGCACGTTACACGTCCCGCTCTTCCCGGCTGGCAAAATCCTCCACATGATTGACCTCGCCGCGGCGAACCGAGCCGAAGGTCTCGCCAACGAACAGCCGCTTTTACGAGAAGCCATTCCCAAAGACGCCCCACAACACTACGCCTTATATACCGACGTCAAACGAGAAGCGTACACCGCTTTATGGTTGAACAAAAACATGGTCTCCGACCACTTCATTCCGAGATACGAGAGCGCGTTGACCGACATCTGCGACCAGTTACGGTTAGACGAAAGGAAAAGGTAAATATACATTTCGCATCATGTACCATCAACACATAGACGTTGTTTTAAGTATCTACTTTTTACACTTGTACGTCTGCATAGAAAACACGCGCGCGCGTTCGCTTCTCGTTCTCTCCTTCTTCCTTTCGTTCGAACCCTCAAACCTCTCCAGAAAAAAGCGAAGAATACCACGCGAGAAAGAAAAGAATAAAACACGAGTATGGGAGGCACGAACTCAAAAGCGCCTTCCTCTTCTTTGAGCGATGGCGTTCGGAACTTATCCTTCGACGAAGAGAAAACTGCAGAGAACGGTTCGAGCGAGACGAGCAGCGACGACGACGAGCGGCGACACCATTCGAACGATTCTTCCCCGCGAAGTCGAAAACCAACGACGAATACTACGACTCGCGGAAGTGGCGGTTCGAACGCGACTAAGAGCAGTACTGTTGCATCATCTGCGAGCACTACGAACGGATCTTCGAGTGCAAAGGCGTCTGGTGCCGACCGGAGACGAAAAGATGATAACGGTTCGAACGACGAGAACGAAAAGAACAATCTGAAGATGTCTGATAACAGCGAAGATACCATCGCCTCGGGGATGAAGACGAATACGACGAGCGACAAAAACAAAGGCGCATCAAAAGGCGTTGGATTAGAAAATTTCGGGAACACGTGTTACTGCAATTCAGTGTTGCAAGCGTTGTATCACTGCCAACCGTTTAAGAAGCTCTTGTTGGAATACCACGCGACGCAAACTGATTCGGACGCCAACTTGTTACTTTCGCTCGGCGGTTTGTTCGCGGAGATGAGCAAGAAGGAGCAAAAAGCGTTGACGAGTTCGGCGAAAAGAGTTCCCGTGGTTGAACCGAAGAAGTTTGTCTCTCGGTTGAAGAAATCGAACGAGTGTTTTAACTCGTACGAGCATCAAGACGCGCACGAGTTTTTGAATTATCTCTTGAACGAGTGTTGCGAGATTTTAGAGAGGGAGAGAGACGAGGTGAAGGATAATTACGATTCGAAGAGGAATTCGAGGAGGAGTGGAAGCAGCGCGGGCAGTGTAACGCCGAGAATTTCGAGCGGTAGCGGTCGTCTGAGCGTAGATGAAGGAAGCGAAGGTAACGACGTGGATTTGAGGAACGTCGAAGAAGAGAGCAAGAGCGCCGCGAACAAGAACGGTGCGGGGAAGGACGCCGCCAACGCATCGGCCGCGCTAACTTTGTCGAATGCAGGTAGTAACACAAACATCGGTGGCATTAGCGACGCGTTAAACATGCGTAAAAAAGCATCCAGTAACAGCAAGAAAAAAGAAAAGCAAACGTGGGTCCACGAAGTCTTCCAAGGCGAAACCGTCAACGAAACCAGATGTTTGTGGTGCGAGAACGTCACGTCGCGGTCAGAATCCTTCCTCGAAATCTCCGTCGAGGTAAAGCCAAACTCTTCCATCCAACAGTGTCTGTCGGATTTCTCTGCCAGCGAACTTCTCGGCGGCGAAGATAAGTTCCAATGCGATTCGTGTTCGGGCTTACACGAAGCGCACAAACGACTTCTCATCCGCACCGCGCCTTCCGTCTTAGCGCTCCACCTGAAACGTTTCAAATACGTCGAATCCGTCGGACGAATGCAAAAACTTAACCACCGAGTCGCATTTTCGCGCGAGCTGAAACTTCCCAACCTCTCCGCCGACTCCACCTCCTCCGACGACCTCTACTGTCTCTTTGCCGTCGTCGTCCACATCGGCAGCGGCCCGAACCACGGCCACTACGTCTGCTTCGCTCGAACCTCTGGCTACAAAGCCAGCGGAGGTGGTGCCAGCGAACGGTGGGTCATGTTCGACGACGAAACCGTTCAGGACATGAACACGGAAGACTTAGAATCCGTTTTCGGAAGTAAAGGTGTCGTCTCGGGAGGACAAGAAGGAGATGAAGACGCAGGCGGCAGCGAACACGGGTACATTCTCTTCTACCAAAAAGTCGCCCCCGACGGCGAAGACGAGGAAGAAACCTTCTTGGAAGAGGAAGCGTTTTTAGCTTAAGAACACCTTTATTATTAGATGACATATATGTGACGACGACGATGATGATTACGATGATGACTTTAGAGCGTTTACTGTGTATATACCAACACCGGTTAAATTTTGTACCATCGAGCACTTCTGACATTTTCACTCGATTTCCCACACAAAAAACTTTAAACAAGGGAGAAGAAATATGAGCGGCGACGATGAAAACGACACCAACGAAGAGGAGAACAAAACCATCGTCAAAAACGCCCCGTCGTCTTTACCTTCGTCGGCAGATGATCCTCTTTTTCGCGAGGACGACGTAAACGACGACGATAATGAAAACACGGAAGATGAAACCGAGGAGGAGAAACGCGTCGAATTGGACAGACGGACGAATGCTTCGTCGATTACTATTCACGCAACACGAACAACGGGCGAGGATGATTACGAAGAAGAGGCAACGAAGACGTTTAAGAAGCGGGAGGAGGATAAAGTCGTCGTTGTTCAAAAGAACGAGAAAGAAAAAGAAGAAGAAGAGGACGACGAGATGATGATGATGATGATGCAAAGGCAGAATGCAGAAGGAAAAGGGATGAATACGAACGAAGACGAGGAGGAGACAGTTCCGGATTTTTACAAAAACCAAGAGGAGAAAACGAAAGTTGCAGTCGTCTCAACGGTAGGAAACATCTTGAAAGAGTACGAGAAACAGTCGGCAGACGTTCGAAAAGCGTTGGAGTTTACCAGGAAGAGAGGGTTCGGCGGCGCGTCGTCGACGAAGAGAGGGAGGAAGCGCTCGTTGGAGGAAGTGACGGAGGAGGAGGACGAAGACGAAGACGACACGGATTCCGACGCGGATGTCGACGAGGAAATTTTGTTTTTGAAGGAGATGTTGGCGAAGAAGATGCGCGGTCGCGAGAGTAATGCGGAGAATACGACGAGTAATAATAATCCGTTCAATATTCCAACCTCCGAAGAAATCATGAGAGCGGTGGATGCGAGATTAGGTGAAATGAACGGCGGTGCTGGCGGGAACGCGGAGAATAAGTGGGCGTTTACCGCGAGCGCGGCGGCGGCGACTGAAATATTTGCTGCCAAGAAAATGCAAAAAGCGAAAGATGCGTTTGAGAATGCCAATAGGAAAGCGAAGATTGCGGCGGAGAAGTTGCAACGCGCCGAGAAGCTGTTACGAGTCGCTTCGGTGTTAGAGACGAGACAGAAACCAAACGGAGAGGAACTGAAGGTGAGCAAGATAGGAGTAAGAGAGCAACGGCGCGCGCTAAAGCAAAAGATGAGAAAAGAGTTTAGTTTGGATGCGAATCGTAATGGACAACGCGATAACGGTACCGATACCGCATCGAGTTCAGAGGATGAGGACGAGGATGAAGACGAGAAGGACTTACTTCAATCCAACGTCACCGCCGCGGAAGGTGAAGTCGACGCAGACATGCAAGATGAAACAAAAAAGAAAAAGAACAAAAAGAAAAATATACCACCACACCAACTTCGCGATACGAAGAAGATTAAAGAAGCACCTGAACCTGCTTCGGAGTATATTCAAAAAGTTGTTTGGTCTTCTGTGGACGCCTGCCACGTGTGCAACGAACAGCTCATGGATTACTGGGACGTCAACGACCAAATTTTATTGTGCGATGGGTGCGACGTGCAAGTGCACAAGAGCTGTTACGGCATCCAAAAGATTCCAGACGGCGAGTGGTTGTGCGCGGGGTGCGAGGATGGCGTGTCTAATCTCATCGAAAACGGACGGGGTATGTGCGCTTTATGCCCGACGCCGAAAGGCGCGTTAGCGAGGATCAAGCCGAAATCAAAATTTTCAACTAACTGGCGCGCGCCTGGGTATCACGCGCACGTTGTTTGTGCGCTAACATTACCCGAAATTTCGTTCTCTAAAGCAGTAGACAACGATAAAAAAGCGTTGGAATCTGGATCTTCCGTTTTGCGCATAGACGCCTCGAAGCTTACAAGCTCGCGGATGACGTTGAAGTGTGAAATTTGCGAAGAAGAAGGCGCTTGTACACAATGCGCGATGAAGAAATGTTACAAGGCGTTTCACCCGCTCTGTGCGAGAGGGTCGAAGAACGCGTGGCTTCGCCGCGCTGGTACTGGTCAGCCGATGGTATTTTGCTCCACGCATTCGAGCGAGCGATGGTTGCAGAAGCGACGCGAAACATGTTCGTTGCCAATAGAGTCAGCGTTGAACGATGCGTATTTGACCGGCGGATCCGTTTTCTGGGGCATACAGAACGCTGCAGTTAGTCAGTCGACGCAATTGTTTGCGAATGCGAACGGTGCAACGACGACAACAGAAACCACTACAGATTTAGCAAATGGAAGGCACGAGAAAGCGTTGGTAAATACGGGTGACGGAAGTATGCGAGTGCTAACTTCCATAAACGCTGCGTCGCACAGCGCAGATGATCAATTGCAACAAGAAAACAAAGTTACATCAGCGATGCAAAAACCCGTGAAGGCCTTCATAGAGAAACCAAAGAAAGGGAAGCGCACAAATTTAGAAAACATAACGAAAGGAACGTCAGAAAATATAGTCCCGAATGCAAAATCTTCCATCGGGCGCGCGATAATTATCTTGCGCAGTTTGAATCCAAAGTGCATGGTTTTGTTTCCACAAGCATTCGTGGACGAAAACGTGAAGAGCGATGCTTCGATTGATTCCGTTTGTTCCGTACTTAAACGCACGTTTTCAGCGTTTGAGGTTCCTGGTTCTCAGAAATATAGTGAACCATGGAAAGTGTTAACGGTAGCTCAAAGAGTAATAGCCAGAGATATCGTCTCGCGGCACAAATTCCTCGGTCTCGCGTTTGCTGTGCTTAGATTACCTTCTGGATTTGGTAAGCGGCTGACGACAATTACTGCCATGGCTATTCAATCTGAAAAACCGCACGTTATTGTATGCGACAGTAGATTTGACGCTTTGAATTGGATCGCCGATCTAGTCAAGTTTTGTCCTAAACTCAGGCAAGTGTCCATCTTGAACGCAAATGATGCAAAAAATTCGCTGAAAGGTGCGGCGATTCAAAAGTCCTCGTTTGATGTTTTGGTTATCACAACAGAAATTATGTTTAACGTGGTATTGAAGCACGGCACCGCGCTAAACGCAGACGGGACTCCGGTGCCTGCGACGTATGCCGCGTTAAGTCCGGGAACGTTACTTCGACCGTTCTCGAGCGCAAATTTCGACGGCGTGGATGGTTTTCGAAAATGGGTTGCACACTTCGACGATGCGGCCAGTAAAATCCGGTTAACAACGAAGCGCGTACTCTTGATGCCGAATGATGAGGACAAGTTCGAGAACAAAGGCGAAGAGTTTCGCAAGGTATTTCGCACGGTACACGCGAGGTGCGGCGAAGTCTACGCCAAAGCGTCCGCCACAAGTGTATGGGCACTCAAGCCTCAACCGCCAAACTTTGAACAAATGGATATACGTTTCACGTCAGAACTGCCGTCGCCTGAAGAAGAGCCGAAAATCGATGATGTCACGGATACGAAAGCGCGCGAAATGCTCACCACCCACTCCGAGGAGGATTCGTTTCTTCAAAACAAATTAGTTGAACCTTCTCATGTCTTCGAACAGTGGGAACCTGCGGTAAATAACACCACAGAGAGCGAACTAAACATTGCCGATCGCCTCAAAGAGTCCTTTTATGGCATGGAGCCGCAGAAGATCTTGAATGGAACCCAAGGAGCACTGAAATTTGCTCAAGTCATCGCGAGTCGTTCAATCGCGCGAACTCTGTTCGTGTACGATGATAAGAAAACGACTGATTTTTCAATAGCCGATTTCGCAGAGAAAGACGGGTATTCTATACTTGATCCTTTGGTGAAACCTTTCGGCGCGCGACTTGTAGATGCGGTCGAGTACAGAGACATAAAGAAACGAACTGTGGGTATAGTGAGCTTAAGTGGTTTGAAGAAAGCGTCTCGATTGACGCGCGGGACGCAAGTGTGCGTCTTGTACGAAATCGATGCGCAAGTGGTGAGAGATGTCGTCTATCCCAAGCTCGCGCCGTGCGATACGCGCGCAAAGGACGAAATTCCTCTCGTGCATCTGAAAAGCACTTCGAATGTAGACGAAGCAGCGTTGAAAACGCTCGAGGATACAGAGGAGGCAATGGCGGAATTTGCGAAAAGCATTCTCAGCGAGTGCTCTCCAGAAGTTCAGTTTTTATCGTCTGCGAGTGTTGTTGTGGACAATGACAATGATGCGACTGCGAGATTTAATCGCCCAACGAGCGATGCTTCTACCCCGTTTCCGACGGAAAATCACGACGTGTTCTGTTTCGGCTGTAAATCGAGCAAAGAGGGTGGATGTAAGGCTATCCCGCCGGCGTGGCTTACTCCAGAAGTCGCATCGATCTGGTTACAATGTTCAAAATGTCCGCACGCCGGTAGTGCTGGCTGTGCTCGCGTTCTCACCGCGCCGAATCCAGCGGAACCGTGGTTGTGTCCTTCGCACAAGTGCGCAGTGTGCGGCGATCTCTGCGGTCACACAGAGAAGACCACCTTACGATGCGTCGAGTGCGGGTTCGCGTATTGCGACACGTGCTCTTCAGGCGCCGAATTCGAAAAAGCGCACAAGAATGAGTGGGTGGAAAAGTACGGCTTTGTATTACCGTCGCATTCGGAGTACGTAAAGTGCGGCGTGTGTTGCGTGGCGGCGAAAGCTCCAACCGCGGTTGTGAAGAAACGCAAATCAAACGCGAACGCGGCAACAGCGACTTTAGTCTTGTAATGAATTCAACCGTGCGAAAAATTCTAAACACAGAATGTTAAACAACTATGTACACGTATCTATTAAAAATTTCGCATCTTTGGCACGTCGCCGTTATCATCTAAAATACCCAATCTAACAATGGCCGCTTTTACTCGACCTTCGCTATTCAACGTCCCAAACGGGGATTCGGATTCGCTCGGTAAACGTTTCGCTACTGTCAGTGGAGGTCTCGGTTCGTCATCATTTTCTTCTCCATCTTCACTCTCTTCGAAGGAGAAATACTGTTGTTGTTTTTCTCGTTGTTGTTGCTGTTGATGCTTTTGTTGGAAGCCAAACGCCTTCTCTCTCATCCTCGCTTTCTCGTACATCTCTACCTTCTCCTTTAACTTTCGTATCTCAATCGCGTACGTCTCCGCAATCACCGCTAACGTTTGCTGCTCCTTCTGCTCCTCGCTCCTTATCTCGTCTCTCAGCACTTGCGGATTGTTCGACGACTTCTTCATCTGTGCCGTCTCGTCTCGCAACTTGGTCAAAACGTCCTCTCTTTCCCGCTCGCGTATTTTCAGCGATAAAACTTGCCTCTCTAAACTCTCGTTCATCGTTTTCACCGCTGCCAACTCCGATTCCAATTTTCGTTCCCGAATCTCCATCTTCTCGCGTTCCGGAAATTGCTTTCCTTTCGTCTTCTCCTCCTCCATTTTGAGGCGAAACTGCTTCTCTTTTTTCTCAAATTCTCGTTCCAAGTGTTCGTTCATTTCCAACAGCTCTTCGCACCTATCCTCGGCTTTAAAGAGTAACTCTTTCAGTCGTCTCCGTTCGTCCTCGCTCGTTTCCATCGCTTTCTTGTGCGTCTTTATGATTTTCGTGAGAAATGAATTCGACGCGTCGTACGGGTTTTCGTCTCGCGACCAATCGCTCTCGAAGCTGCGCTCAGAGTCCGCTTCTTCTTCCAATTCTTCTGCTCCTTTACTGCTCATGCTGCTGCTAAAATCGTTCGTTCGGTCTTTCAAAGAGACCGACGATACAGTCTTCTTCGTCCTCGTCGTCTTCTTCGTCGTCATCGGATATATATAATACGTGTGATAGATAGTTTAAGCGTCTCAATGTGCGAGGAATGCTCTGTGGGATTTTGAATTTTTTGAAGCATTTCGCTCGTATTTTTACAACTACTCTACTGTGGAGTATTTTCAGCAGCGGCTGCGGCGCGTGTGTTACTCGCGTCTATGTCTCTCTCTTTCTGTTATTATACAACTTTAGAAACGCGATTGTTATTATGAAACTGGTGGCACGTGCAACTTTCCATCTTCGTATCGCCAACCGCGTGGGAGAGGACAGTTGTTGTCGAGGAGGTATTGTAAACACTCGGTGTGGTTGTTCGCGTGCGCTTTTTCTACGGCCAAATAGTTCCACGGCGCTTTGGCGGTTTCGCGCAAGTACTTCAAACATTCTAATTGACCGTTATATGCCGCCCACATACACGCACTTTTGTCATATTTATCATATTTACGCTCGACAAGATATTCGAGTATGTGGAGATGACCATTTGCCCCAGCGGCAGTTTCCGAATCCCAAGGCGCTTTGGCTTCTTCGTGTAAGTATTTGAGTACCTCAAGATCACCGTTTTGGGCAGCACGTGTACACGCCCACGTATTGATAGGACACTCATTTGCCACGCAATACTTTACCATTTCCAGATTACCTTGATATGCGGCCGTTCT
>ERZ651776.1269-NODE-1269-length-30814-cov-4.387318_pt1 | contig 30814 bp, 18 predicted proteins | sample MGYA00514761_ERZ651776 | MGnify/ENA metagenome assembly ERZ651776
AAATCATTTCTCCACCACCTCAATAAAAAAATGATGAGAACATTCTCCCTGATGGTGTTCCTGGCAACAACTTTCTCCACACATGGACATCGAGAACTCCCTGCTCCAGAGTCTGATTTTGTGCTGAGCTGCCCTCACTGCATCGGCAATGTTGAGTTCACATACTTGAACGTTGGCACGCTTGGACCGTCGCCCAAGTGCGTCATGGACGAAGTTTACTCCAAGATGCTCCAGCTTGAGACCAATCCCAACTTTGAGTATTATGCAAATTATTACTTGGGAGGCCAGGCGGCCCGCATGACCGCTGGGAAGTTTATGCATTGCAGCTACAAAGACGTCCTATTGATGCCGTCAACAACTGTAAGCATGAACCTTCTTGGCCAGGGGCTCGTAGACAGTGGCTTTTTGAAGACTGGTGATCGTGTTCTGACTTCCAACCAGGAACATGCTGGGGCAATCAACATATTCCAGCACCATGTCAACGTCACAGGAATTCAAATGGACTCCGCAATTCTGCCTATACAGAATATGACAAAGCAGACCGTATTAGATGTTTTCAAACGAACCCTTGACGATGCAAATGATGACCCCTACAAGGTGGTCATGTTCAGCCACGTTTTGACAACTACCGGCTTTCTCATGCCCGTGAAAGAAATTTCAGCGCTAATAAAAGTTCACAACCCTTCGGCCATGATTCTAATTGACGGAGCTCAGGCTCCCGGGGGCATCGACGTCAACTTTGACGACCTCGATGTGGATGCCTATGCGACATCTTCTCACAAGTGGCAACTCTCCCCGAAGGGTTCAGCCCTCCTCATTATCAAGGATGGTAGCAAGCAGTTCTTCAAGGATAGCTACCTAGATGGAGGCTTTGGAGACGACGTGAGTGAATACAGTGGCTCCTTTGGCATAAAGACGAGCTCTACCGGCACCCTCCCCTCGCACACCATCGCTGGTCAGCGAAAGTCGATGGAGTACCTTATGGACTTTGGAATGAAGAATGTCGAGGCTTACAATGTCGGTTTGCGAATGCGTTTCCAGGAGGGGCTTTTAAAGCTAGGCTTACCAGTTTTGGGCGCGCTAACGGCTTCTGACTCCTCTCCGATGATAACATTCGGACTTCCTGACGACAAGGAGGCCTCCAAGATGGCCAACAAACTCTGGCTTAAACACGGGTTTTATGTGAAAATAACTGGCCGTGGGGCTTATCCTAATGAGTGGCCGTCGGATGCGCCCCTTAACGCGCTCCGTGTCTCATTTCACGTTTACAACACAGAGGCTCAATGCGACAATTTGCTCTCTGTTCTGGCATCAGTGCTGAACGATCATGACGATGAATGAATAAACACTAAACACAGGCCAGCTGTTAACCCAGACGCGATAGCATTTATCACTTATTATTACAATAATACAGATGCCGCCGTTCGACGAGAAAAAGACACACACAACACAACACAACACAACACAACACAACACAACACAACACAGGCAACAATTATTCTTTGCTGAAGTAGTCCTTTTCTTGCTTCTCTAGCTTCCTTTGCAGGGCCTTTTCTTTCAGTTCCTTGTATCTCTGTCTGTTTTCTTTCCTCCGCAAGACTTTCTCCTCTTTTTCTGCTTGGTCTTCTTCCCTTGTTGCGACAACATCCTCTACTTGCTCGACAAGCTTCTGCTGTTGTTTGCTGGGGTCCCTGTCGGCGCTGTACAGCGTCACTGGAAAGGCCCCCCCGTAGCTGCAAAACGCCACTACATGCTGGTTGGGGTGCCAGGTTATTGAGTTGATTGGCTTCGAATAGCTGATGCCGTCCAAAGAGCTCGATACTCGCATACCAGTCTTGCTATTCCAGCACATGACCGTACCCTGATCACTCCCGGCGATGACATAAGTTCCACACGGCGAGTACGTCGCCCTGACAATCTGATCCATGTTATCCACCCCAGTGAAATAAATTTGCGAGAGTCGTTGTGTCGATAAGTCAAACTGTCTGAGTGTGTTCATATGACCCATAATCAACAGCAAACCTCGGCCGGTGGGTCTCGCAGGGTTAAGGGCTAATGATGTGATTGGCACTCCCCTGAGCTCCTTCAATTTGTCTACCTTTCTCAGGCAGACATAATCCTCTCCGCGGTTGGCGGAGCCGGTACCCTGTTTCCTCCAAATTACTATGGTCCCGTCCCCGTCCCCGCTGTAGAGCCTCGATGTCTTTGCATCAAACGTCAAACAGTTTACATAGCTCTCATGGACTCTCTTCCCAGCTAGCAGCCCAAGATCGACGCCAGTCTGGGGATCCCACAGCCGAACAGCGCAATCGAAGGTGCCAGTGACGACGAGTGGAACGCCCGTATCATTTCGCTGGGAGGGATTCGGCGGCTGAAAAGCGGCGCAATAACAGAAAACAGGAGGTTTGTGCTGGAAACTGGCTACCATGTGCGGTTGGACGTAAGTTTCGTCCTGTCGAAGGAGAGGTTTTTAAAGTTTTTTTTCGGGTTTGGTTTTGCTTCTGGTTAGCTTCAGAATACGAAAAGTATGCAGAGGTGTCCGTCCAACCTGTCGTACTCTCACCTTCTTTTTCTTTTTCTTCTTCTTTTTCTTTCCACCGGCGCTGCTGTCATCCTCATCTGCTTCCGTTTCATTTTCCTTGTCGCTGTCTCCACCGGCGCTGCTTTTCTCGCTTACTGAACTTGCCTCCGTGTTCCCATCTTCTCCTTCCTCCTCCTCCTCCTCCTCTTCTTCCTCTTCGCCCTTGAAAAGCGATCCCATGGCCCAGACCTTGCTTGTTCCATCTGCACTGGAGCTAACCAAATACTTGTTGTTCTCGCTGAATTGTAAATCGTAGATCAAATTGTGGTGGCCCGCCAGCTCATGTTTCATTGCGCCGCTTTCACTGGCAAATATCCTGATGGGGAACGTGTAGTTATTCACACTGCACCCTACTGCGATCAAAGAACCGGTGTTATTAAACTTGACCGCCAAAGCACCTTCGTTGCCAGCTTGGAGACGATGGAGTAACTTTGTCGGCAGCATGCATTGCTCGGTTGGTTTCCTGGTCCTAAGCATGACCCCTCTCCTGACAGTCTCAGCTCCCTCGTGGTCGACTACCCCCCCCCCCCTCCACGTCCTCCTCCCTCCATATCCATTTCAGCCGCTTTACTCTCCATCTCTGTAAATTTCAGTCTGTGCCTCTCTTTCTCCCACGCTGCCGCTGGCCTTCTCAAGACGACCTGTTGCTTGGGCTTGACAACGGGCCCAACAACAACAGTTATGGTACTGGCATAAGGGATTTTCTTCTGACGGAGAAATTGTAAAAATACTGTCGGTACCTCCGGAGTCAGTGGGGGTGGCGCAAATGCCGCCAATCCCCTGTACATCGCCTGGCTCTTGATGAGACTTGTGTCCTTCTGGTATTTGTAGAGTTGGAGTCTGCAGACTTTCTGGCTTTTGTCTAAATCTTCGTACTCCCCCCCGACTTCCATTTTCTCTAGCGCACGTTGCTTCGATGGTAGCTTCCTGACTCCGACATTAAGATGGTTATGGGCTCCAATGGGCTTCAAAAAGGCCCACGCTATCCTGTAAAATCCGCCCCCACCCCTCGCGTCCTTCAACGGCACAGTGGGCCCGAAATCTAGGATCTCGAACAGTATCAGGGCCTTGGGGCTCAATATTGTGGTGTAATTCTCCATCAATATCAATTGCTCTCTCCACGACGGATTGACGCCTCTACTTCCGTTCATCTTGAACGGGAGCGTGCAAACTGGGGGGATGTACGGTAATTTCTTCCCGCTTTGTCTCTTCCCGGCCTGACTCACGGGAAATACAGTCTGCTTCTCGTGGTAATTGCTGACAGGGTCACTCTTAATGCCCTTTCTCTTGATCCTTTCCAGGTACTTTCCGGTCGTCATGTCCACCACGTGAATTCGCACCATAGGGTGAACAACACAAGGATCGTCCACCAAATTCTCCATGGCCCCGACCAAGAAACTGATTACGTCAGAAGGTTCTGTCCCGCAGTAATTCTTTGGGATCGGCTTCTCTGCTACCTCCTGGGGAAGGGTTGTCAAATGACCTAGTCCGTAACCATTCGCCAACGTCCAATTCTTCATGGCATTCTTGTAGAACAACGGGCGAGGGATGGTCTTGTTGAAGGGATTGAGGCCTTCTGAAGTGGGGAGGAATTTGGGGATGGGGATAGACAACTTGCCAATCTTCATCGTGCGCTTGTCCTCTCGGGGTCGCTTTGATGTTCCTTCATCGTTGTCATCGTCGTCGTCATCGTCGCTATTGTTGTTGTTTTCGGGTTTCTCATCATTGCTATCTGAGCCAGAGTCCTCTGGCTTGGAGGATTTCTTCTCCTTCTTGCCGCTCTTCTTCTCGCCACTCCTTTTCGTGCCTCCTTCACCGTCACCGGCATTTTCGCCGTCTGTATCATTGTCACTAGCCGCACTCTCACGAGGTTTTTTCCCCAGCTTGCCGAACAGACCCCCCCTTTTTTTCTGACCCTTTGAGTCCTTCTCTATGTCGCTACCGCTATCCTCCTCTTCCACATCTTTCTTCTTCTTATCTTTCTTCCCCTTCTTTTTTCCCTTCTTTTCGTCGTCGTTGTCGTCGTTGTCGTAGTCCTTCTTAGACTTTTTTGATGGGGACTTGGAACGGGCCTTCCTCCGGCGAGGTTTCTTTGTTTTGGTTTGTTCATCTTCAGAGTCTGAGGAGGTCTTCTTCTTCTTCTTGTCATCCTTTCTCCTCAAGAAATCGTCTTCAGCTTCGCCCAAGTTCTTCTTTACCACCCTCTTCCCGCGCCGCCGCCTAGGGTTGCTGTCTTCATCCGAAGACATTTGAAAAATTCAAGCTTGAATAAGTGGAAGAGGGTAGAGTGGGTGGAAGTATAGTATGGCTGTGGAGACCGGTGAAAGTCGTGTCGGGAAGTTACGCACGAGGAAATAATTAAAATCAAAATCAATGTTCTGGAAGTTATTTAAACAATCGAATTAAAAAAAACGAAACGTTGTTTTGGGGAGAAGAAGGAAAAACAAGAGAAAATTGGGACTATACCGGCCAATTTTGACCGAAAGTTGTCGAAATCGGAAACGAGAACATGTCAAAGCATCAAATTCTCATTTTATGTTTACTTGTATTTGTTTCACCACTTGTCCTTTCTTCTCCGGCAGCGCAAAGTACAGAGAGCACTTCTTCATCCTGCACGGCCGACTCCTCTACCTGTGACAGAAGCCTTTACCGACAAGAAAGTAGTAAAACTTATAATATCGCCCTCCACGCACAGTCGCATTCGCCCTCCCATGGCTGGGTCGCAGGGTCGGAGATAACGACCCTTGGCCTCCGATCTGCCTTGCTTTCCCACTACCGTCAACAAGACATTCCCATAAATGTTGATATATTTGCACCCTTTTCTTATGCTTCCCTCAAAGAGGTGTCATACGACCTCGTAATCATCGAAGGATACATAGGAACGGTTCCTAATTTTATACAGGCGATCCGAAGGATCAATCCTGATGTAGTTGTCCTGCACTATATGCTTGACACATACCCCAGCGTTGAGTCGATACTTTCTCTAGACGTTGATGGATTCCTGACGAATAGTCTCGCAATCGCGTCAAGACGGCCAAACTTTGACAATTTTGTCACTGGTAGTGAGCATGGTGGAGGCGATTACCATTCCAGGCAGGGGAAAGTCGCCAGTGAAGGGAACTTCATGTTTGTCCCTCTTGCTGTAGACACTGTAAACTTCCGCCCCCTAAATATGAAAATAAACGAAAGTAGCGAGGGCAACAACGACTACAGTGGTATTGATAATAAATACAGTGACATTGATGTTGTTTACTTGGGGCAGTGGAAGACGACGAAGCGTGGTCTGCTGAAGATGCTCCTCTCTGTCGCAGAGCTCTCCTCAGTTGAGGGTTACAACTTTGCCCTGTATGGACACGGGTGGACGGAAAACATCGCATCCTTCCCAGAGCTAAGACCGCTGCTGCCATATTACCGAGGGGTGTTACCTCTCGAAGACATTCCCGAGCTGTACAGCGGGGCCAAGGTCGTACTTGGAGCAACAGAGGAGGAACAAGAGTTGATGGGAATGGTGAATAACAGGGTATTTGAAGTCTTGGCGGTAGGGGGGAGGCTTGTGATTCCAAAATTCGAAGGGTTAGAGGAGGTACTAGGGCGTGGAGAAGACTGGAAAGGGGGTGTTTACTTTGTTGACGATGTTGATGTTGATGTTGATGTTGATGCTGATGGCGGGGAACGGAGTGCCAAGAATGTCGTGAGGGGGATTCTGCAGGGGGAGGGGGAGGGGGAGGGAGGGGAGAAGGAGGAGGACAGGAAATCAAGGATAAGGAGAATGATTGTCGAAAAGCACGGTTGGGATTCGAGAGTTCCGCAGATACTTCGTTTTAGGGACGAGCTTGTGCGAAAGAAGGAGACAAACGGAGCTCTGAGCACTCGTTTAAACTCTCCCCGTGTCGCATTCATCTACAATAGCATGACTGATGGTTACTATGACGGCAATAAAATCGATATCGACCAGGTCATAAAGTCAGCATTGAAAACCCTAATGGCTTGGAAGCAGGGTACATTCGAAGCTATCGATGTCTCTACTTATGGGGAGGAGATGGTCTTACTTGACCTTCACCAGTTTGATTTCCTCCTTGTCAATGACAAGATTAATGGCCCAATTGAAACTGCAGTGAGAATGAATTTCGCAAAGGTCGTAGGGAAGAGAATCGGGATAATACCGATCCTCATTTTGGACAAAACGATTACGGAAAATTCGAGGGAAGTCCTCGACCACTACGACTACGTTGGTCCCTCTCTCACTCCAGATTTTTACTCCGAAGTGTTTTCCGTCCCCAAAAAAACCGCATCCATACGAATTATCGCCTTGGATACCCAAATAGTTCTCTCAAAGAGGCTCGATGTCACAACATTTACTGTCATTGTCGCAATTCGACACTTCACTCCCCCAAATGACGGCGTTTGGTGCGTTTTTTTGTCTCCCGAACACCTCGCCGTCTGCATCGGTGATGACAATGGGGGGGGCGTGGACCCAAACACAGGGGATTTCATCACCAAGGTTGAAATGAACCGTTTGGACAGGTTCTTCTCATTCAAGGAGGGGGAAGTGTGGGACCTCGAAATTTATGCCACTCTCAATGGTGGTGATTTGGAAGAGCCTTTTGTTTTTAAGGAAAGTGAAAGAGTCAACGTTAGGTTGGTTTTCAAGTAGTTTGTGTAAGAAAGAAGTTCAAATAAATGATAGAAGAATTTTTGCTTGGAACTACAACTTTATGAAGAAATCCTACACGATTCTGTACAAATCATCCCACATTTTCTTCGACGTTAACTTGAGGAGCCGCGACGCGGAGAGCGGGACTCGACAATTTCTGTTGACGATGGGAGGAGGTTTTTTGTTTTTTCTTTGGATTTTCTTCGACGAAGACGAATCGCAACACGCAACCATCTACCGCGAATGACCGACTCGCAATCAGCATACGACAGTCTTTTTTGTCGTCTGGCTGCGGACGAAACTCTCTCCAGAGATGGTTGGGAAATAAGACAGGAAACGCCAGCAGGTGCCTACCTCCACTTGAGCAGAGCTGGCTGGTTCGACGAGAACATGAACGGTATACACATTGAGGCTTACGTGCTTGGGGAGCAACTTAAATCGCGCAGCGCGCCGGTAATGCTGCATGTGGAGGGCGGTGTTCCTTTTCAGGGCAGGTTCATGGAGCTGTTCACTGAACGCGCGAAGTCAACGATTCTCAAGTTTCCTGGTTACACCGTTCTCGGGCCTGAAGGAAGTAGCGTCTGCGAGGTGTCGGTACCGTTCGAGGAGACGCCTAGCGCCACGATCAACTCAATCCATCGTGAAATGAAGAGGCTTCAGTCGCTGGCTCCACTGGTCGAAGACACGATTGCAACCTGTAAGGCGGAACAAAAAATGATAACCGTCCTTGGAAGTGCCAACATTGATATCTTCCTCAAAGTAGATTCTCTCCCCCTCTCCCCTGGCTCAACCACCATCACACCAACGCCAATCCGCCAGGCATGCGGAGGCAAGGGAGCAAATCAAGCCATTGCATGCCGCCTCCTTTCAGAAGGACCAGACGAAGTGACTTTTATTGGCAACATGGGAAGTGGGGGGTTTGGGGAGACACTCCGCACAAATTTTGAGAAATGGGGTGTCAGAGTTTTGGAGACCGACAAAGGTAGCAACACTGAGGCTGGTACGGCACTTATACTCGTCAGCGAGTCAACTGGCGACAACACCATCGTCGTCGCACCGGGGTCTAATTTCTTCCGTGAGCACTTCGACACACAATTCTACACTACAGAGATAACGAACCAACTCGCCAACTCCAGAATATTACTAACACAGCTCGAAACCACCCCAAAAAGTGTCTTAGAAGCGGTAATATCTTTTAACTCCTCCGCTGGACGCTACTGTATCCTGAATCCAGCACCGAGCCCAGAAAAGTGGTCTCAAGATGACAGACCACTTTTTGGGGAGATACTCGAAAGAGGGGTTGACATTTTGATTCCCAATGAAGAGGAGCTACTTGGATGCTTTCAGTGTCTCTTCGGTATTGTCGCAGAGAAAGAGAGCGACGAGACGCAGTTTGCCTTTTCCGAAAGGGTGGCGAAGAGAATACTTGATTCCAAGCCCAAGATGACGGCAGTAGTTGTCACACTCGGTGCAGAGGGCGCGATGCTGGTGCAGAGAAATGGCATCGACGGTGACGGTGGCGAAATCTCTACCTCGTTCGTGAAGGAAAAGGACGGCGTCGACTGGGGAGGGAATAGTGTTGTTGACACCGTTGGTGCGGGAGATAGCTTCTGCGGCGCATTCGCATCCTACCTAAGCAGCCACAGCAACGGGGGAAACTTGGCCGAGGCAGGGTTATACGGGTGCACAGCGGCAGGATACAGTGTTAGAAAAGAGGGCGCCCAAACGAGCTACATTACTATGGAAATACTTAAAGCATCTATGGCAATCACGAGTAAATCTACGGTGCCTCTCCGCAACGGGGGGGGTATCCCCCTCTTTGGACTTGGGACGTGGTTGGCTTCCGAACATGACTGCGTAGAATCTGTGACCACCGCTCTTTTGGAGGGATATCGGCTGATTGATACAGCGGCTTTGTACGAAAACGAAGAGCAGGTCGGCGCCGCGATCGCTGCTCACAAAGAGAGTGGAGGTGAAAGTCCGTTTGTTGTGACGAAGCACGATGCCAAAGATCATTCCCCTACGGCCATCCGAGCTGGCCTTCTCGCCTCTCTTTCCAAACTGCAACTAAAATCTGTAGATTTGTTTTTGCTGCACTCCCCGAGTGGAAAAAATGTAATCGAGGCGTGGTTGACTATGCTAGCCCTCCGAGATGAGGGTCTAGCCAAGCACGTGGGCGTCTCCAATTTCGGAATTTCTCACCTTGAGGGCATCAAAGAGGCAAATCTTGAGCTACCCGAGGTGAATCAAATTGAACTGTCCGTCTGGAACCAGCAACGCCTGACAACGGCCTTTCACGCCGCCAATCATATTGTTACCATGGGATACTGTCCGCTCGCGCGCATGAAACTGAAGAATACCGAGGTGAAGAACATCGCCGACTCGCTTAACTGTGGGTACACGGAGCAGTCACTTGCGATTCGCTGGTCGCTGGAGCGTAAATTTGTAACGATACCAAAGTCGACAAACAAGAAGCGGATCTCGAGTAACCTTGCAATCACGTCCCTGCCCCCCCTATCGGAAGAAACTATGTTCAAACTGGCTTCTGCTAATCTCGATTTTAAGGCGTCAAATAGCGTGAACAATATGGACTTACCATGGGAAATGGTTAAATAATTGAAAGCCTTTTGGTAGAACTACAAAAAAAAAAGAACGGGGCGTATAGCCGTCGCAAACGAACACGACGCTTAAACTTAAATTTTCTTTTATTTTCTAGCCAATCCGCGAATAGTCGTGCCCCCTATTCCTTACGGAACCAATCCAAAGCCCCCGACCCCGACCCACAATCCCCGCACTCTTGCCGCCTCAACTCTGACACACTTCACCTTGCTCCCAACAACAATGGCCAAACTCCGTTCCACATCAACTGTATACTGGCGCAATTCAAATCCTTCATCCGCATTCATTCCACAGACTAAAATACCGTACAAAAGTCCCAAACTCTTCATACACAGTGGTCCATCTTCCTTGTTCCTGATGGAACAATCGAGAGAGAGTCTGACCAAGTCCCCGAGGTGCCCACTCACAAATGCTACGTTTTTATTGGACTCATCAACCCTCTCATCCCCCTTTAAAATCTCGCCAACACAATTGACCAATCTGATGAAAACATCGAAGCTCGCTATGGAATCGTCGCAATTGTTGAGAACCACCTCAACAATGGATTCACCCGAAATTTTTTGATGGAGTGCCGCCAACGGAAGCGTTTTCCCCATCCCAGCTAGTGCCGGCATTGCATCCATATTCCCCGCCTTTACCTCTCCCAAAATCTTTGCGGCCCCCCCAGCTACAATCCGCTGTCTCCAGAAGCCCCCGACTGCGACATTGCAACTCAGCATCCTTGTGATGAAGGTGGCAGCAGCGTCCCCCTCCTCACCCCTCACTATTTGGTCGACAAGCATCCCCGCAATTTCCGTCGCTACGTTCAGTGACCGATCGACACCGCCGCCACTCCTGCTCACACACTCACACGCACCTACGCCAATCCAACCCAACAAATTCACATTTGGTCTCTCTCCACTCTCCATCAGCATCTTCAACGACTTCCCCGCCAACAGCGACGACGAATGCTCAACTTGCTCGTTGCCGTCCAAACCGTCGTCCAAATCAATTTCTCCACAAATAGAAATAATCTTGCTCACTACTTCAAAATCACGGCGACGGATAGATATATTATTGCTGTCGTCATCATCAGTAGAGGTCATGTCGTCGTCACTCACGATGCCGCAGATTCCCTTAACGATCCTGCTCAACTTCTTCCTACTATCATCTCCTACTGCATCTCTCTCAATCCCCTGCAAGATTAGTGACAGCAAGGTGCCGCCATTCAGCACGCCCTTCACATCACTCTCATTCATCGGTGGTACCATCCTATAAACAAACGCAATGACGTCGTCAAGGATTACGTCACTCCGACTTTGCCGAAATAGTTCGCCTAAATTGTAATCTAGAACTTCGCCCGAACACACTCCCTCGATTATACCTTCGTGGAACCTTCCACTTATGAACTCCCGTTCGTAGTTATTCCCTCCCCTGCAAATGTTCTTCAGAGCACCAAAGCAAGAGCTCCCTCTCGCAAAAAGCTTGCTCACCACAAGTCGCGCCATGTGTCCATTCCTCGCGCCCCTTAAGAAAATGCCGCAGCGGCGGCGCTGATCCACCTGGCCATAAATAAGCTTATCGATCGCACTCTCAAGCAATACTTCATCGTCTAGTACCTCCAGCAAGCGGCCAAGCGCATAACTGCTTGCTCTACACCCTCCGTCAACAGCCCTGGATAGCAAGATTTCGATGGCATCAGGATATTTCTTTAGGGAATTCACAGCAGTAAGCAAATCACTAAAACACAAAATTACGACGGGATGCATCCTTTCCCCCGACCCCCCCTTCCCGTTGCCGTCTTTCACAATTTCTCCTGCCAAAAACGATACCCACTTATCTACCTCATCGACATCAATAAGCCCAGTTTCGACACCCCCCGCAAAAACTACTCCAAAACAGCTGCAAATAAAAGGCAGATGTATGTCATTCGTCAGGACTCCCCACCCAACCTTCCAAAGCTTCCAGCGACAACCATTTGCTGCGCATACCCCTGCACACAAGCTGCCCAAAGCAGTCAACTTCAACCGGCCCCTCTCTCCATCCTCCTTCTTGCAAGCCTTGATTTCCCTTCCAAGCAACTCCAACAGCTTTTCAATCACTGTGGGGTTGTAAGCGACCCGCTCGGTTTCTCCCGTTAAGTCGTCGACTTGTACGTCCCTCGACCACTCCTTCGAGCCCAACTGGCCATAACAGTCGACTACGTTTTGAAGCAAGTACCTATTCCGTTCAATGTCAGGCTCCTCTGCGCCGACAGGTTGCCTATCAGAAGGCGTTGACGATCTCTCATGGATTGCCTCCAAGCTGTCGGTGACGCTAAAAACGAAACCGACGAATGGCTCCTTATCCCCGGAAAGGACATTTAAGAGGTCGCACATGTCCAGCACGCCGTCAATTGCGTCGACTTCTCTGTAGGAAATGCTCTCTTCATCTGAGTCAGTATCGTCGTCATAATCGTTGGCCTGTGCGCTGTAATTCTCAAAATTGTAGTCATCCTCCTTTCCCTTCGACGACGCCGCAGCGGCAATTTTGGCTAAATTATCTTCTATAAGTCTGCACCAGGAGGAGGACTTGGAAACATTCGAAAACAGTGAGGCGATCCGAACAGAATTAGCTAACACATCAGAGATCGCTTTTCGAAGAGTTCCGCGGCTGATTGGAGCAGGGATAACAGAAGGCGCGCGCGATTGCTCCCAGAATTCGGCCTTGGCGTCGATTTCGCCAGAATCAGGAGAAGTACCGTTGGGAGATGATTTTGGGGTTGGCGAGGGGGCGTCGAATCGGATCGGGTAGTAAGGTAATATCGAAGTGACGATTTCGCCGAGTTTAAGGGGGTGGCCATCGCCGTTGTCGTCGTCGTTGTTATTGGTGGTGACGCTGGCCTCGCTCATCTCGTCACAACCTTCTTCCGCATCTTCTCCTCCTTCTTCGTCTTCTCCGCCGGACACGAAATCAACGCCCTCGCAAGCCTCTTCTACCCTCCTTAGACGAGCGGCAAATCCAAGCAAACAGGCCTGCAGAACCCGCGGATCCTTCTCGCCTCCCCTCACCGTCTGCGCCATTAGACTTATTGACTTGTTTGTCCCAATTCTTGACAGCAAACCGATGGCGTGCGACCTAATAACACGTCGATGGGAAGGTAGATCCTCCCAGAAATTCGCGCTGACCCCAATAGCGGAGAGGTCAACGATCGCCTCTGATAGTGAGGGAGCAACGACAATGGTCAGATCGAAGAGAGAATTCAGGAGGTAGAGGTAGGGGAGGGCCAAAACAGTAGGCGACGAGGGCGAGTTGTAACCAGTGTTTACTCCAGCGTTGGCATATGTTGCTAAAAGGGAAATTAATTGGGAAAAGGATGCAAGAGTAGAAGCATCCCCCGAAGCATCCCCCGAAGCATCCCCCGAAGCATCCCCCGAAGTATAACCCTCAGCGCTATCAGCAGTAGAAGACATGTCAGTAGAAGCAATGCCGATGACACCATTGGCGAAAACACCGCTGGTAGAAAGTCCTTTGACTGTCCCCATGAGCGACAATGAGAGAGTCATGACAGTCAACTTTATCGTCTGCGGATCTGGAGAATGTTTACCTTCAGACATGACAGTGCGAAAGCAGTAAATCAGCTTAGACAAGGATCCAGGAACTTCGGCCGGTTTTTTTGTGGCAATCGCTCTGAAAAACGCGTATGGACTGGGGGAGACTGCCGCACCGGCAGCATGTTGAGCATTGGGGGTCCGTGAAGCACCATCAGTCGCCAGAAGAAGATTCAGAGCGGAGAGAGTAGTAGGCGGAGGTGGAGGTGGAGGCAGAGGGGGACCCGGCGGCGGTGGCGGTGGCGGGGCTGAAACCCTCGTCAAAGTGGAGAGCCAGCCATCGAAAACGACGTCCAACATGGCAGCAGTATCCTCTCTGCCATTGGCATCCATCCGCAGAATGAAGTGGGGTGGGGTGGGTCCCTCTCTGTGCCTATTTCCTAAGTATTCTAAGTAGTATAATCGAGAGCGAGCGCGCGACAAGGGAGACTGAATTTATAGAATGGACATGAAAAAAGCATCGTCGTGTATAATGATGGCTCAGGGTTCCAAAATAAATCCAAGTTGCTATTTTATTTCTCCTCTCTCCACATAGTACAAAGCAACAACACGATATATATATTATGGCAATGGCAACCCGGCGCATTTGTATTGCCATGAGTGGCGGTGTGGACTCTTCTGTAGCTGCCCTTCTTCTCTCAAGGCAGTATCCAAAATCTCAACTCTTGGGGATCCACATGACGAACTGGTCCCATCACGACGGGTCGCCCTGCCACCAGTCACAGTTAGAGTTTCAACTCGTTTCCAAGACTTGCAGACTCCTTGGGATCGAGTGCAAATCCACATCATTTGAGAAGGAGTATGTGACGGAGGTATTTGACCCGTTCGTGTGTAAGTTTACGAAGAATATAACGCCCAACCCTGACGTTGATTGCAACAGACTGATAAAATTTGGAAAGCTTCTCGAATTTGTGAAGGAAATTGCTGGCCCTGATGCTCTCCTTGCCACTGGCCACTACGCACGATTGAGTAAGGACAACCTTCTCACAGAGGCATTAGATCCGAAGAAGGACCAATCTTACTTCCTGTCTACTGTCCCTTCGCCAGCCTTTAACGACATTCTGTTTCCTATTGGAGACCTGTTGAAAACAGGGGGCTCTAATAGCGTCCGCCAAATAGCTCAAGATGCAGATTTACCGAGCAAGGACAAAAAAGATTCATTTGGCATTTGTTTCGTAAATGAGAGTTCACCTCGAAGCACCAGCGCTGAGCAGATACAAGCGCAAAAACAGCCGCAAGCACAACCACAACCACAGTCACAAACGAAAACGCCCCGAGGGGAGGGCAGACGCTTTGCCTTTACCAATTTTATGCAGGACTACCTCCCTCCCTCTCGGATTGACACCACATTCATAGACATCGAAACGAATGAAACTATTGGCAACAAATCGATGATCCAACCGCTATTCTATACTGTAGGTCAAGGTGCGAGGATTGGCGGAGAAAAAAAAAAGTGGTTCGTTTGTGGGAAAGACGACTTCAACGTTTTTGTTTGTGATTCAACGCACCACCCTGCCCTTTACACCGACGAGATTTTGGTCGATAATTTTAATTGGATTGCGGGGGATTTGGACGAAAGCGGACCTTTTAAGTGCCGCGTGCGCCATTTGCAGCCCCTCATCGATTGTCGAATCAAGAGGATCGACGACAAGGAGAACGGTGGGATGGTCCGGGTGACATTCGACAGGCCACTCCGGGGTGTAGCTGTTGGGCAGGTATGTTGCGTGTATGCTGCGGAGGAAGAAGAAGTTGCCGCTGGGAGGTTAGTGGTCGGGGGTGGGGAAATTATCAAGAACGGACAAAGCTATTTCGAGCGCGGGAAGGAGCTATTTATATATGACTACTGATGATTACCTAGAGGAGAGAGAACGAGAAGAAAGGTGTGCGTGCGTGCGTGCGAGCGTGCGGCAATATAAAAAGACTAGAGTAAGTAATAGGAAATAGGAAAGAAGAGCGGAGGAAGTAGCTGCCTAATACATCTTTCCTTATATCCTTAACGAGCATCATTAATTGCCCCAAAATTGTTCTCTCCACTGCCACCACAACACGCGCCATGTCACTTTCACGACTTTCTATCGAACACGGTAGTTCGGCAGGCATCCGCTCAGCAATAATTTTTGCACAGGCGTCAAAGACATTCGGGGTCATTAATTCTTTCCTTGCAGTGAGCAAAAGTGGTGGCCAGAGGTCAAATTCTTCATCTTCATCTTCATCTTTTTCAGTACTACCTGGGGAAATACTTTCTCGCAATTTCACTTTGTCGATTGCCGCCATTTTTGAAATCAGCAAAACCGCCGCCTTGTCCTCGTCATTGTCCTCATTCTCGTTCTTGTCGTTGGCCTCATATTCGCTTCCCCCCCCCTCTACGACTATCATTATGGCAGCAAGAAGCTGCCATATCTCTTCTCCGCCGCTTTTGACCTCCAGAGTAAAAACGTCCACGCCATCCCAGGGGCTCTCTTGTAGCAACCCAACCTTCTTTAAAATAAGAGTTGACACGGCTGAATCGCCGCAACCTAGATCAGCAGCAGTGAAACTCACAACATCTTCTTCCAGTAAATGAGCTGTGATGTCTATCCCCGCTCTCACACCGCAAACAATTTCTGCCGGCGCAAACCCGTACCGGTAGATCAACTCATTGTGGCTGTCGCAGTATGATTGGAATAATTCATCACCGACCGAGATATCTGCCAAAGCTGTACCTACAATGCTCTCCCCGTCCTCGCCTTCTGCAAACTCACAATTTGTGTCGTTGGCGCTATAATTCAACAAATCATTGAGAGGACACAAGCATGTTGACGAAAACCAAGGGTTAGCGTGGCTCAATACCGCAGCACATTGCCGCTTATACTCCTCAACGCTCTCAGACCCGGTACTTCCGGCTTTCCACTCGCCCTCGGTGCGTTTCACCTTGGCCTCTACCACAGCCTGAAGGTCAGTTCCCTTTAGCAAGCCCCTGGCCTCTAGGCTCCAGAGAAAAGGGGCGTCGCAAGACGAGAGTGCCCCGAGTCGCACAGACCAAAATCTGTCATGCGTTAGCCTATTCACCTCCTTCACTACGCTCTTCTGACTATCTACCTCAGGGTCCCCTAAACCCACGCCAAAGCATAGCCGCCGAGGGACCCGAAACAGAATCTCTTCTGCTTTGATATTCTTAGTGGCGAAGACACCTAACCCCTTCTCAGTTTCGCGGATGCATACATTGTTCATAAGACCGTGACAAGTGAGCCATTCCTCATACGGGTGTAACTTTCTCTTCTTTTTCGTCGGAGGGCTCATCACGAAGCCGTATATTACTTTCTCACAGAGCCTACTTATTATACCTGCACATGGGGGTAATTTTGATCAATTTTTACGACAATAAACGTTCCTTTTCGCACTTCCTTCTTGTCTCTCTCTTTGCCGAAATTCTTTAGATAAAACAAACTACAGTCGTCATAGAAGGTGAATTCTCGATAATTACGCCTTGCCCGTCAAAAGAGCATAGCATGCCACTGGACACTTTTTAAAAAACGAAAGACCTTACCTGAACCGAGCATTCAGTCCTCCTCCATCTCCTCCCCCGCCGCCGGCTTCTTTCAGCGTTACGATGCCGCCCAGTAGCTTGAACGATTCTTGCGTTTTTCTATTTTCCCCCTATCTGTCCCCCCCCCCGTCCCTATCTGCCCTCCATGCAACCCTCCTTGGTTCTTCTCCCTCCCCCTCCCTCCTCCTCTCTGACATCCTGGATGCCCTTCACTCCACCCTCTCCCCAACCGCGCCACCCAATTATGCCCAGGACTTCTCCGATTACCTTTCTTATGGACTCTCTTTGATCACAGGGCTCGACAGCGAGGGAAAATTTGACGATCCGACCATAGTGGAAACTTATCTACAAAATTCTGTGTTAAACTCAAACAACGCTGCTTCCAGTGATGCTATACAACCCTCTGGTAATGATGGCGAAGCTAAGGCAGCTAGAAATCGAGGAAGGCGACATGGATGGGTGATTGTCACCACTTTGTCGTCACTCCTTCTTCACCTCTGTAGTTCTTCTTCCTATGGCAGCGGCTCAGATGACGGTGAAAGTTCCCAAAGTCACCCTTTGCTCCCCATGATATTTGGCGGTTGTTCTCGTGACACGATCTTGCGAAAAATCTTGGCCATTGCGTCCAAGGAGATCAGCCGAGAGGAAAGGGAGGAGATGGAAAGGAGGGAGAGGAAGGAGGGGGGCGGGACCAATGCTGTGCTGATCCCGGGGGGAGGTGGGGTTTCGATGATTGTGTCTTCATCATCTTCTTCGTTATCTCAGGTCGAAGAAAAAGATGGCGACGTGGACGATGGCGGCGAAGACATTATCGACGGCAACGATAAACGCGAATCCCACTTCACCTATCCCTTGACTACCGTTTCGCACATGACCAATTCCACTTCCCACCTTCTTTATCTCCTCCTCCTCCACTCTCCTTCCCCTCGATCTTTAGCCAGTTTCCTCTCTAGATCTCACACGACCCTTCTTTCTGTATTAAAATGCTTCGAAGAAGGTCAGAACAGATCGAACTCAGTTTCTACTCGGATACCGTCCTCCAGGAACAACAATAGTCTCGTCACCAACGGAGGAGGGGTAAGGGCTTTGATTGAGGGTGTTATCGCGCCTGTGGTGAATTACCTCAACACTGTCGCCACCAGCAATGGATCTCCTCCCAAAGTGACCCTTCCAGTCATCGAGAAGCTCCTCACATCAATCCTCATTCCTCTTTATCTGCCCAATGGCTACACCCGCTGGCGGGACCAAACTCCCGTAATATCCCGGTGGTCTTCCCCCACGACCTCTCTAGTAACACTCTTAACAAGTTCCTACCCAGACTTGGTGCCCTTAACCTTCTGTAGGAGTGTACTTAAGAACGTAGATAGAGGCGGAGCGTGGCCGAATGGATTCAATGCTAACACCGGCAAAGTCGTCGACTTGCTGCACGCCGTCGGCTTAGTATGCAAGAGCGTACCATTGCACTCTACCAAGAATGCGTCAGAAAAGCATAAGATGATCAGGGCGGATTTATGCGTTGACATTTTTGACACCGTTTGGGGTAGATTCGGGGATGAGGCAATGGAAGGGAATGGAAGGTGTGCTGAGATGGGCTTGGCAGGTTTAAGGGGAATCGGCGACGTGGGGAAAGCATCGGTGGAGGATGTTGAGAGCAGAGACGAAGACGGAAGGGAGGAAGACACTGATGATGACGAATCGACGGACGGGAATATTATTGGCGGCGTCACCCACTTACTTATGTCTATCGCCGAATATCCTGAGAGACTTCTGCCGCGTTTGCAGAGGATTATTTCGACTCTGGTCCCTAATGGCGGTGGGAAAGCTAAGAATATCAAGCCCCAAGAGAATAGTGCGGCGACGTGGAACCCGACCGTGAGGAAATTTCTTGGGGTGGTTATTAAGGGAGTTGTGGAGGTAGGGCTGAGGTGTTGTGACGATAATGATGATTGCGACAGTCGTTGTGGTGGGGCGAAGGGCAAATGGGAGGAGTGGGTCGATTTGAATTATTCTCTGTCACCCGAGGACGGCGGAGTAAAGGGTTTCGGTCTTTCGGTGGACAGTCCCGACGAGAATAAAGCGGACGACGACTGGTTATACAGCTCCTCTTCCTCTTCCGAGGAAGAAGGGGAAGCTCCAGCTGAACGCGACTCTAAAGATTCCTTCAATATTGACCCATCTCTCCTCACCGTTCGTGGAGCCATGGGCGCATTCCGCGCCTCCTCCGGCGGTTCTTCACGGCAGGGATCTTCCCAAAATGTACCGAGAAACCCCTCGGCAGTCGTCACCGGTGTCGCGCCTTGGGCTGTGGGGAGAAGTGGAGTAACAAATAAGGCCGGAAGAAGGGGAATGGGCCCAATGAAATCATTACCTTCGATGAAGTCGTCGTCGCCATCGATGTTGCCGCCATCAATGCCGTCGAGAGGGGGGCTAAAAAGGAAGTCAGAGCCAAAGGCCGATTCAAAGACGGGACTAGAGACGGAATCCAAGCCCGAGACAAAGGCCGAGTTTAAGGCGGAGTACAAGTCTGTGGTAAATGCTGAGGAGAAATCTGCAGTAGTAATGGCAGATTCTACTGCCCACGCCGTCACAATCAGCGGGGTCGAGAGACTTCTATCTTATTCGGATTTCCTCCTCCCTCCGCATTTGCGTCGTTTCCCCCCCTCCTCTACCCAATCCCAAACGGCGGCGCAAAATTCGACCCCCGCATCTACCGAACCTCTCCTGACAAACACGTTAAAATTCCACTCCCTGGTCTTCGGTCAAACACTTGGCACGGGGACATTTTCCACAGTCAAGTATTCTAAGCTAATTATACCCGGTAACGTTCCTCGCTCGTCCTGGCCGATCTATGCAACCAAAATAATCGACGAGTCTACCATTTCCAAGAATAACTACGACGCTAGCTGGATTAGAGAGGTCGGGGCCCTCACTATGCTCTCAAAGACTCCCAAACTTTGCCCTAATATTGTCCGTATCGTTTCGCACTTTCGATTCCGCGACAAGGGCGTCTTTATTGTGCTGGAGCACTGTGAGCATGGTGATCTCTTCGATCTCGTGAGGGGAACTGAGAAGCGCTTACCGAAGGTTTTGTCGGGGCTATCTGAGCGTCCGTCAAAGCAGGTGTCCACACGGAAATCCTGCGGTTTTAGCGACTCTCCCTCCCTCAGCCCTGACTCCCAGGGCCTTGCACTCCGCGTCATCGCCTCTTCGATATCTGCTGCCCTCAAGCACCTGCATTCCCTCGGGCTTGTCTTCGGGGATCTCAAGCCAGAGAACGTTATGATAACCGGCCCGGGGAACGTGCTCAAGCTGTGCGACTTTGGGGGGGTAAGGGGAAAAGATAGGGACGGTAGAAGGCGCTTGAGAGACGCGGCGAAGAATGCGAGGGATGTCAGGGATGGGGATTGGAGGGTCACCAAGAAGGAAGAGGGGAAGGAGGAGGGGCGGGAAGAGGAGAAAGAGGGGGGGACAGTCGTTGAGGAAGGTGAATCCGATTCCGACTTCTCAGAAGACGGGCGGATCGAATCAACGGTGGCGTACCTACCCCCCGAAATGACGGAAGACTCCCGCGGGGAGGTCGTAGAGACACATCCTACTGAAAAGACGGACATTTGGGCTTTGGGATGCGTTTTGTTTTTCTGCTGCGTCGGGAGGGTGCCAATCTTGGGGGGGGGCGGCGGCGAGAGCTGGGAGAAAGATAATGGACAGTCAGCGACATGGGAAATTGACAGCGACGGCCGAAGCAGCATTCGAGTAGCCTTCCAAGCCGACGACGTCGATGGAGAGGGCAAAGGATGTAACAAAGGGGGCCTCCGAAATGGCAGCAGTGCAGTCAGTAGCCACCCGTTCTTCTCTCCTGTGCCCCCCCCACACCCTCTCCAGGCCCCATCTAACTTCTCCTCGCACAATACCCTCTCATTGATTGCCACTCTTTGCGAAGTTGATCCCAATACTCGCATTAACGACGTCACTGACATTGAAAATCACGATTTCTTTAGGGAGTGCGGCCTCAAAGGAGCCAAGGAGGGACTATCTTTGAGCAGTAAGGTTATCAGACGATCGAAAAAGGCGAACGAAGGCGGACAAAGTGAGCAGGGCGAAAACGATGAGTGGTCGAGGAGGCAGCATAGCAAAATTTGGGCCCCTCAGCCCGTTACAGAAAGACAGGACAGAGACGACAGGTGAGGGGGCGAGCGAGAGAGCGAGAGAGGGGGAGATTTGACAAAAGCTTCTCCAACCTACCCATTCATTCACTGAACCCCTTTTTTTTCTTCTTCTTTCCCACCTCATAAATCCATCCTCCCAGGAGCTCGATCTTTGGCGAATATCGGCGAGATCTTCTGGGCGTATTTCGCGTGCCAAAATTTACTGATCATGCTTCATCACCCTTTGATATGGAGATCTTAGAGAGTGTTTTTGGGATAAATAGAGGATACAACAATTCTGGCTGTGATAGTAGTAGCGGTACTGCCTTGCCCACGATGCGACCTGGAGGTCAAAGAAATACAACGACGACTGTTGACTTTCTTTTCAAGGAGGACGACATTGATTTGATTGAAGAGGAGGAAAGTGATGGGTGAAATATTTTAAAACCCCCAAAAAAGTTGGACTTGGTTGGTTTGCACCAAACAATATTTTGCTGCAAAATTCAATTCGTCCCGCCCTTTATTAGCACATCAATAAATACATCAAATATAATTATAGCCAGTCACTTCGTCGTCACCTCACTCTCCCCAGTTTTGTAGTGAGCATGGCATAGATTTTGTCTATTCTCTCTTGTAAGAGGCTAAGCTGCTGGCTGACAACTTCATCCGCGGCATATTCAGCGCCCTCTTCAATATCATCACCTTCGCCTGAACGAGTCAGTTGATTATTCAGGCTACTGTAGAAGTCTGCACGGGTTCCTTGCCTCTGTAAGCTGGCATTCCTTCCACCTGACTTAACACTATTCCGCTTATTCATTGCCCCTACAGAGGAGGACGTTGGTGACTCGCCACTACCGTTGTTGATTCCGTCAAAAACTGCTTTGACGCTGAGCCTACGAGGGCTATTGGCCTTTGGAGACAGCTTCGACGGTTTTTTCGCGATTAAATTTAATCCGCTCGTCTCATCGAATCTAGTCTCGTCCTTCTCCTTGGCGCGGTCAATTTTCTCCTGTATCACCGCCGTGGTCGGTTGATCGATGAACCCTGTTCCACCGACGTTACCCAGAACTAAACCGCTAGCGGATCGATCGTGTAATGAGCGTGAAGGGTTCGGAAACAATTTGTTGGAGTTTATTTGGAATTCGAAGTCGTGTTTTTCATCACCTTCCCCGTCATCGTTGAGCATCCCTGGCAGAAGCTCATTGTCGTCGTCGTGGTTATCGTGGTTATCGTGGTTATCGCGGTCATCGCGGTCATCGCGGTCATCGCGGTCATCGCGGTTATCGTTGTCGCTTTTGTTGTCTGGTGTTGGAGAGATGGTGTCCCTATCGCCACTGCTGATTTCCTCGTGTTGGCCTAAAGAAAGAAGCTGTCGACTCTCAATGGCCTCCTCTACAGCCTCTTCGATCATCATTTGATCCTCTTCAGTCGCCGTCTGTCCCTGCAACTTTTTGAAATTCTCCACTTTTCGCTGCACAATAAGAGACTTCATCTCGTCTGCAAAATCAGGACTTTCTCTCAGAATCTCCTCAAAGATCTCCTGGACCAACACATTGACCTCGCATATTGTCTTTGCCTGGACACTAGTAGTTCGTCTGACCTCCATTAGAAGAGAAATCTCTCCAAAGAATTGGCCATTTGAGAGGAGAATTTCTTCTCCCTCAGCATCCGCCATGAGGTCCGATGAGGATTCGTATTTTTCCCAAGGATCTCGCAGGAAAACTTCGCACACTCCCCGCGAAATGATGTAAAGCTCGGAACCAATGTCACCCTTGAGGATGATCCAGTCGGCAGGCAAAAAGACTCGCGTTTGTAGCTCCATGCATACCTTAGATAGGAAGGTGTCGTCAACACGCGAAAAAAGCGACACACCTTGGACCACATCTTTGTAGAGGTGGAGGGCGAGCTTTCCTCGCAAATCGCTGCTCATGCCCTTGTCTGTCAACAACGTAATCTTGTCGTCATACTGCTTTTGGTTGACCCACATGTAATCGTAGTACGCCAACACCCGGTTCTGCAGAAGCCAAGGGACGCCGTAGTACTTGAGCTCCTCTTTCACGCGGTCAAGTTTAGCTCGGTAAGCAGCGGACGCCAGATAGCGGTCTCGCAACAGCAGCCCAATGTGACCGATAACAAGCGCTAATTCCATGATTCCAGCCACCATCAGGCAGAGGCATATCATGTATACATCACCTCCTTTCCAATGCTGCGACTTCATAGCCTGAGTGATGCTCACCCCCCGGTGCTGCTTCACCCAATTGTCTTGACCCAGAGTACCCCCCGTTGCGCTCATTCCAATCAGCAAAGAAAAGGTAACGTAAATGGCTTCGGCATAAAGGTGGTAAACCCCTTCCCCGCCACAGACAGACTGATTGTCGTTCGATTCCCAACTGAGGGTGTTTGTGTTGTCATAGTCGATGAGGTAGTACTCCTCGCAGATAGCAAGAGTGCTGCACATCAAGCATGCACCGATGTGCAAAGTCGCCACCATGGTCAATATAACCAAAGTTAAAGCGTAGAATCTCGCATACTTGTTGAAGGCTCGCAAGAGGCGGGCCATCCTCAGAAGCTTGGGAATCTTGAAATATTTACTCAGTTTCAGTGACTTCCTCGCTGATTTTTTATCCATAGTGTCAGATATGCTTTCCCCAGAAGCTAAAATATACTCCCATGGTATTGAGGCAAAGAAATCAATCAGAAACCAGCTACTGACGTAGTTTTGGGCAATTTTTTTGGGGTCCATTTCAGTAGCACCGTGGTCCACATAGCCTGTCCGGAAATTGAGAATAACGTCAGTAATGAACCAGATGTCCATTACGTAGCCAAAATGAACAAGAAATGTGGGGGTTTCCCAAGTCGTAAAGCCGATGTACATAGGCACCAGCCAAATTAGCACTAGCACGAAGAAGGCGGTTACGATATCCCAGACAAGTCGATAAGATGATTCAGGGTGGACCAAAAACATGTTGTGCTTTTCCTTCTTTGTGTTGTGTTGTGTGGTGTAGAGGAGGGTGGGTGGGTGGGTTTATTGGAGGGAGAGAGAGAAAAAGGGAGTGTCAGCCAAGCTCTTAGAACTTCATAAATGGCGGCCAACAAAAGCCGTCAACAACAATACAACTCCACTTAACGAACGAACTCACCTTGGTACTTGCTTCAGTAATTTCCTCTACATCGCCTTTGTCGTGCAAAATTTTAATATCCTTCAGTAAGTTGTTCCGCAATATATTTGGTAGAAAAGAGTAGTACCAAGGCGCGTGCATCAAAACTCCCCTCTCCCCGAAGCTCGTACCCATACCCGCAGAGAGACGCCGGAGATTGCGAATGTCATTAGGATTCTGGTTCGCATTCAGTGTGCTCTCAGTCTTTGTCCCTTCCTTGAACATAATACTGCGCTCCGTCTTATCGGTACTCTTCATCTCAACACTCCCCTTGTCGCTCTCGTCCATTCTGGTGCTGGTACGCAGGGCAGATCCGAGGGGTTTACCGACAGCAGGAGGAGGGGTGCTTGTTGGAGGCTGTATAGAGGACTGCTTGGCTTCGTTAGAGGAGCTCATAGTTGGTCAGAGTAGTATTATGGTATCACAAGCGGTGAATGGTGTATTCTCGGTGAATGGTGTATTCTCAAACTGAATTGAAGGACCTGAAAAGGTGGGGAGGAGGGAAGTTGAGGGGACTGGAGCTCTCGCAACCGCCGGGAATTAGTGGTGTTTTTTAGGTCAACGGCATTAGCCTTGATTCGGTTATGTGGTCACAAATATCTCTTGGAGCGATGAGCAAAAAAAATACTAGATTATAGCTGACAGGGGGTAATACAGAGGTGTGTTTACCCTGAAACTGATCTTTGATCTTTGCGAGCCGTGAGCCGTGATGAACTTGGTCAATTCTCAAAGCGTGCCAATTTTAAAAGTGAATGACTTTCTCTTGGCCAGCTCGTGACAATAGCAATCTAAGGCCATTTGATCATTGATTCGAATTACTGAAATGTCATTTTGTTATCTCTTTTGTTTGACAAGTCGACAAGTGCCTGCCGAACTCACTAATACCTTTATAACGTGAATAAATTTCGTGTGAAGACAATACTCTTAAATACCTCACGAGCAGAAGCAAGTATTCAAGCAAAATGTCAATATTTTACAAAAGGTTATGGTCAACAACCCCACCTATTCCACAACATGTTTATTCCCTCCTTCCCTCCCATTGTAACATGAGGATGACATTGACACATGACATTAATGAATCTCAGCCATCCGCTTCTTGATCGAGGCGATGGCCTTTCCTGGGTTAAGGTGCTTCGGGCAAACCTTCGAGCAGTTCATAATTGTGTGGCACCGGTAAAGCTTGAAGGAGTCATCGAGCTGTTGAAGGCGCTCCTTGGTGAACCCATCTCGACTATCTTCAATCCATCTGTAGGCTTGCATCAGCACTGCCGGGCCAAGGTATTGATCGGCATTCCACCAGTAGCTCGGACAACTCGTGCTGCAGCATTAACATAACAATAAAAAGGGAGAAACATAAAGATTAGTGGCCGTATTCTTCGCAACAAATAAAAAAATAAGGATGAAAGGGAGGGACAATCAGGACTCCCACTCACCTGCAGCAAGCGCATAGAATGCACTCGTACATCCCGTCGAGCTTCTTTCGGTCAGTCTTAGACTGCAACCACTCCGCCTGCCCCTCAGCCTTCCCGCTAGACGCCTTCAGCCACGGCTCAATGCTCCGGTACTGCTCATAAAAGTTGCTCATGTCAGGTACCAAGTCCTTGATGACATACATGTGGGGAAGAGGGTAGATCTTCGTTGCAGAGGAGGAAGCCTTGTCAATGTAGCACAGGCAGGCAAGCGTGTTCACACCGCCAATGTTCATTGCGCAAGATCCGCAAATTCCCTCGCGACAGCTGCGACGGAAAGTGAGGGTGGGGTCCTGCTCATTCTTAATTTTAATCAAAGCGTCGAGGACCATGGGGCCGCACTCATCGGTATTGACGGGATAAGTGGCAAGGTGCTGAGATCATACGGGGTTCAAGGTGAGCGGTTGGATGTTAGAGGTTTGGTGGAGGCAAGGTTAGTGAAAAAAGGGTAAGTGAGGAGGTAGGAAAGGGAGTCAGAAACAGAAACACAAGGGTCTGTCTGACACGTTTCAGTGACACAAAGGCTCATCAAAGTGTCACGGTGTCGCAGTTATCGCATCGGCGCAGCTGTGAGGTAGCGCGCGCATGCGCATACCCCCCCCCCCTTAAAAAAAAATCTGGCCCAAAGAAGTCACCCTTTCCCAGATCACATCAAATAAACCCTGTGCAATCTTGCACCAATTTTTCAGGACGTACCGGCTTTTCCTTCTTTGGATCCTCAGGGTCCCAACGATAGATCTGGAAGTACTTGATGTTAGCAGCCTTGCTAGAGAAGGGCTGGACAGCAGTCTGAGTGGCAAGGGGGGCGGCTACAGGAGTGGCAAGTCGTGATCCGAAGGAGGAACTTTGAAGCCCACGCACGAGTGAGCGCGACAGACCCTGCATTGCAAGTCCAACTTCACCGGGGAACTAGAAGAACAACTAAAGTGGTGCGAGGGTTAATAATCGAGAAATTGTTTTATTGCTCCTTTTATGGACAGATTTTGATTGAGCAGACCTCCTGCTGCTGCCTCGGGTTTGGAGGAGGAAGGCAAAAAGAGTAATTTTCTGGGAGCAGCATATAGATATAAATAGGCGTATAACTCAAGGTAAGCGCCTTAAATAGTGACAAGAAGTGAAATGACCAGCTTTTTTTCATAAATCTGAAGAGATTGACGAGAATGGTCTCTAACTTGCCAAACTGATTTGCAAGATCTATCCCCCCTTACTCCCATACCAACATTTCCACTCACCCGTTCCGCCTCCTCCGCTCGCAGGAGAACTAATTCAAACCCAGCAAGACAAAGATGGGGACTAAAATGAGCAAAGCAAAGAAGGAGAAGAAGGCGCAGGCCAAGCAACTTGCAGCGAACCATGGGGCAAATGCAGATCGTGAGAACGAGGGCGACAGTGAGAGTGTTGATATCAAGCTTCCGGCATCTTCAACATCCGGCGGCTCTGGTGCCGGGGGAAAGATATGCATCGACGACTTTGAACTTCTGAAGGTACTAGGAAAGGGCAGTTTCGGGAAAGTGATGATGGTCAGAAAGAAGGGGGGTGACGGCACTCTGTTTGCCATGAAAACTCTTCGTAAGGCCGCCCTCATCAAGCGTAACCAACTCTTGCACACTGCCACCGAGCGCAACATTCTTCAGAACATTCAACACCCGTTCCTTGTCAACTTGATTTACGCCTTCCAGACTGAGGACAAGCTCTACATGGTCTTGGATTACATGGGAGGAGGGGAGTTGTTCTTTTGGCTGAAGAAGCACCGGCGCTTCACTGAGAGCCGCGCTTGCCTCATGGGCGCCGAAATTACTCTTGCCTTGGGCGCCCTCCATGCCTCCAACATTATCTACCGTGACCTGAAACCTGAGAACATCCTCGTTGACCTCGAGGGCCACGTGAGACTGACTGATTTTGGTCTTTCCAAGGATGGAATCACTGGGCCCGGCGCAGAAGGAGGTAAGTACTAGAGTCGTCGCGAAATGTGTATGACGCTGTCCGCTGTTTGCCGTCCCGCTGTTTGCCGTCCCGCTGTTTGCCGTCCCGCTGTTTGCATAGCTAATCACTACCCCCTCTTTTGCAGGCACAAAAACATTTTGTGGAACGCCTGAGTATCTTGCGCCCGAGATCTTGGACAATAAAGGGCACGGAAAGTCTGTCGACTGGTGGTCGTTCGGAACTCTTTTGTATGAAATGCTGTGCGGTCTCCCCCCCTTCTATGATACCAACATCCAGAAAATGTACCACAAGATCCTCTGTGCCCCTCTTCGTTTCCCGAGCTATCTGAGTGAGGAGAGCAAGAGCATTTTGAGGGGACTTTTGCAGAGGAAGGTCGAAGAAAGGCTTGGAAGCGGTCCCACTGGTACCGAAGAAATTAAGAGCAATGCATTCTTCAATAGCCTTGACTTTGATAAGGTAATGAAGAAGGAGTACACACCTGAGTTCAAGCCCCCCAGCGGAAGGAACGAAACAGATGCTCAGAATTTCGACGCCGAATTCACCAACGAGCGAGCGCTCGACTCCGTCGTAACAACACACATGAGTGCGGCTGCCAAGGACAAAACAAATTTCGAGGGCTTTACCTTCCAGGATGGTGGAGCCATGGCAGGGAAATAGGTGGAGAGTGATTGAGAAATATATTGCTTGGGATGTAAAAAATAAAGCGAAGAACCTGCATTTCGTTTAAAGATTATTTGTCGTGGGACAGGAAAATGACAGCTTTTCAATTATTGCCACTTAACAGCCTGCCGGATGTTGATTCCTTTTACCCTCCCTGACTGAGTGCAATTTATTTCTCCCTGCTTTCGGACTGCTTCATCGACTTTGAAACTTTGAAAAAATGTTAGATTGAGCTCACAAAATCGATTTCGCGAAAGAATCCACCTTTCAGTATCCCCACCATCTTTATAGGAGAGGCGTTCAACACTTTTTCAGGGTCGTTTTTTTGGGGCCTAGCTCCAAAAAAAGAACCTTATCTGAAACCCAGCCTTCTTGGAGCGTGACAGTAGTTAGTAGCGATTGCCCGTAAAACATGACTAGAGCGAGCAGCGTGTTCAGACCGATAGATGCCAAGATTCACATGCCTCATTCCAGGGATGACGGGAAGCACAAGCAACTTGAGAAGCAACATGGCAATCACCATGAGAAGAAAGACCACGGTCACCACCATCATCATCACAAAGGTAGCGACAATCACCATGATAAAAACGAGGTGGCAAAATTCGAACTGCCTAATGCCGGGGGGACAAGAAAAGAAACCCTACCCCAAATTAATATGATATTAAATCAGAAAAATAAGAACGAGCCATATGTAGTCTTGGTGGCACCGAAAAAGGGCGACGGAGACCTCGCTGAGGCAAAAAAACGCATTTTTGCGGCAGATGGTTCTTTGATGCCTCCGTCAGGTTATGACGATCGCCATGTCAAGCAATATGGCAACAACACGGGCACTCACGTGGAAGCGAATAAAGAGGAGAATGAGGTTCATCATCATCATGGAAAGAAACATTTAGGCAATAACGAGAAAAAAGGAGGAAGAAATAAGGACAAAGGAAAGAAAAAACTAAAAGAGACTACCAAGAGGGTAACGATTATGAACAGCATATCGACAAAACTGAACGATAATTTTTATAGGCGGAGAGCAAATGAAAATGCTCGTGAAAACTCGCCAAAGGGGGCGTGCTTTTCCTTCATGACTTGCACGGCGATAGCAGTAGCAATCATTCTATTAGCGTGAGTAGACGCGACACACAACACAACATTGACTACCGAAAGTAGAATTGAAAAATAGTTTTGGACTTTTGCTTCGCGTGGTTGTGCAAACTTGTTGCTCGGTCATATTTACACTTTGCTCTTTATTCGATGCTCCTCCCATCCCCCTTAAATTGCCGTGGATACCAAGAGTACTTTGTCCCGATGAGTTTGCTGACAAGTCCCATCATTGTCGGCACCAAAATGGTTCTCACAACGAAAGTATCAATCAGGACAGCAGCAACTAAGATGAATGCAGTTTGGTTGAGGAGGAGTTCTCCGCTCATGAGTAGCCCACTGAATGCCACAGCCATAATTATCCCGGCTGCAGTAATGATACCCCCCGTCTTGTACAATCCCTTCAGCACGCTACCATCATCGTCGTATCCGTCCTCCCGAAATTCGAGAATCCGTGAAATGAGGAAGACGTCATAGTCGAGCCCAAGCCCAACGATAATTGAGAAAGTCATGACGGGCGGGAGCCAGCTGATAGTGCCCGTCTTACCAACGCAATCAAGGTTCATGAAAGAGAAAGCTCCGTCCTGGTAAACTAGCACGGTCAGACCGAATACGAACCCGAGCGTTAGCAAGATACTGAACACGGAGCGTAAAGGCACGACAATGCTTTTGAAGAAGAAGCCCATGAGAGCGAACACGACCAAAAGAGTACAAACAATCATGAAAGGAAATACATCGTAAACTTCCTGTACAGCGTCCCATTCGACACCAGCTCCGTCAGAGATCCAAACGTCAAATCCGGACAAAACATCCGCATTCTGAAGATCTTCAATTTTGGTGCGGCTGTCAGTCAGCCAGGTAGTTCCCTCCTCACTGAAGGGGTCTACTGCGAGAATGACGTTCATGTAGGTCGCAGGCTCGATGGCGCTGTTGAATTGGGACGCAATCAGCAGCAAACTCTTTACATCATCATCACTGCAACGCGGCACACTAGGAAAATTGACGCATTCCATGGCTAGTCTGTAAGATTCGATTGGTACTGGTTCCCCACCAAGGGTGGAAATTCCTGTAAAACTCGAGCTGGTAGGCGTACCAACCTGACCGACAAGACTCTCGAGTACCAAATTGTACGCATCGAAAGCTTCCTCGCTCCCGATGTCCACATTAGCGGCGCGGCCGTCAAACAGGATCTTATAGGGGGAGAGAGTCCCAGCCCCAAACTTTGTTTCCATCTCTTCGAAGGTTACGAGGCTGTCTGCCTTGCTGGGCAGCATTAAATCAAATGTAATCGACGTGTCCAAGTCAGCAAAATGCACAGCGATAGGGAGGATGCCACACACGACAAACAAGAGTGTGAAGATGCCGTATTTTGGAACGAGCAGAAACTGCAAAGAGGGGCA
>ERZ651776.1271-NODE-1271-length-30771-cov-4.936405_pt1 | contig 30771 bp, 18 predicted proteins | sample MGYA00514761_ERZ651776 | MGnify/ENA metagenome assembly ERZ651776
CACTATCACTCACGGGCCGTACAGCAAAAATGCCATGGACTAGGAGTCGTCGCACAACAAAAAAAAGAAATTGGAACAAGGACTTGGGAGGGACAGCTGGCGCTGCAGCTGCAGTGCCAGCTGCAGCGCCAGCTGGTGATCCAAGTCTGGTTTATCCTCTCCCGCGTCCGCTACCTGTCACTCCTGAAATAGCCAAGAAAACGCTCTTTGGGAAGATAGATAAGGGGAATCCTGCTTCTGTCGCTGCTCACAATCTACCCGACATAGCCATCCGTCTCATCTTCCAGCTAAGTGACGAAGAGAGGAAGGCATACGACTTGAGATGCCGTACGGGTTGGTCCACCAATATCCTCTGTTTGGAGTACAAGATCGTGGGGTTGTTTGCCACGAATTACAACATCCTGCCAATCCTAACCCCTAACCCCCCCGCATCTCCACAGGGTCCTGCCGATAAGGGTGCTGCGAATGTGCTCCACGGAAACTACCCCCCCGACAACAAAGGGGCTTTGAGCCACCTGTTCTTAGATAAGAATGGTGAGGCGACAAGCAAAACCTACGACCTTATCGTGAGCGCTTGTGAGTCCATGGGCGACAACCTCTCTGAGTTCGTTCACGTCTTCAGTGACCGCTTCCTGGGCGTCGTACCCACGAGGGCCAGGAACCGCAAACAGTTCACGCCCAAGCAGCACCTCGAGTCCTTCGCTTTCCGTGAGATCCGGGAGGCCGTCAACGAACTGAATGCTGCTAGGTTTACTTTCTTCAAGGAAAGTGGTTACAGTAGCCTCAACGTACTCCTTTTTGGCCAGGGCAAGGAGGACAAGGAAGCGCTAAAGAAGGCAGCCCAAAAGGCGAATTTGAGCATCACCTTCATAGAGGTCGGGCACCCCTCTGCCCTCGCCATCTGCAGACCTAATATCAAAAAAGACTTCGCCAATACACTCGACAAAGGATTTGCGAATTGGCTTGGGAAGAAGACGGAGGTGACCTTTTTCAGGTGAGAAGCGGGGAGCAGCGACGTGACGAGCACTCACAAATCAACTCCTAGCTCAACAACGTTGTCTAACCCTGTCAACTTTTTCACATCGCAGGGACTACTTCTGCTTGAGGAGGGGTGGAAAGAACGCCCTGAGCGAGAAGGCACTCGAGCGTGAGCGCAAGCGCATGGCTGCACTCGGGTTCGCCCTTGGCAGCTACACCTACAAGGGGTGGTGGGCCTACTTCTACGCGGAAATGCTTGAAATGCTTGAGACGCTGGAGTACGAGGACGAGGACGAGGACATGAGCGACGAGGATAAGGTGGCCAAAGCCAAGGCCTACGCGGACGGCAGGGTTGACAAAATGAGGAAGGCCTCGTCCGCCGTTGGCAGTGAGTACAGACCCTGCGTCGGCGGCGATAGAGTGAAGCCCCGTACAGCCAACAACAAGAAGAGGAAGAGAAATATGAGCGAGAATGGGCATAACCCCGACCTCCGTAAGCCCACGTCCAGGCCGCACGTCGGCGATATGACTTCCACAGGCGAAGTCTTCGAGGCGTACAAGCCGAAACCTGCAAACTCCGTTGGTGGACTTAGTTTGAAGGTGATCTTGACGATGACATGCGAAGGGAAGACATTTACCAAGGAATACACCCCTTCCATTATTAAGAAGAGGGGAAGTTGTCAAATCGGTCTGCCAAAAGATCGGTATGGGGCTGGGGTGGTTGGTTTTCCAGAAAAAAATATGAACGTCCCTAGGAAAACAATCGAGCTTGCGAAAAATGAAACCATTGTTTTGACCATAAAGGAGGTTGTTGGGGTGAAACCTGAATATGCTAGGATGGAGATTAAGTTCGTCTAAGCTCGTCTAACTCTAAATTTGAGATTTTGGGAAAAAAATATATTCTGCTAGGGCCCTATTCATCGGTTGTTATCGCGCTTATTATACTGTTAGCTTCGTCATTTTCGATAACCTTTGTCGGTGGTTTGGGGTGGTGGTTTTCCTATTTTGATGAAAGCCTTTTCGCAGACCAATAATCCCAGCAACTCTCTTTATCAATTTAGACATTTCCTGCGGTCCTCTCATTGACATCCCCGATACCCTTATGGGTATCCGTCCAAGTGCAATGGAATGCGCCCTCCCTGTCAGTCCTCTCATAAGTATGCCCACCAAAGAAATCCCTCTGAGCCTGAGTAAGATTAGCGGGCATCCGCATGCGACGGTACGAGTCAAAATAATTCAAAGAGGCGCACAAGGCGGGGCAGGCGACACCCGAGGCCACGCAAAGGGTCACAATTCGACGCCACGCAATGTGGCGATTGTTCAAATCGACGGCGAACTCATCGTCACACATGAGATTCTCAAGTCCCGGCTCCTTCTGGAAGGCGCGATTGATCTTATCGAGGAGTTGGGCCCGGATGATGCACCCGCCTTTCCAGATCCGAGCACACTCGCTAAGGTCGACGTCCCAATCCTCATCATCAGATGCAGCCTTAATGATATTCATGCCCTGGGCATAGCAAGTTACTTTGCTAGCGTACAGTGCATCCTTGAGATCGCTGATGACCTGCTCCTGGCTAACACTGGGGGTGTCAGTGGGTCCAGAAAGAACTTTCGATGCCCTGCCTCTCTCATCTTTGCGAGCCGACTGGTAGCGAGTGTCCAACGAAGCGGCGATCGTAGGGGCAGCGACGGATCTAGCCGCAGCCTCTTGCACTGTCCACCGTCCCGTACCTTTCATTCCTGTCTTATCGAGGATTTTATCGACGACATACCCTTCAGCGCCCTCCTCCCCTCCGCTGGCTTCATCGTCCTTCTTGGTGAAAATTTGAGCCGTAATCTCAATGAGATAAGACTGCAGCTCGCACTTATTCCAATTCGCAAAAGTAGCAGCAATCTCGTCGTTCTCCATTCCCAAGATTGTCTTCAAAACATCGTACACTTCAGCGATCAGTTGCATGTCTCCGTATTCGATACCGTTGTGAACCATTTTCACATAGTTTCCTGCACCAATAGGTCCGCAGTAGAAGGTGCAAGGTCCATTGTCGCACTGGGCTGCGCAGCGGTGAAGAATTGGCTGAAGTGCGTCAAAGGCCGAGCGAGGACCGCCAGGCATAAGGGACGGGCCATTTCGAGCTCCCTCCTCACCACCACTGATCCCCATCCCTACAAACATGATTCCTTTCTCCTCCAAGGCCTTACTCCTGCGAACGCTATTGGGATACCATTCATTTCCGCCGTCAACAATCATGTCTCCCTCTTCCATGTGCTCGGCCAGCAGCGCAATTGTATCGTCGACCGGCTTACCGGCCATTACCAAAAGAATAACTTTGCGGGGCCTCTCAAGGCGATCCACAAACTCCTTGGGGGAATATGCACCGACAAGGGGAAGATCGCCCTCCTCCTTAGCGCGGGAGACGGTCAAATCCACTTTCGAGGGAGAGCGGTTCGCCACGCAGACAGAGAAACCGTGAGATGCCATATTCAAGGCAAAATTTTGGCCCTGTGAAAATTGTATTGTTGTGTGAGTTTTTGTGCTAAGAGAGAGAGAGAGCGCACGCAAAAACGACTTCGAGCAAAGAGCTCGCGCTCATACGAGCGCGAAATCCTTTCACGTCCCCGACAGAACAAGATTTCCAATCCACACCAACAACAATCGGACGATGGAATGTTTGCCTTCCTGATAGCGCAGCTCTGCCGTACCATAACCGCAAGGCCGTAGAGACCGATATTGCACAATTCGTCACCCATAGTAGTTTTTATTCAGTAATATCGAAAGATTAACGGAAAACACTTCGCTGAAGGGTTGTTTCGTACTTTTGGTGTCCGCGCGGATAGTTTTCTTCACCAAGCAATTGCTCCCACCCAAAAAAAGTTTTTGTCAAAATTTGGTGCGTCAGTTGCTTCACATTTGACAGTTTACACCCCATCAATCAATCATATCCTCGACAACTTTTACGATCCTGTTTTTTCGTAGTGGCGACTACACCGACCAATCCGGCAAAAAGCACTACTTCTTAGGTAAAAATGTCATCCGACCACCGAACGTTCCGTGATGTGAAGGACTATGTAACTTTCCTTGGAGGAAAAAACGCACGAGTAATCCGCAAGGTTTTGATAGCCAATAATGGGATTGGAGCTGTCAAGGCGATCCGCTCCATCCGTAAGTTCTCATTTGACACTTTTGCGGATACCAAGGCCATCTCGTTCGTGGTCATGGCGACTCCAGAGGATCTTCGATCGAACGCGGAGTACATTCGTATGGCAGACGAGGTTGTTGACGTCCCTGGTGGCTCGAATAACAACAATTATGCCAATTGTCAATTAATAGTGGAAATTGCCCGAATCCACCGTGTGGATGCTGTTTGGGCTGGCTGGGGGCACGCGTCAGAAAATCCCCTGCTTCCCAATTCTCTCCACGCCCAGTCCCCCCCCATCAAGTTTATCGGGCCAACTGGCAGCGCTATGTACGCCCTGGGGGACAAGATTGGTTCGACTATAATTGCCCAGACTGCCGGAGTGCCATGCATTGCCTGGAATGGTGACGGAATTAACGCTAGTTACGACAAAGCTTCGGGCTCATTGCCGGAACAGGCATTTCAAGATGCGTGTATCAAGGACGCAGACGACGCAGAGCGAGCCGCGAATAAAATTGGTTTCCCTGTGATGATCAAGGCTTCAGAGGGTGGAGGCGGCAAGGGAATCAGGATGGTGAGCAACAGCTCCGACGTGAAGAATTGCTACCGTCAAGTCACGGGGGAAGTGCCAGGATCTCCAATTTTTATCATGAAGCTTTCATCTCGAAGTCGTCATCTGGAGGTGCAGCTCATTGCGGATGAGTATGGCGAGGCCATAGCTTTGAACGGCAGGGATTGCAGTGTTCAGCGGCGCCACCAGAAGATCATTGAGGAGGGCCCCCCTGTTGCTGCCGAGCCAGCCGTCTGGAAAGAGATGGAAAAGGCCGCGGTACAGCTCGCGAAGGCAGTGAACTACTGCAATGCGGGAACAGTCGAATATTTGTACTCGGAGGTGAGAGGAGAGGAGAGGAGAGGAGGAACGTTTTTTCTACTTATGCGCGCGCGGAGACGACGTATTATTGCTCACCAAAATTGCAAATCTGCCCTTCCACTGCTTTTTGTAGCCTGATCAGAAGTTCTACTTTCTTGAGCTCAACCCTCGCCTCCAGGTGGAACATCCTGTCACGGAAATGATCACCAAGGTGAACCTTCCCGCCACCCAACTTCAGATTGCCATGGGCATTCCTTTGCACAACATACCCGATATCCGCGCGCTTTACGGGCGGGACCGATTTCAGCCTTCCCCGTCGGCGTCGTCCTCTGACATTAGTTTCGGAGTGGAAGAGCGCATCCCCGCCCACGGACACTGCATCGCTGTCAGGATCACAGCGGAGAACGCTGAACAGGGCTTCAAGCCAACATCAGGTGGCATCCAAGAGCTCAATTTCAGGTCTACCCCCGATGTTTGGGGATACTTTTCTATGGACAGTAGTGGCAGTGTGCACGAATTTGCTGACAGCCAGTTTGGGCATCTCTTCGCGAACGGTATCGATAGGGAACAGGCGAGAAAGAACATGGTGCTGGCTTTGAAAGAGTTGTCCATTCGAGGGGACATATACACCACCGTCGACTACATCTCTAACTTGATTCAAATGGATGACTTTACTGAGAATAGGATCGACACGGGTTGGCTTGATAAGCTGATTAAATTGAATCTAGATGGCGCGGAGGATACCGAAAAGAAAATTGAGAAGCAGTCTTCTCAGCTGTACGTTGTGATCGCAGCGAGCATAGTCGCTTACGAAAAGTGCAACGAAGGGGAGGCGCAATTCATCGACTCCCTTTCTAAGGGGCAGCTGCCGTCGCAGTCTCTCCTCAAGCAGATCCACCAAGTGGAACTCATCTACGAGTCGATCAAGTATGTTCTCCTTACTGCACGCCGAGGGGAGAATTCCTTCACGATTACGAACAATTCCTCGACGAACGACTACGTCGAGACGAGTGTTCGCTCACTTTCTGACGGAGGGTATTTAATTAAGATCCACAACAAGTCGCATGTCGCTTATGTGACCTCTCCTCGCGACTCTCCATCGGGGATGCGCCTCAATATTGCTGGTGCCAACGTCGTCTTCACGCCCGACTATGACCCCACGACTTTACGAACTGACGTAGCCGGCAAGCTCGTCAAACGTCTCGTTGAGGAGGGGTCGCATGTTGGGAAGAATGGAGAGTTTGCAGAGATTGAGGTCATGAAAATGTTCATGCCTCTGAAGGTATCAGAGAGCGGCAAAATTAGCTGGGTTGCCAACGAGGGCGCCTCGCTGTCTCCAGGGCAAGTCATTGCAAAATTCGAGCTTGACAATCCGGAGATGGTCAAGACGGCAACGGTATTCGACGGCACATTAGCGTCCAGCTTCAAGGAACATCGAGCTTCTTTCCTTTCTGATAACACCGAAAAACCAGTTAGGGCGCATGTCCTCCTAAGACAGAGCGTCGTGAAGCTGAAAGAGATCATGGGCGGTTTTGTTTTCCCCCCTGACGCTCTTAATGCTTTGCTGGAAGACTTGCAGTCTGCTGTCTTGGACAAAATGCTGCCAGCTTACGAAGTTGAGGAGCAGTTGTCTATCATCAGCAGTCGCATAAACCTGACTTTAGCGAACAAAATCAAGTCGATAGTCGAGTCGTCCAAAGACGGCGGCAACAGCAATGACCACTTTAACGCCCAGCAAATCATCGATCTGATGGAACATCATGCACAATCTCTGACGCTTTCTGAGCAATCAACTTTTTTGACTACCACCATGGCTTTGAGGGACTGCCTCACCCCCTATGCAAAATCTACCGGGGGAGGAGAGAAAGCACTCATCGAGCTGCTGTCACTGCTACGCGAATGGATTAGCATCGAGAGAAACTTTTGCGACGCTAATGACTACGCTAGCGCTATCGATTCTTTAAGAAAATTGCACGTCAATGAGCCAGAAACTGTGATGAAGGTGTGCAGGGCTCATTCCCAGCTGAAAGAGACGAGCTCTTTGGTCCTGCTCCTAATTGACATTATTGGAGAAGCTGCGATCTCCGCGAAGCAAACGCCGCCGTCCCCATCTCCATCAGCGCAGTCGCTGTCTCCACATCCACCACCCCCACCATCACCGTTGAAGACAACTGGTGCGCGGAAGTCTTCAATCGTCGAGGGCGCGTATAGTTTGTTCACGGCTCTCCCTTGTCTTTCTGAGATTGGTAACATGAACAGTACAAACGACGAGACATATAACAGGATCGCTGCTAGAGCGAGGAAGATAATTATGCTGGAGACCTCACCCTCAGTGAACCAGAGAATCGAGAAAATCGCTCTCTTGACGAAGAATGCCACCGACGCTTCAATTAAACAGTTTGTTGAGACAGAGAATGTCCCCATCAATGACATTTTCCTTACGCTTTTGTCGCTGTTGACTGATGAAGCGGATAAGAAAAATTTGCTCAACCTCTACACTCGGATGGTTTACAGAACATACTTGGTATCTGACTTTAAATACGACGCGGCCCTGCAGGCGGCGGTGTTCACTTTCCGCAATAGCTCTGACGAAAGCTCCGCGATTAGCATAGGGCAGAAAGCAGGCGGCAATAGCATGAACGACCTAACCAGCATGGTATCAAGCAACAGCATTAATAGCGATAGCGAGAGCGAGGGCGTCTTGGGTATTGGCGCGGAGAGTGGAACCAAAAACCGCATTCCCTTTGATACGCAGCGCTTTGGTCTCTTTGCGGAAGTGGAGAGCATTGGATCTCTACAGGGGAGAGCTGGCGAGAAAAAGTTGTTGGGCTTGATTGAGAAGTTTCCCCAGATTGCCGAGAAGAAGCCCCGCAATTTGTGCGGTCCCGTAAACACTCTTCACGTTGCAATAACGCAAAACGAAGGGGGCAATCTTGAGGAGGCCAGCGGCAGCCTCCTCGATATTCTCCAGCAAAATTCTATCACTGAGCGGCTCCTCAAGGCAGACGTGAGGCGCGTGAGCTTTATCCTGCGCGGTGATGGCCAGAGCGAGGATGGCGGCGACGAGCACCCTTCGATCTTCACTTATAGAGCACGTCTCGGTTATCAAGAGGATACTCTTTTCCGCCATATTGAACCGGCACTCGCCTACCACCTCGACCTTGACCGCATCTCTCCCAACTTCCACGTGCATCCATTAAAGGTCAGCCAGACGCGAACTAGTAATGTCCACGTGTACAGGGCTGTCCCAAGGAAATCTGCGATGATGAAATCCCCCGCAGCCAAGAAAGTCCCCCGCATCTTTGTACGCTCCTTGTCGTTCGTAAGTGAATACTCCAAGTCCATGTTCGAGCGCACTTTCGTCGACGCCCTCAACGCGCTGGACCAAAGCGGAAACATCGTCACGACGAACGCTGATAGCAACAATCATCTGTTCATCAACTTGCTCACCGAGGCTCGTACTGTGACGAAGGACCCTGCTCTCATTGAAGAGTACTTCTCCAAAGTATTTGACCTTTACTCGGACAGGCTGAAGAAGCTGAACGTGGGGGAGATCGAGATCAAGGCCAGCTGCGTTCTCAATGAGAGCAGCCCCATCATCCGCTTGCGTATCATCAGCAGTAACCCAACGGGCTTCTTCAGGGAGATTTCAACGTATGTCGAGGCCGCCGAAGAAGAGACAGGAGGGGTCGTCTTTAGGTACATTGGTGCCGAGAAGAACACTGGTTTCAAGGGCAGCGGTAGAGACACCTTGAGCTGGGAGGGGGCTTCCATAAGCTCCAGCTACCCCCTGACCCGTCCTTTCTCGCTGAAGCGCTCTCAGGCCCTCCGTTCATCCGACACCCCTTACGTTTACGATATTCCCGCCCTCTTTTCCTATGGTGCCTCTAACTCCTGGGATTCTTGGACCACCCTCCAGGGCTCGGGGGGTAAAAACCGGAAGAACTCCACCAAAAGCACCCCCTCGTCCAACAAGTTCAACTGCGTCAATGCCAACGAGCTCGTCGTCGTCCGAAAGAATGGCGAGAGCGGCGGGTGGACGATGCAGGATTACCTCGAGGGAGCTCTGACCGTGGTGGAGACGAAGAGAAACCCAGGGGAGAACACCATTGGCATGGTCGCCTGGTTGATGACATTGAAGACACCGGAATACCCCCAAGGACGCCAAATTGTCGTCATCGCAAACGACATCACTTTCAAGGCCGGTTCTTTCGGCACTAGGGAGGATATATTATTCAAGCTGGCCTCTGCCTTCGCGCGCTCCCGTGGGCTCCCTCGAATATACTGCGCGGCGAACAGCGGCGCTAGGATCGGGATGTCCGAGTCCGTCAAGAAGGTGTTCAAGGTCGCGTTCTCAGACCCTGAGAAACCGGAGAACGGATTCGAGTACCTCTACCTCGACTCTGACGAGTACACGAAGTTGAGCAAGAAGGGAGGCGTACGCTGCGTGCTTGCCGATGGGGGGGAGCACAGAATCACTGACATCATCGGGGAGGAGGAGGACCTAGGAGTGGAGAATCTCAAGGGATCTGGACTCATCGCCGGCGAGACGAGTCTCGCTTACGACAAGATCTTCACCTTGACGATTGTCTTGGGGAGGAGCGTTGGAATCGGCGCCTATCTCGTCAGGCTGGGACAGCGAACCATCCAGAAGCAGACGTCTTCTCCCATAATCCTCACAGGCTACCAGGCCCTCAACAAGCTCATGGGTTGCGACGTGTACATGACGAACGACCAGCTCGGGGGCCCGGGCATCATGTACCCCAACGGAGTATCGCATCTCCTCGCCAACAATCACCTAGAGGCGATCACGATGGGGATAGACTGGCTGAGCTTCGTGCCTGCCGTGAGAGGCGGGATCATCCCGATTCAAGACATTCGGGGGATTGATGTCATCGAGAGAAATATCGATTGGACGCCCGTTGAAGGTAAGCCGTACGACCCGAGACTTTTGTTGACGGGAGCTTTCGGGGACGACAACGACAAAAAATGGACGAGTGGCTTGCTGGACAAGGGCTCGTGGAAGGAGACATTGGGAGGCTGGGCCAAGACAGTCGTCGTAGGCCGGGGCAGGCTCGGTGGAATACCTCTGGGGCTTATCCTCACGGAGAACAGGACCAGCCAGCACGTTCACCCCGCAGACCCAGCGGACAAAACTTCCTCCGAGTCTATCACCTCTCAGGCAGGTGGCGTCTGGTTCCCAGACTCGGCAGCAAAGACTGCACAAGCGATTCGCGATTTCGGCGGCGAAGATCTCCCGCTAATGATCGTCGCGAACTGGAGGGGCTTCAGTGGCGGGCAGAGAGACATGTTTGACGAGGTTCTTAAGTTCGGCGCCTTGATAGTCGATGCCTTGGTGGCCTACACCCAGCCCGTTTTCGTCTATATCCCGCCCTTCGCCGAGCTTAGGGGCGGAGCGTGGGTCGTTGTAGATGCGACCATCAACAAGGAGGTGATGGAATTCTACGCTGCGAAGGGCTCTGCGAGAGGTGGGGTCTTGGAGCCTGTGGGGGCGGCGGCAATCAAATTCAAGAAGAAAGACATTATCGAGACAATGCACCGGCTCGACGACGAGCTGAAGGCGCTCGCGAAGGAGCACCGCCAGTGTCTTTCTACAGACCCCGACAAAGCCGAGGACTTGGGGGAAAAAATCGCCTACCGTGAAAACCTTCTTTTGCCCGTTTATGAGCAGCTTAGTGTCACCTTTGCGGATCTGCACGACACACCCGGGAGGATGAAAGCTAAGGGTGTGATTAGAGGGGAGGTGGAGTGGAGAGAGGCCAGGAGGTATTTTTACTGGAGGTTAAGGAGAAGGCTCGCGGAATTCGATCTTAGAAGGAAGGTGGAGGGGGAAGTGGGAGACGAGGGAAGTGATATGAACTGTGGCGGTCTTGGTACCGCTGACGGGGCCGCTGAATCTGCTTCCGGGTCTGCGAAGAGCAAGATTATTGAGGCTTGGTTCAAGGAAAGTATTGGCTCTGAAGGCACAGGACCGGCAGGAGAGGCGGCCTGGGATGACGACAAGAGGGTCCTCCGCTGGATGAAGAGTGACAAAGGTGAAATCGATCGCCGCCTCAGGACCCGGAAGTTGCAGACTTCAACAGCCAAGGTGAAGAATCTGTTGAATGATCTGAAGGGATTAAATCTGACGGACGAGGAGAAAGCCGAATTCAAGAGTATGATAATGGACGAGCTGTGAACACACAGGACTTTTTTGATTGCATTTTCTGTTTTTCTGTCTCCAATTTAATTTCTTGACCTTTCCCTCTCCACTCACCCACATTTACTATTTAACGCTTGACGACGAGAGCAAAATATTTTTTTTAGAAAGGGTCAATTAATTTATTCGTCCTAGTATTTTAAACAGCAGTGTTCACTTCCCCAAATTCACCTCCCTGGATTTAAGAGGCGTCTTGACCGCAGTGGACGCAGTGAGGCCACTTTTTTTCCTGTTCAACTCCGTGTAGGCGACAATGCCGCAGAAACTCATCACCATACCGCTGAGCCTAACCGGATTGCTGTCTTCTCCGAATAACAGTACTCCGCTGATGAGGATCAAGACGAGCTTGAAATGTCCCAAAACTTGGTAGGAAACAACGGACGAGTTACCAATGACGAGGAAAGTTGATAGGTTGACACAGAAAGCCAAGACGCAGGCCACAAAAATGGCTGTAATTGCCTCAGAACTGTATTCGTAGTTCATGAGGCCAGTGGGGCCCCAAATATCGTCGAGAAAGGGGGACATCAGGAGGACAACAGTAGCAGACTGAGGCGCCTGATAGTGCAGAAGCTGGAGTGCATTGCATTCAAGAGATTGCTGGCGGCTTTTCACGAGCAACTGGTAGAAAGCGGTTGAGACAAGGCCCATTACTGCCCAAAATGTGCCTTTGGCATTCACTGAGAAGTCCGAGACGGTGCTGATAGCCACACCAAAGCAAATAAAACCTAAGCAGGTGAGCTTTTGGGACTCAATGTGAATGTTGAAAAAAAATCGCTGGAGCACAACAACAACAGGAGTGGTGAGAACTTTCATGAGCTGGTAGAATCCGACTGAATTGTACTGGAGGGACAAGTTGTTGCACACAACAAAGGCGCAAAAGGCAACAGTAATTGGCAGCACGTCCATGTGGTTCAGCTTTTTCGGGGTGTACATGTTGAGCATACGACAGCCCTGAACGCCAATAGTCGTCGCAACAAAATGGAGCGATGTTACAAATACAGCGAAGTTGTATTTGTACACATGAAAAACATATTTGTTCATGAAGACTGGTTGTTGTTGTTGTTGTTTTTGTTGCGCACATTGTATTGTTGTTCGGCGTATCAGTATCAGTCGCGGAAAGTTAGCATTGAGAATTGTATTTCGTACACACATTTTGATAAAACAAACGAGAAAAACTGCGGCAACTTGATTGGTTGCCTCCACTCTTGTATTTGTTTGAAAAAACAGGGCGCAAGGAAAAGTATGAACTTACCGATGCCAACCGCGCTGAAAAAGTTGAACGCCATCAAGGACATCGTCTTAGAGGAGAAACCGAAAATCTGTGTATCAGTCATGTTTCTTGCTGATTGTGGAGGGGAGGTTACACGACGGGACTTGAGAAAAGCAGTCGGCCGGTGCAATATCAATATATCGATGAGTTCAGGAGCTAAAAGTATACAGAGGTACGGATGATGATTAGGAAGCGAGCGAGCTCGTAAGTATGATATTATTCGAGACTAACAACTTTTTTTTGTACTTTTATTGCTGTTTCTCTCCACACGTGCTCCGAAACGAACTCTAACCAAAAGGCAGCAGCAACCACATGGCTGAACCGTATACGCACTACATCGGTGACCACGCCATCACAACACGCGACGATGTGCTCCCTTTCCTGCAGAACATGTATGAGATCGGGAAACCAGGACCTTTTTGCCTTTCATTCAATATGAGGTGCATGGTGTGCAAATCAGAACCCGCCCGTATCGATCTTAACGCCACGCAAGACGTCACTAGTATCGCGAAGATCTCAACGATTAGTGGTCCGCATGTCGATCCCGCTGATCGCATGTGGCCAGCGCCGTATGAGCGGAAGTCTCGCGTCAATCTGTGCATTGAATGCGCTGGGAGCTGGATGGGCTGCTTCAACTTTTACGGCGCCAAAGGCTCGTCGCTCAAAGACGAGATTAGAAAGGGGAAAGCCCTTATGGCTGACATGATGCGGGGGGGGGTTTGAGTAGCACAGCGGTCAGACAAGCATTCGATAGTGCTGTAAGAGGAACACATTGAAAAATGTAAAATGCTGTAAGAAAAAGATCGAGGAATCAGAGAGGCAAACCTAACCCATCTAAAAACTTAATCTAAGAGATAATTTTAAAATCTACGTTTCCGATGCCACTTCTCTCTCTCTCTATCTAGTAAGGGGATATGTGCACTCCCTGTCTCGCAATGAGGCACGATTCCTCATCGCTGCTGGCAGTATTTGAGCCGCCTGAAGAAGATGGGTTCTCATCGTCGATTTCCATTGCCATCGCCAAGAGGGCGCTAACGTCATCGTCGCCAGTGTTCTTTCGGACACGATCCATTTTGAGGCCACCGGGGAGTACATCTGCTACATTCACGCCTGCAATTGCAGCGAATCGACGAAACATTTCTGTCTTGACAAATGCATCCCATCCTTTCACGAGCCCAGCTATAAACAGGGCAACCGCCGTCGTTAGTAACAAGTGGCAAATAGTAGTGATGGAATAGAGGAATAGACATTGACTGTTGAGTTGTTGGCTCATCATCAATTTTGCGAAGCGTTTGCCAGTGGGCCCTCCAGGACGAGCAGGATCAAGATTAGTGGTCCACTTGGGGTTAACATACATCTGATTCTTAAAAGAGGCGGTATCCGGGTCATGTTCTGGCCAACGAGACTCGTCAATGACCATAAAATTAAAGCCGATGTGCTCGCACCGCTGGCCGTCGCTACCATCGTCATAACGAGCCTCTGTTTTCCGAACTTGCTTAAGCGGGTATATTGTGGCCCCGTGGAAGGAGCTGGCGACAGGGTAAGGTTCTGAGAGGTATTCCGTATCGAGGGCAACCATGTGCATCTGGTTGAAAGGGGACATAACGTCGCAATTATTCCTCCACCGCGTCCCGATGGGAGCCAGCTCGCAAAACCAGTCGTGCCAGCGCCGAACATTTCGATTGTCATTGTTGATGATTGGACGGAAGGCGGAGAAGTCGTACGGTGTGTATAGCGTTCCGAGAGTTCCTGGCACCATCATGATCCCACGGGTTATAGTTGGGGCATATGGATTTTTGCCTAGACTGTGCAGTAGCCCAAAGGGAGAGATGGAGATGGCAATGTCAATGTCCATGACAAGCATGTGCGTGTAGTCATCATCGTTGTAACGGTTTAAAATATAGTCGAGCACCATGTTGCGATAACGTGCCATCCTACCAATCGCCGACTCACTGTCACCCTGCTTGTCGTAGCGGTGGATGTGGCCGAGGTGGCAGTCTACGCTCCCTTCTTCTGCGCAACTCATCACGTCAACAGTGTACCCGACAGCATGCTCGCGCCAGTCGAGAAATTTTTCCCTCGTGCCATCAACAGAGTCGTTCTCAAAGACAACTACCGAAAGCTTCTTAAAGAAGGGGTAAAGCGACTCCACATTATCAATCAGCGTCGGCACCGCATTGACAACATCGCGAGCCATCACATTGATGACCAAACCGCCCTCTTTGGCCACCTTTAAACCCTCCTTGACCGTCGCAACGTCTTTCGGGTTGTAGCTACTCAGCAAGCCATTCGACAGTTCACGCCATTCATCATTCTTAAGGCAAAGATCGTTTTTATCGTCAACGCCATCTAGGCACATATTCTTCACTACACTCGGAAGATAAGAAGTGTCCTGAACAGTGTAGAAAAACATGGCCGCCACGTGCCAGCTCCAGGAGGGCGCAGCAGTAGAAAGGAGCCCAACCAGGGGAATGATGGTAGATATTAAAGCAGTGTGAAGTAAGATCACCGTGCTCAAGCTGTGCGTCCAGTTTTTCAAAAGACAACGGCCGTTTTGAGCAGAGCGAGGGGAGGTTGGGTGCTGCTGCGCCTTCATGGTAGGGGTGGGGATGCTGCTGAAATTGTGAGGGTTGGACCTGCTACGCCGATGCCCCTTCATTTTCGGGGATGAGTTGGAAGATTGGCTCTTGGCCGACGAAGAAGAGCCGCTGCTCGAGGGAGAAAGATTATTAAGGAGCGAGGAGCTCTCGTGCGTGTCGCCGCTGCCTTTGTTTACGTCGGAAATTGTGTTCGTTGCCAGTGGGAGGCCAGATTCGATTGAAAATGAGGAGTCCACACCATGAGTATACTCATGACACCAATCATCTTCGTCATCATTGATCGCCGTCACTATTGCCGGTGGCACGTTCTCAATATTAGGGTTAGATACATGAAAGGGGCGGGAATCCAATACTGCGTTCTCGCCATGCGGTGATTCCAAGCTCTCCTCAAAATGTGAATGCATTGGGACCAGATCGGAAGAGGCGAGTGACGCATCGTCGTCGAAAGATTTCTTCGTTTTTCGTTTACTAATTTTGCGAGCGAGGGCAAATGAACAAAGAAAACAACAGGAAGAGGAAGGTCAGTGGCTGGTGGGTGGGTGGGTGGGTGGGTACTAATGGACAGCAGGTGGAGTTAATTAAATATGAGCAGCTCACCTTTGCGCATTTTTCAAATGTTGCGACCGGTGCTTGGACCAGTAGGAGAGAGAAACACTGCACATTGCCATCATCATCGAACACGCAGGGTTGATACGCAAGAAACCACTCAACGCTCCCCAGATCCAGGAGCCAGCACTTAACTTGCCCTCGTCTGGATGTGAGCCATAATCCTCCACCCCATTCAATAACACACGTGCGCTTCCAAAGCAAACAAAGAGTCCGAAAAATGAGATCGTCAGGTAGAGGGGAAACCATGAGTCAAAGACCCTGGTAAGCTGAGGTTGTTGTTTGTAAGGTAGTGCATATGATTGTGGTAGAAGAATTCCTGACGATTGGGGAAGTATTCGTGAATGTCTTGAAGTGTCCCGGCTCTTATGTCGCTTTAAGAGCCGCATGGCTCAAAAAAACAACGAAACGGGAAAGAAGGTGGACTTTAAAAACTTATTGGTTGTGTGAGGGTTTCTCAAAAATTTTATAACCCAACTCCAATTATTTATGACAAGGGATGAATTTGTGATTACATTCGACATCCTTCGGGGTCCTCAAGATATATAGTCATACGCCTATGAAAATGAACTTAACAATTGTTTCCATCCTGTTTGTTCTGCTGTTTCCATCCTCTTCGTTCTGCTGTGTGGAAAGTACACGGTGGGATGTTGTTCTACAAAATGGCCTCAATTGTTGATGATGATGATCAGGGTGCCTACCACCCACGTTTTGTGAATCGATCGATCACTATGACTTGGGACGCAGGCTGGGAGGTGTACCAGCTCATCGACCCGCTAGGTGCCGTCTACACGATGCAGTCGTTCTCCAAACAGATTGATTACAGTCTGACGTTCGAGGACTTGGCTGGGCTTGGCTCGAGGCTGAAATTGCCGGCTGGCTGGCAATACCGCAACATCACTCTTGAACATGAGCTTAATAATACTGCTGTACTTGCCACTGTGCTGGTGGATGATCTCCTCAACGCCTACACTCGTACGCAGGAGGCGCCGACTTCGCCGAGTCCTACTCCGGAGCCGATTTCGCCGAGTCCAACTCCGGAGGACCCTAGCATAATATTAATATAATAATAATTAAGTAAAGACTGCGCGAGTGGGTGCTGAGTAGAAGCAACTTCAAGAAAACAAAAGTCTTCAGTTTCAATTGGTTTTTTACTCTAATAATAATTTCAATCACTGTCACTGTCATCGCCGAAGCCGAGGGCAGAAAAAGAATTGGTCACTTTTGTCTTATTCCCCGCTCCCCCTTCTCCCTTTTGCGAAAGTGTTGGTAATGGTTTCGGCTCTTCTGGTTGATTTTGTTTCTGTTGCTTTTCCTTTTCCCGCCCCCCCCCACTGCCTCCGCCCCCTCCAACACTACCGTTGTTGCCACGATTTTTGCGCTCTTTCTTGCTGCCCCGATTCCGGTCCCTACCATTCCCCCCCCTTCCGCCTCTGCCATTACCATTATTACCATTATTATTAGTACCATTATTATTATTACCATCACCATTACAGTCACCATTGCCACCATTTCCACCATTTCCACCATTTCCTCCCCCACTGCCATTTTTGGAGTCAGAAAATACCATTTTGATCGTTCTCCCACCTTGACCAACAGAGGGAGGTGTAAGACTCGCAGATCTTTCATTGTCGTCGTCCGCGACAGATTTCTGATCAGCATCGCCCCCAAATTTTGTATCCAAAGAATTCTGCCGATTCTGACTCTTCTGGTCAGTGACAGAAATTGTCTCCTCCCGGGCCTTCCCTGCGCCAAAAATGCCACTGCCACCACCGCTACTGGAAGGATCAGCGATATCTACAGATCGTTTTGTGAGCTGTAGCTTCTTCCGACCGGGCACAGGCTGCACAGGCTGCAGCGGCTGCGCTGGCTGCTGCTGCTGGCGGTCATCGCGGCGACGATCATCACGGCGACGATCATCGCGGCGGTCGTTGCGGTCGTTGCGGTCGTTGCGGTCGTTGCGGTCGTTACGTCGATCGGAGCGGTCGACACGTCGATCGTTGCCGCGACTGTTTTTATCATCCCTATTATCACCACGACCGCTGCGATCAAATCCACCCTTTCCCCTCCTGCCATCCCTGCCATCCCTGCCACCCCTGCCGCCCTGATCACGATCACGATCATTCCTAGAGGTCCTTTCGCCGGCAACTTCGAAGGAAAGGACTCTCCCACCAACTACGACGCCCTCACTCCCTCCGACGTGCATATTCACCACTGCCTCTAGTTCTTCCCTTGAACCCAAATCAGCATATCCAAAAGATTTGCTGAAGGTCTTGTTACCGCGGCCGATGCGCACGCTCTTCACATCGACTGAGACGGCACTGACGCGGCTGTCCGTGCAGGCTTTCACACCGCTGGCGATTAGCTCGCGGAGACTATCGCAGAACTCCGTCAGCTCAGATGCATTCTGCTGGACTGGAAGATTCCCTATGAAGGCGGTGTAGACACCGTCTTGACTGCCCCCCCCCCCAGCCGGGACAGTCACATACTGCTTCTCGACAACATTTGAGGTATTCGAGGTCGTAGAATCGCCCGACCTGTCGGCTGCTGAGGCCCCCTCGGCAATTTTAAGCGCAGCGTGGGCATAATCCTCTTCTTCGCCGGAGGACTCCGATGCCCATGAGGTCATCTTACTCATGATTGAACTAGAGCAACGGCGGAAGCAAAATAAAAATCGAGCGCGTGCGAGATGATAAAATACGCAGAATAAATTTACAGACTGTGAATGAGTGAATGATGAAATGAAATCGAAGGTCGTGCTCGATTTTAGTTCCTGTTCTCCACTATTCTGTCGACTAATAAATAAAAGATCTACCTAAACGGTTGCATACGCGATAGGAAAGAGACCGGAGGATATTTTGCGTATTTAATTCTTTGATTAGAGCTGGGTCGGCTTCATCGGCCAAAAGGGGACAAACGTTTAATGACCTCTACATCGAATTCTTCCGGACTGCTTCCTCTGTTCTTGGTTTGGCTGACATTCACCACTTTTATCTATTCCGTGCAGGAGCGTCTTTGGCCACCCGAGGAGGAAGGGGTGAGGAGTGTTGAATGTGAGGGTGTGGTAGCCGATGTTCTACAAAATGCCTGGGAGGCTTTGGAAGATGCAGGGGAAGTCAAGGAAAAATTGAGTGGAAGCGAGATGAGCGTGAACGAAGAAATCGGAGTAGGAGTTGACATTGACATTGACGGTGAGGGCACTGTGATTTTTTTGGGTACGGGTCCACCTGAGCAGCAAAAGCCGTCCGAGTATTCTGAGTACGAACTCATCATTGCTGAGGCAGTCGACCTCCAGATCAATCTGACGAACTTTTATTTGGAGAAGGAAATGGTCGTGCGACGAGCAAAGGAGGTGTACAAGGATATATTGGATTTGTTTCCGTTTTGCGAAAAAATCAAGGAGAAGGAAGTAGATGATGATGTGGTGGCGGTTGAGGAGGAGGAGCGTGGTGTCACAGCGACAGCGACAGCGACAGTGACAGCGACAGCGACAGCGACAGCGACAGCGACAGCGACAGCGAAGGCAGCCGCCGACTTTGAGGTTGAATTGGTGGAGTTTGAGTGGGAAGTAGAGGAGGTGGAAGTTATCGAGGAAATAATCGTCGACGAGAATGGCGACTTATGGGAGGGCGAGGGCGAGGGCGAGGGCGAGGGGGTGTCGGCAGAAGTAGAAGCAGAAGTAGTAGAAGGAAAGTTCTCTGGTGAATCTGGTAATGAGGGGGAAGATGATCAACTTGGAAGTGGAGCATCACTTGGCGGCAAAGATGACGAAGTTGTTGCCTCTGTCGATCAACTCGATCTTGCTTTAGGGGATGATTCTCTGAACGGCGGAAGCGGTAACCAATCCGATGATGGTGTAGGTGGCGACGTTGATGGCGAAAAAATCGTTGAAAATGTCGACCATGATACCGATGACGAAAAGATTCTCTCCTCTGTGCCACCGCCTTCCTCGGATACTGACTTCGTTTCCATCGACGAGCTGGCATCCCTCTCGTTTCCTCTCTGGGACGAAACTGACGACGAGGAGGAGGAATCACCTTTTGCAGCAGCTATTTCTAGGGTACTCTCTTTGAAATCACTCCCACCAAGCTTGCCGTTAATAGATGCGACTGCAGACGCTCCGCCCGGATGTGCAACAGTCGATAAGGCTGCCTCTATTGTCACTACCGCAATTTCTGGCGCTTTCAATATGTTTGGAGCTGTCACTGACCTCGGAGAAGGTACAACAGTTCGCGATGTCAGTACAACATCTCGGGTTATTTCTTCGTCAAGGACTTACTCAAACAGTTTTTTGAGTACCGATTTTGCCCTCGAAATTCTGGGCACAAGATCAGCCAATCTTGCAATCGGGGGGCCCGAGGAAGCTCTCAGCCCTTCACTGTCGAAGGGCTCCTGCTGGGCAATGGCGGGAAAGGAAGGGCATATCACCGTGGGACTGGAAAACCCAGGAAAGGTTGTAGCAGTCAGTATTGGCAGGAGCGCTGAAGGGAAGGTGGAGACGATACCGAAATTCTTTAAATTGTTTGGTGTCGATGGTACAGGAAGCCGGAGAATCTTGGGAACCTTTGAGTACGACATTGAGGGGGAGCTTCATCAAACATTCAAAATTCTCAACTTTTTGACCCACGAGGTTGTTTCCCTAGAGATCGCCGACAACCACGGCAATGACGACTACACATGTCTATACCGTCTTCAAATTTGGGTTGAGGAGTGATTAGTTAAAGTAGATAGGGAGAAAGACGATTGAACTTGCTTTGCAAAACTGTGCATCCACATTTTTTCTACTTCTTTTTGACACTAATTTTCAAACTGACAAATAATATCCCCAAAAGTCTTCCGAGTGACGAGCCAACGACCAGTGGCGCTGGAAACCGCTGAATCTGAAAGCCCGCATCTAGTGGAATGAGCAAAATTGATAGCAGTGCCCCTATCAACGCGCTCTGAGCGCAAATCTGCTCATCCTTCATTTCGGTGTTTTTCTTCAACAACTTCTTCTGTCCCTTCTTCAGCTCACTTTTTTTGATATACTGGAGAGGAGGACAATGAAAGCACGTTATCTTCGTAGCGAGTGAAACTGCACAAAGAAATGACGTTGCTATTGATGACTTCGATGGGCTGACAAAATCACCACACAAAAATAATCCTACCAACCAGAACAAGACCCATTCTGTGAATGAACGCAGGAAATAGAGCAGCGAGATAGAGCCAGAGTGCCACATTCGCCAAAAAATCGCACCAATCGTGTTCAAGAAATCACAGACGACAAACAACGATACACGCTCAACCGGAAGGCGCAGTGCTAGGATCTCGCTGGGGTCATGGTTTTCCATAATGACAGCATCCTCCTGCATCGGTTGCAAGATTAGAAAATATAGAAGGAATGCCGAGACCAACGAAGAAGTCAACGGTTCCACGAAAGGCCGCATCATAGATACGATGCTAATAGTGAAAGTGTGTCGATCGATGGGAATTGTGGGATGGTTCGTTTGTGGTGGAGAGAATACGCTATCATAATTTTGTACCTGTAACCGTTCTCAACAAATATCTGCAGCCGGGGGCTAGGACTTTATTCAGAATTAGAAGACGCTTACAGCAGTAAATTACGAATTTTTACTCAAAAACCAAAATCAAGAATGAAAGTTTAACATTTGTACCTCATGGAAGGATACTCATCAAAACTTGACAAGCGGGTGAATGGTGGTTCGGGTGGGCCCGATGCGGAAAACAGAGAGACCAATTCATCAACATCATCATCTGAAGGCGACCCGGAGAAAGGCATGACAAAAGGACTCACGGGGCAAGGGCAAACTGCGAATGGCACTTCGGAAGAGGGTTGGAAAGAGAGCCAGTTTGCAATTGGTAAGGGTGAGGATACATGGAGCATGGTGCTAAAGAATGGCGGAATGAAACCTTTGCTGCCATGCAGCGAAGACCCTGAGACTGGAAGCAGATGTTGCGACGACGATGGTGGCGGGGATTGTGGTTGCACGACTCTGAGTGCCATCGTCTGCGCGAAAATAGGCGCCGGCAAGGTCGGTAACATGGCCGTTCTAAAGGAGCACGTGGACAAGAGTACTGGGGATAGAAAACTCGATTGTGTTGTCGGTCCCTTTTGGCCGGTTCTCGTTTTCGTCACCTACCCACTGATTATCATCATCAGCGGATTTTGTTTTTTGAAAATATTAAGTACGCACAGCTGGTTTGTTGTAGTGGGTTGGGTATTCGCTACGGGGGCTGTTTGCGTTGCCCTCTTTTACACTGGCTGCCGTAACCCTGGAATTCTGTATCGTTACCGCGATCCTCCTGGACAGTCGTGGATCTGGAGCGACCAGGCTCAGACCTATCGCCCCCTCGGCGCTGTTTACGACACAGAATGTCAGTGCATTGTCGAAGAATTCGACCACGTCTGTCCTTGGACAGGAACAGCTATAGGAAAGGGCAACATGCCGGCTTTTAAGTTTTTCGTTAGTGGAATTTGCGCGCTAATAGTTCTGGACATTATACTTGTGGTTGGTGCTTGGACTGTCCGCTGAGGAGAGAATGCGAGATAGATGCAATAGAGTGCATTCGTGAATTCGTGAATTCGTGAATTCGTGAATTCGTGAATTCGTGAATTCGTGAATTAATGAGGTAGTGAAAGGGTAGAGAAACGTGTTTCAAGACGCCATCACCATCACCTCATCATCACATCATCATCCATCACTATCACTGCATCACCATCGCTCAATCATCATCACTCCATCACCAACTCCAACTATAACCCTAACAGCAAAAATATTGTGAATTTTGTTTCAAATATACTCGAAGGGCTTCCGACAATTTACTTATCACCCGAGTCGCTCTTAACATTTCACACAAATTTCAATATGTATCCTACCAAACCTTTCACTCCATCACCCCCGGATGCATTCATCTTTTGCAGAAAAAGACCAACATCTAGAGTACTAGAGTTGTCGGTTGGGAAGTAAGCAAGAGCAATTGCATGCTTCTCAGCCTCAGTTCCATTAGCTTCATTCACCGCTTGATTATATTTTCCTAAAAGTCGCAGGACTAATTTACGCAAAGTGACGCATTTGTAGCGATCACGAAGATAGGGGACAACATCGGAAAACCCAGCAGAATCTGCCGCGCACGTCAGGGAGGAGCATTCCAAAAACACATTGAAGCCAAGCTTCGTGAGACTGTCCGGGAGCGCAACGCTTGTCAGGGAGGAGCACCCCCGGAAAACATCGTCGCCCATTGCAGTTAACCCATCCGGTAGTACCACGCTTGTCAGGGAGGAGCACCCCTGAAACACACCTCTCGTGAGCCTGGCCGGCATCGCCACTAACGTCAGGGATGAGCACCCCTGAAACATAGTACGGCCAAGCTGCGTGAGCCTGTCTGGGAGCGACACGCTCGTCAGGGAGGAGCATCCCCAAAACACACCATTGCCCAGCTGTGTTAGCCCCTCCGGGAGCGTCACGCTCGTCAGGGAGGAGCACTCAAAAAACACACTATCGCCCAGCTGCGTGAGCCCGTCCGGAAGCGCCATGCTCGTCAGGGAGAAGCACATGGCAAACACATAATAGCCCAGCTGCGTGATCCCAGCCGGGAGCGCCACGCTCGTCAGGGAGGAGCACCCCCAAAACACATAATTGCCCAGCTGAGTGACCCCGTCCGGGAGCGCCACGCTCGTCAGGGAGGAGCAATCGCTAAACACATAATTGCCCAGCTGCGTGAGTTTCGTACATCCCTTGAGATCGACGCGAAGGAGGGATTTGCACCCATAGAGGGGAGCCCCTTCTCGATCGTCCCTACCAAGATTCATATCCCCGATGATTGTGCTATTGTGGTCCCTGATGATGAGTGTGATGGTTCCTTCACTTAGTGATGGGTCCTGTAATCGTTCGCGTAGGGCTCCAGAGTGCAGCACATTGTCAACATCCTCGCAAATGACGATTTCTTGGTCAACTGGATCAACAGACATGGGAGGGGGCACAGCGAGTTCGTGTTGCCGTCAATGTTTAGGGGTGAAGAGGATTGATTGAGGATAAATTGCGATATTGTGGACGATACGAAAAACGTTATCACGCAAGTGTTATATAAAGGGCGTTTATACGAATGGTGGTGTCGAAAAATGGATCGGGCTTTTCCGTTCTTCTCGGGCGTTTCTGAATAGCCAAATGCTTCATTAACAACAATAGAGCTCTCGGTATCCTGTCCTGCCGTGTATCAAACTGCTTCTCACGTATTTATTAGTCTACTTTTGGGTCGCCACCGAGGGGATTAATGCCAAGATTTTTCAACTTCCGCACTTTGTCGAGGTGAAACTGAAGCAAAATGCAGTCGTCGGGGTAGTTCACAGCCATTTTTTTAATCGCTGCGGCCGAATTATTTTTGGCCCAGAGTTTATTGTCTATTTGGGCAACATCAATTCGTAGGCACTTCACCCGTGTATCAGAGATAATTGAGCTCTTGTGTTCTGAGTTGTTTTCCTTCAAAATTATTTCCTCGCCGAATATTTCATTGCTGCACAGTTTGGTGACGAGAACATCACAGATGTTGACGTTGTTTCCGGCTTCGACCATATGAATGCTTCGGACGACTTTGACGAGACCATGTTCCACAAAGAAGAGAGCGTCGGCGCGGGCTCCTTGCTTGATTATTGTGCTGCCAGGAGGGAAGGTGTGCTCACGGCAGAACGTCGCTATCTTGCTTAGGTCTCCTGTCGGCCACTCGCGGAAGCAAGCAAAGTTCTCTTTGAGCAGCAAGATTTTTTCCAAGTCGCGTTTCTGGAAAAATTTCCTGAAAGTTTGATCGAACCCTTTCTGATCGAGCAAAAGGAGCTCTGAATGCTCCTCTGTCACACAGCTTGCTTTCCTGACTTGCGCAGAAACGTCATTTGCTCCTACGGCCTCCCCCAGCGTCTCACCGGCATGCATGACATTGATTGTAGTTTCGTCATCCTCTGCTAGCAAAGCTATAGAAGGTTGCCGAGTCCTCGCCGTCGCCGTCGCCGTCGCCGTCGCCGTCGGTCCCTCAATATCCCTTTCCGTTTGCTTCGGGATTCTCGCCGACACGGAACCGGTTAATATGACGTAGAAGATTTCCGCTTCATCGCCTTTCTCAAAAATTCGAACGTTTGTTGTATACTTTTTGTATACGAAGTGCTTCCAGAGCTCACGTAGCTGGTGCTCGTTAATGTGTTTAAAAGCGGTCATCGTTTTGGTCTCCTTCACGAGAATGTCAAGCTGCTTATCGGTCCGCTCTGCTGGGGGTGTCATAAGAGCTACATGAACCATTCCATATATTTTCTGTTTAAGAGCTTCCTGACTCTTCTCCCTTTTTGCCTTGCTTGCCTCCATGGCTTGTTTCTGTGCAATCTTTGTCGGACTTACTTTCCTACCTGGCGATGATGATGAGAGACTGAATACACTCCCCTCCCTAGCACCTTCCCCTCTCAAAAGCGATTTCTGTTCTCGCTGGGCCTCCAGTAACTGGATGGCGATATAATCTTGCTGGGCTTTCTTGTACTCCCCCCTTCGTCTGTAAACAAGCGCTCGAGTTTTGAAGAAATCGAGCTCTTTCCTCAAACTAATAGCCTTCGTGAGATCCTCAATTCCGTTTTTGTACAAAGAAAGGTTGCAATTTGCGAGTCCTTTGTTGTAAAAGGCAAGCGCGGTAAATCCCTCAGCCTCTAACTTGCAGCAGATGTGAAAGTGTTTTCTGGCAACTTTGAAATTAGTCAGCTTGGCATAGGCCAACCCCAGCAAGAAGTTGACCAGGGGGGACGAAGGGTGAGCTCGTGATGCTTTCAGCAACCGCACAATGGCTACTGAATATTCGCCGTTGTTGAAATCCCGGAGTCCCTTGTAGATGTTCTTGTCGTTGCTCTGGGACGGACTCATGTCATCGAGATTTTTGAAGCCAACACTTAGCATCTCAGGAAACATTTTAGGGGCTGGTTTCTCGCTACGTTTCTCCATTGACGCGTCTCTCCTTTTCGAAAGCAATTTATCGGCTTGTATGGCTGTCGGAAGGGCGGGAAGTGACTTACTGAATCCCACCGTCCTTTTCGTCTTCTCCTTTCTGGTATTCTTGTCATTCCCAACAATATTCATCAGATCCCATTTCCCTCCTCCTCCAACTCGTACTTCTTTCGGGTCGACTGTCCTCGTGACATACGGCTTAAGCTTTTTATCGTACCTTACGCATTCAGCATCGAAATGTGTTGAGTAGTTCTCGTCAGCTTCCAACTCGACTCTGTGCTTTTCAAGAGCCTCCCGGTCTCTCCTGCGTCGATCCAGCATCTCTCGGGTTGAAGAAGAGACGCCAATTGATGGCAGCCGTGTCGTCGAAGAGGCTGCGTATATGGAGACATCCATGGGCATGGTATTTTATTGTACTTTTTTGGGTCGTGCAAGAGGTGAGAAAGGTGACACCGTGCAGAGGACTTTTGCTAACGCCCTGACCCAGGTGCTATCTGTAGGGATATCTGACCTAGAGGAGGCTTCTTTTCAATTTTCTAGTTTATCTTTTAAATTCCAGAAAGTAACGCACAACCTCTTTCGGGCTAACGACCAAATCGAAAACACAGCAGCCTTCGGTATAACTCTTCCATTTTTTTCCTGAGCGGCCTGTTCAACGACAGGGTCCCGCTGCCTACCTTTTTCCATCCACCCTGCCATTTACCTTCTGTCCCCCAAGACCTTCACCAACTCAACTTCCCAACCTCTCCAACCTATCCGACTGAGCTTCTCTCACCTGTAGCAAAAAATGACTGCCACTGACGCCATGGCTGCTGGAACCACCTCGAGTCCCTCTACTCGCTCTTCTCCAAAGCGCAAGTATAAGCTTCGAAGCAATGAGAACCAGAAAAAGATCAACACTGTTATAGTGAAGCGACCCCCTCGTTCTAACGAGAAGATTTCCCGCGTCCCGGTTAAGGATGCCCCTCCGCTCCTTTCTACTACGCTTCCTAATGATAAGGACTACACCTACCTGGGAAATATGTCCGAGTGGCACGAGGTTGAGGAGATGTTGGAGACCAATATAGCCTCAAATAACGATGGCACAGCAGTCCTGGAGGATTCAAAGTCACAAGCTGCGAGTCTTCGCTCCGGGTTGCACCCGAAGTCTGTTCGCACTCAAGGGGGCGTAAGTCGGGTAGGTAGCATGACTAGTGAGGCTCACAGTGTCGACCCTGAGTCCAACCCACAGGCGTACATGAAGCAGCTATCCGAAGCAAAAGGCCGCGCCGAGAACATTTATAAGGCCGACAAGGAGCTAGAATCCACCTTGAATGCGCTGATTCCTTTAAGCGAGCAGATAGGCGCAAGCAAGGAAGCGACCATCCTGAAAAATTGGGAGAAGAGGAAGAAAAGCTGGAACGCATTTAAAATTAAGGTGGCCCGCGAGCTTGGTCGCAATCCAGACCAGCTTGTCATCAGCAAGGCAGATGAGTACCGTGAGCAAATGGAGGAACTACAACTCATACAATCTGCGATTCCCGCTCACGAGCGCTACGGTAGCAACTACTGGGAGATGTCGCTTCGTGGCATCGGTTCCCGTACCATCCCCATCGGTAACATTTTCAGTGGCCTCTTCTGCCCAATTAAGGACACCCAGCCCCCACCTCGGATCGTCCGAAGGCCGAACAAAAAATCGGAGCGACAGCTCGTGAAGGATCACAGCACTGGAAAGATGAAGACAGCGCTGACTTGGAGGGACAGTGTGGTGCTCAACAAGCGAAAGAGGCAACTCGCCAAGTCTCTGCAGAACCTCCGTCCCCATGAGCTCGGAACCGATGCAGCAGTTGGTCTTTGCGTTAAGACAACTGGTCTCTTCGATTGGGCTATTGAGAGCAGCCGGGAGTATTTTGACAAAAAGAAGGCCTCAGAAGAGGCGGGAGGGGTGAATGCCTCCTTTAAAAAGCCTGCCACCACTATCGAGACAATTGACAGTGAAATTGCTTTGAATTCCATTGATAAGTCTGAAAACTCCAACACGAGCGGCAAAAGTAGGTCGATAGGGCCATCGTACACCCTTTCCCACCCCACCGTCCTATTCAATGCTTCAGTTTTCTCCAACGCTGGTCAGTCTGTCTCGATAACGAACACTGGCTCGACTGTACTTTTCTATCAGTGGGCTGCAAAGAACAACAAGACCTCTATCGTTACGTCGAATCGCCCCCCCTCAGTCGATCCAGTTGAGGCAGATGCGCAGCGTTTCTTTTGTCACGACACTCGTGGCTGTCTGCTTCCTTCGGAGACCAAGGTGATCCTGTTCAATTTCTTGTCGTCCACGCCGGGAAGCTACAGCCAGAGCTGGGAGATAAGCACCACGCCTCGAACGGGGGATGGGGAGGAGGATGGAAAGAAGATGCTGCAATTGCGCGGCATCGCCTCGACTCTTGACACGAGCGAGCACCTTCGCAGCGTTGTAAGGGAAGATGTGTCCTCTCTTACCTCCTCTGCTGCCGCGAACCGCATCGAAAGTCACCTCGTTGATAACGTACTCAGACCTCACACAGAAGAGGACATAAGGGGGGAGCAAAAGGCTCTATTTCTCAAAGAGAACCGTGAGAGAGGGCTTTACTTTGATGCAAAGAGCTATGACGACTTTGTGGCGTTGTTCGTTGATTGCTTGGGGGCTGTCGAGTATGTGGCTGGGGTGGAGGAGCCTGCTGCACTCGTGGAGGAGAGCGACGAGGACGAAGGTGACGAAGAGCAAGCCGACGAAAAAGAAGAAGAAGAAGAAACAATGGGAGACTCTGCAACTGCTACTTCCAGCATGGAGCTTGATGAGGACGCCAGCGCCACCGCTGATGATCAATCTTCTCCTTCAGTCCAAAAATCTGCCGCTCAACAGGTAGTAGACATCCTCGATGACGGCACAACCCGCGCTTGGGGGAACCACTCCGCCGATTCTCATCCCGTTCGGCAATTGATTGCAGGGCTTGATGTTGATGTGGGGTGGAGCGGTAAGGTGGACGTGCTCCTTCGAATCATTGATGGGTTAATGCCTCCTGAACCTGAACCTATCCCCGAAGATGGGGGAGAAGAGAATGACGATGAGGAGGAGGAAGAAAACGACGAAGAAGAAGAGGAAGACGAAGATGATGATGATGATGAAAATAGCGAGGAGGACGAAGAGGAAGAGGAGGAAGAGGAGGAACCCCACGCCGTTCAAGAAGGCGAGGGGGTAGTTGAAGTTGAGCCCCCTAAAACCTACCCTCGCGACCCCAGGCGTGTCCTCCAGGAAAGCCTTCTTTGCCGCTACTATACTCTTGTCGGAAATTCCGGCCAACGCAAAAGAGCTGAAGGTTACAAACTCTGCTACGACCTCGTCTCTACGATAGGGGACGCCGTTGTTGATGCTGTGGAGGAGGCAAGGGCAGAGAATGGCATTCCTGAGGATCAGGTTATCGCACCGCTCCCAAGTTTCTATGTCACCGAAGAAGGAGAGAGGGAGTGGAACCGCCTTAACGGTATTGAGATACCGGAAAAGGAAGAGGAGGAAGAAGACGACTCAGAGCTATCACCGAGGGCAAAGGCTGCGAAAGAGAAGGAGAAGGCCAAGGCCAAGGAATCTAAACCTCCCCTGGGACCGCAAACTCCTGAAGATCATTACCACCTCTCCAAGGTCTCTAAACTCGGGGAGAAGTTTGGAGCGATTGCCGTAGAGATGTCTCTTCGCATCACTCAGGCAGAGCTCGATCTCTATCGACAGAGTGCCGCCGAGCAGTGCCTCGATAGATACGATAGGATGTCTTCGCTGCGCGCGGGGGAACTTGCGAACAAAACGGTGATGCTGCAGGTTGATTTGGATGTCGGCTTGTTGGGGATCACCTTCGACGAGGAGAAGGGAGAATGGGTTCTCGGGGGGAGCTGGGCGGTTACGGATAAGATCGCGAGGGTGTGTAAATTTGTGAAGACTCTGTGCAAATGCAGAAATCCACCTAAAGCTATCGTGCTGTGTAGTAAACTCACAACCCAAGAAAGTGAGAGCGAGAGTTCCGTTCGAGAGACGGAAGAGGATAATGGGGGAGAAGATGACGTGGAAGAAGAGGAGAGCATGGAATACACAGTCGGAAGCGGAAGTGTCGTCGACAGCATTGGAGACAACTCCGCCGCCATGATGGGACCGTCAGCGACGAGCACGCTCGCTCCTATCTCTGCAAAAATAAACGAGCTTCTCGGAGAGTTCCTGAAAGGGGGATGCACCTTCAGTTCCACTGTCTATGAGCTCGTCAAGAATTTGGACAGCGAAATTGGGGAAGAGGTGGTTATCAATCTGAAAAAAGAGAAATCAGAAGGAGAAGAGAAGAAGGACGATGGAATGGTTGGTGGGGACGATTATGATGATGATGGTGGTGAATTTGAGAAGGTGACCGTGAGGATGCCTAAGATCCACCTCCTTGAGAAATTGAATTGCCCTGGTCTCGTGCCCTTCGAGAAGTCTCCTCCTAGGGAAGATAGTGACGATGAAGAGGACAGGCTTCCTATGTGGGAGGGGGAAGACGACGTGGTAGAGGAAGTCGGTCCGACTGTTGGAGAAGTTCTCAGCAACCACATAGACGTCTTGGTTCAAGATGTGAGCAGTTCTCTTACTACGGAAGAGGGATCTCTCTCTGATCTCAAACCTGCCTCAGGTCTTCGTGTCATGGGGCCGACCTTAAGGGCGGAGATCGCTGCGGTCAGCTACCTTGTCAGCGAAGACAGGCAGCGCCCTGCGACTGTCATTCTTGGGGGGAATAAATTCGAGCCCAAGCAGGTTGATTACCTTCTTGACCTCTGCGACAATTTGTGCCTTGTTGGAGGTGTTGCCAATACATTTTTGGCTGCTCTTGGGAAGAATATGGGTGATACTGCAGTCGAAAGCGGTTTGTTTGGCGCAGCGATAGATCTCTTGAAGAAGGGAAGGCGAAAGGGGGTCAATGTTGTCTTGCCGAGCGATGTTGTCTGCGGAGATGTAAATATCAGTGGCAAGGGCGTAATCGGCTATTATAAGGAACAAGCTCCTGAGGAGGAGGAGGAGGAGGAGGAGGAGGCGGAGGAGGATGAGGAGGAGGAGGAGGGAGGAGGGGGGATGGTAGGAGAGAAGAAGGG
>ERZ651776.1272-NODE-1272-length-30761-cov-4.615533_pt1 | contig 30761 bp, 29 predicted proteins | sample MGYA00514761_ERZ651776 | MGnify/ENA metagenome assembly ERZ651776
GACAATGACAATGACAATGACAATGACAATGACAATGACAATGACAATGACAATGACAATGACAATGACAATGACAAAGGCGTCGTGAGGGGAGAAACAACACATAGCGGCATAATTGGCACCCCCGTTGAAGAAAGGAGGAAACGCGGGCGATTCTCACCTCCTTTTTAGAAAAAATTTAGGTAAAAAATCGCCAAAAATGGGGAACTTCTCCCCATTTCCTCATGACTTTGGGGGGATTTTTCACCATTGCCACTACTGAAGAAACTCTTCTTCCACTGTTTTTTGGCCTGTTCTTCATATTCCCCAGTGTGTTTCTTAACCTTTCCCGATTTTTTAGTTCAAAACATTCACACCAACCCTCAAGAGCGAAGCCTTTTTTTCCACAAGGCGCCACACAGGTTTACTCTCTTCTATCACAATTCCGCCCGCGACAGCCCTCCCCTCCCCCCCCTCGTCCACATACCAACCGATGGCGTCTCTCGTTGGCGATACGACGACGTTTAAGCATATCGGTATGGCCGGGAGAGGTGTTGGCACCCTAAAATTTGTCAAAGGGCAGGGTGTTGAATGGGTTTGCACCAAGAATCCGGTAAGCAATGCAAAATTAGTGTTCGAACATCGACATTGAGCGTCGAAAGGATATCGGAATCGATGTTTGCCATTATTTTCGCGTGAAATTGTCCGCACTTAACTCATACCCTCCCTTTTCACTGCCACCACCACCTCAGGAGGACAAGATCAGTGTCCCCGGTGACAAAATAATTTATGGTGGATGGTCGAGCTTCGGTCGAATGGGCTACCTCCGCCTGCGCTCTGAGGTTGATGCGACCGCGGAGGACGTAACAATGCCAGCAGCTGAGTACCGTTTCGATGGCCTCAAATTGTCTGAGAAGAAGTCGATCTCTGACCTTCTTCTCTCCAAGACCCTGGCTGCTAATATTGCCACTGCTCCTGAAGTCGAGTGGGAGGGAGATATGAAAGTCGGCGTGAGTGGGGCTAGTTTTGGAATTGGCTTTCTTGGCGACGGTGATGTGAGTAATGCTGTGTGGAATATTTTTCCTGGTTATCTATCCCCTTTTGACTAACTTTTGAGTTTTCCTAACCCTAACCCTCCCCCCCCCCTCCCTCCTTTCCAATCAGGACGATATTGGAGGCAGCGACAGTGAAGATGATGCGAACAATCCAAACATCAAGAACCGCAAGCGCAGCCACAACCCATCTACCCTGACTCTCCATCAGTCAGTGCCGATATTCTCTCCAGCGGATGCCAACAACCCCCTCGCGCTCCCCGTGTCTGCCTCCCGTGGTCCTGAGATCCTCTCAATCCCCCTCAACAACGTCACTCAGTGCGTTCAGCCCGGAAACGCCCGGCACGACATCGAGATCCAGTTCGAGGAGGACGATAACCTGAGCAGGCAGGCCGGTGGGGACGAGCTTGTGCAGATTCGCTTTTTCGTCGGGGGAGGCGGCGGCGAGGGACCCGACGAGGACACCCCGGCCGATCTGCTTCGCGAACGTATCCTAAAGGTCGCGAACTTAAATTCCCGAGGATCAGGGGCCAACGAGCTGCTCATCACCTCCTTTTCAGAAGAAGTCGGAATCTTCGAGACCCCTCGTGGAAGGTATTCCCTCCAGCTCTACTCCGACTATGTCCGCCTGCATGGCCAGAAATACGACTACAAGATTAAGTATGACGACATCTCAAAATTCTTTCTTCTGCCCCGTCCGGATGAGCTCCATTATGCGTTCGTCATTGCCTTGGATACACCAATCCGCCAGGGCCAGCAGAAGTATTCTTACCTTGTCATGAAGGTGGGCAAGACTGAACGAACTGTTGAAATCAATCTATCGGACGATGTGAGGAACGACGAGAAGTACAGCGATCTGCACAGCACAATGAAGGGTGCTACGAGCAGTTTGGTTGCCAAGGTTTTCAAGATCATCACCGGCAAGAAAGTCTTCATTCCTCCCAAGTCGCCCTCAGCTGATGACCCCTCTGGTTACGATTCTGCGTCTGCCAAGAAGTGTGTGTCCTGCGCCCTGAAGGCAAGCGAGGGTGACCTTTACCCCCTCAATAAGCAACTCGTCTTCATTCACAAGCCGGTTGTTATCATTCACTTCCAGGAGATTGCGCATGTTGAATTCCAGCGATTCGGTGGTTACGGCGGTTCCGCTTCCCAGTCGACCACCCGTAATTTCGACCTCAGCGTGACGCTAAAGTCCCGGGGTGGAGAGGCGGACAGCCGCGAGTATACCTTCTCGGGCATTCTTAAGGCCGAGTACCAGCCCCTCCTCCAGTTCTTGCAGTCGAAGAAAATTAGGGTTAAAAATCTCAAGTCAAACGCCCTCTTTGACAACAACCGAAGAAAGAGCTACAACGAGGGAGGCAGTGAAGACGAGGGTGGCTTGGACGGCGAGGACAGCAGCGATGACGAGGATTTCAATGCACCCGGAAGCGACGAAGAGAGTGATGATACCATGAACGACTCTGATGACTCCTCCATTATGAGTGATGCCACTGATGATATGGTCAATGAGATGCGTGCCCAGCAGCAGAGCGGTGGTAATATTGCCGTCGACGATGCGTTGCCTAAGAAGCGCAAGGCCAAGGCCAAGGCCAAAGCGGGACTTGCCTCCACTGACAACAAGAATAAGAAAAAGAAGAAGAAGAAGAAGAAGAAGGACCCTAACGCACCCAAGAAACCACAGAGCGGTTATTTTATTTACATGAATGCCAACCGCGCCAAGATCAAGGAGGCCAACCCGGACGTCAAATTCACCGAAATCGGTAAACTTGCATCTGAAGAGTACAAGAAGCTTGAGGGCGAGGCGCTTCAGAAGTGGGTCGACGCAGCAGCCGCCGACAAGGCTCGTTATGAGAAGGAGATGGAGACCTATGTACCCCCTGAGTCTGACAGCGACAGCGACAGTGACAGTGACTCCGACAGCGGTAAGAAGAAGAAGAAGTCTTCTTCTCCCAAGAAGAAGAAAGCCGTGAAGGATCCCAACGCGCCCAAGTCCGCTCGCGGAAGTTACATGTACTTCGCAGCTGAGCATAGGCCAGCCCTCAAGGCCGAACACCCCGAGATGAGTTTTGGAGACCTGTCGAAGAAGGTTGCTGAGGACTGGAAGGCCCTCGAAGACAAGACTAAATATGAGGAGTTGGCCAAGGTGGACAAAGTCAGGTATGAGAAGGAAACGGAGGCCTACGAAAAAATGAAGAAAGAGGCTATGGCCATGCTCAGCAGCAGCAGTGACAGTGACAGCAGCTTGAGCGGAGATGATAGTGACAGTGACAGTGACAGTGATGTTGATGTTGGCGAAACTAAGAAGGAAGCGCCAACGCCAAGTTCTGCTACACCGGCAAGTACGGAAGCCGCAGTGGCAAGTACGGAAGCCGATAGTGGCGATGATGGCTTGGGAATGGTCTCAAGTGGCAGCGATGCAAGCGACAGCGATTAAATTTGGTGTTAAAATGAAAGGATGGGTTGGTATAAGCACAAGGTGCTAAATTTTTATGGATACTCGTAGTTAGTCAGTCACCATGTATAATACCAGACATGTGAGAGAACACGACTGTCAGATGGCGTGCCGATCACTTTTCCGCCTTCTGCAGTGACACATTTTAAACCAGTTTCTGTCCTAGAATCCCCATTCCGCCACTGGAAACGGAATCCGTCATTAAATATTATCGGGTCCAGTTCGTGTATTCTGTAGCCGCTGAATTCGCCAATCTCGTCTTCTTCGTTGTTGACAAGGTGAACGGCACCGACGTTTTCACTGGCAAAAACCCCTGCATCAAAGTAAAATGCACTCTGGAAATAATCCTCCATACCGGTTGAGATGAGCTGACCAGGGAAATCCTTGACCTTATTATCATAGATATGGAAGCAACCTTCCATAAAGTTTAAGTTTTGGCTCTCAACAGACATGTCCATCATCCACATCATTCCTGCCCCCGCGTCAATGGTCAAGAAATCGACAAAATCTAAGCTCTTCACAATCACATCCTGGGTGTGCAGCTTTAATCTGGCCGAGGAGGGAAGTTCAATGTTGCCAAGTTTGACCGGAGTATTCGAGGACCCTCTCACAATGAACCAACAGAGCGGAGTGTCATCGTCCCAATATGCTGGGTTGAGTTGATATGTGACCCTAACGGATTTAAATGGAACAGGGTGCTGAACGTTAAAGCCACTGCTATGCGCGCCCTTTCCGAAATATCTGTTGTCGTATGGAATTGTCTCGGCGCCTAAAGCTGCGACAGTGGCCTCTCTCGGAGTGAATGTTATTGAGGGTATTGTCTCGTTGTCGACATAGTATCGAATCACTGCATCGCCGACATATTTGTCGTCTCCTCCTGCCCAGAAAGTGTTCAAGACACCATAATCTTCACTGCTGTCATCGAAGGTGTGCTGGTAAAGGGTTTTCTCCTCCTTGGTTAGAGTATCCATAGATATTGACGCACCTAAAAAAGTAACATGAGCCAGTTCAGATGGAGTAAGGGCATGCGCAGCCCATATTGTAGTGGATAATAATAATAATAGCATGATTTAACAATTTGGGTACGCAACAACTGAACTGAACTCCCTCGGAAGGGTGAGTGCTATACATCTGAACACCTTGACTAAGGGCAGTTTAAAACATGTCTGCTGCTCACGCTGACTTCTATGCGCCGCAGTCGTCACTTTCTCCAACTAAAAGTTATAGCTCCCCAAAATCTGGACTCCTTTCACCTGCTTCTAAGTCACGTCTCTACCAGCAGCAGCTTGATGACACTGAGGCGTACTTAAGTAGCACAATTGAAGTAGAATTGCAGGGTGGATTAGAGTATGTCATGCGTAAATGTCCCAGGTAATTTCGGTTGACTATTGCTTTGTACTGTTGTACTGTTGTGCTGCTGTTTTTTGCTGCTGTTTTGCTCTGAAATCCTGTCTAACATCCTATCCTCTTTAAACTTTTCTGTGTCAGTTGTGACATTGGGGGCACTCTTCTAGAGTTTTTTGAAGGTCCTCCGGCTCCAGCGGAAGATGGCGCCGTCCAGACAAAGAGTAGTGAGCAGCGCAAAAAGGCTTACGAGGAGGCCAGGGAAATTTGTAAGTTGGTGAGCATGGAAATTGTCAAAGAAAGGCCAGAAGATGTTAAAGCATTTATCATTGCCACGCTGAAGAAAATTATCGCCATGTGAAGTGCGCGAAAATAATGTAATGGTCTTGTTGTTGCTTTTGCCGTAGAAACCGTCGTATGTCACCATTCACACTCCAATATTAATTTAATTACCACACGTCAACTCGCTTATCGATGGGCCTGTACATCGGATCACCTTCAGTGATGCCAAAAGCTTCGTGAAACTCGGGCATGTTACTCAGCGGTCCGTTGCATCGAAGCTCGCTAGGTCCGTGAGGGTCGATGGTAACCAATTGCTTGGCACGCTCCTCTGTGATGTTCTGGCGCCAGCAAGTTGCCCAAGACAAGAAAAAGCGCTGAACGGGTGTGAAGCCGTCAATCTTCTCCTCGTTTCCCGTCAGAGTCTTCTTGAATGCACGGAGGCTCAATCGCAAGCCGCCTAAGTCAGCCAAGTTCTCGCCGGCAGTAAGCTTCCCTTTGAGGTTGATTCCGTGGACTTGGTGTTCCTCTGCCTGGGCCACCACGAGTTCAACCCTCTTTTCGTAATCTTTGCTGTCTTCGTCTGTCCACCAATCAACCATGTTCCCGCTGGCATCGAATTTACGGCCCTGATCATCGAAACCATGAGTCATCTCGTGTCCAACAACCGCTCCCATTCCACCAAAATTGAGAGCATCGTCCGCCTCAGGGTCGTAAAATGGTGGCTGCAAGATGGCAGCCGGAAAGCAGATGAGGTTGTAACTCGGGTGATAGTATGCGTTCACAGTTTGCGGTGTCATGTACCATCTGTTTTTGTCGGTGGCCTTGTTCACCCTCTCGAGATCACGGCGCTTCTCGAATGCCCTCCCCAAGCAGACGCACTTCATGTACGATAAATTGGTGAGATCTCCGAATGAAGAATAGTCTGGCCATTCATCCTGGTACCCTATTTGGACCCTAAAGCCTGCCATCTTCTCCATCGCGTTAGCCCTTGTGCTCTCTGCCATCCACGTAACCTCTGCTAATCTCTCCTTCAACGCATCCCTAACGCTCTCAACAATCTTGAGCGCCTTGGGCTTTGCGTCCCCAGAAAACCATTTGTGTACGTAAAGCTGCGCAAGGGCTTCGCCCAGGTACCCCTCCACGCTGCCCATGACGCGCTTCCAGCGTTGCTTGATTACTTTTTGGCCACTTAGTTGCTTCCCGAAGAAATCAAAATCCTCAGCAACAATTGCTGAATTCAGGAAGTCCGCATTGTTGCTGAGAAGTCTCCACCTCATGTAGTGAACGATAGTATCGGGGGAATCGTTCACTGCCTCCGTGATCATCTCTCCGACGCATTTGATGGCCTCAATCTGACCGATGTTCACAGTTCCGACGTCGAAGCCAGTGCCGTTGTACAAGGTTGAGAAATAAACGTCCCAGTCTACTCCAATGAAGGTGTTCTTGACCTCCTCAAGGGAATGAGGGTTGTACGTCTTGATGGGGTCGCGATTCTCCGTCTTGGTAAGGTGGCTTTTTGCCATCCTCTTCTCGAATTCGAAAATCTTAGCCGCGGCTCCGTCTGCGCTAGTCGCGTCTGGGTAATATTGTTTCAGGTGAAGCAACATATTGCTGACATGCTTCATGTAGGCATTTCTCTTCTCTTCCTTGTCTTCGTCGAAGTAGTAGTCCTTGTCAGGCAAGCCAAGGCCTCCCTGACCAACAGAACCAATCGTCCAATTACTGTCTTTCTTGTCCACGCTACTATAAAAGGTGAAGAAGATACCGCAGAGCGATGACCTGTGGAACTCCGCAATAACCTCCGTGATCGTAGTGATTGAAGGCGATGACATGATTGAGTCAATGAGAGCAAAGTAATCAGCTAGCTCTACCTCAGGGTCGCAAGCGTCCGCACTAGCCTCGTCCATACCAGCGGAGTAAAAGTTTTGGCAGATATTCCGAAGATTAGTCAGATTGTCATCGAGGGGTGCGTCATCATCTCCGGTCAACAAATCGCGGCAGCGCTCAAGATTGGTGTCTCGCAACTGCAAGAACGATCCCCACGCATTATACTCGTCAGGGATCGGGTTGTTTTCCAGCCATTTTCCGTTAGCAAAACGATAGAAATCACAACGACAATTCACAGACTGATCAATATTGTCAAGGTCGATCCCTTTTTTGAATGCCTTTGCGAAGGCGCCAGGTTCGTTCATGTCGAGGGTAGCCATACTGTCAGATCAGACAATATAGAATTTTTATCGTGGACTTGGCAAACGTGGTGAAATTAATTACACATTTATTTGAGCCGACAAAGTTCGACGACAAAATAAATTAATCACTCTTCACTGACAGGATGCTCGCACTCCGCCAAGCGATTGCAAGGAGCTCAAATATGGCCATCTGCCCTCTTAGCATCCACGCACAAACATTCGCGTCGTCACCTCCATTAACTCGGTCATCCCGCTCACGACAGAAACGGAAACCACCTCCATTTATTGATTCAACTATAATCACAGTGATGGGGGGGCATGGTGGCACTGGGTCCATGGCGACAACTGGGAGAACCCGCATCCCCTCCGGTGGTAGAGGTGGTATGGGTGGCGATGTTGTAATTATGTGCTCGGAAAATCACAGCAATTTTCAGAGCAGCAGCTTGCGACTAAATGGTGATAGATATTTCAAGGGAAACGAGGGAGGGAAGGGGGGTGAGCAGGGGCTGACTGGTAGAGATGGCAAAGGCAAGATTGTCTGGGTTCCAAGAGGTGTGGTAGTAAGTGAAGTGATAGATGATTTGGAGGATATTGATTCCGTTCACTTCGACGACGACGATGATGACGATGATGATTACAACCACGATGACTATTACGACGAAAATGGCGATCTAATTCGACAGGAAGATGGTCTTTACCACCACATAGAACCCCAAGTGAATGCTGTCTTTCCTCCTCTGGGATCAACGACTAAATTCCAAAACTATACTTCTGGCTCAAATTCTTTCAATGTGGAGAAGAAAGGCGGAGTGGGATCTAGGAAGATTGTAAAGCTCGCTGAACTGAACGAGCCATTTGAGCACATTTTGGTCGCCACGGGTGGGATAGGAGGAATGGGGTCTAAATCCCTTGTAGGATCTCCCACAAGGGCTCCTCAGAACCATCCTGGACAGGAGAAAAACAAATACCAGCGCAGGCTCCGCCCTGCTAGAAAGGGCACCACTCGAAAGATTCTGCTCGAGCTGAAGCTACTCGCAGATATCGGGATGGTTGGCTTCCCGAACGCGGGCAAGAGCAGCATTATGCGACAACTATGCATGGCAGACGCCAAGGTCGGGAGGTATGCATTCACAACCTTGGAACCCAGAGTCGGCGTTGTAGAATTTCAAGGGAAGGGGGGGGGTAGTGCGAAAAAGGTTTCAATTGCCGATCTTCCTGGGCTTGTTTCGGGCGCGTCTGAGGGACGAGGCAAAGGACATAAATTTCTTCGCCATGTTGAGCGTACTAAGTGCCTTTTGTTTGTGCTTGACTGCTTTAAGAGTGGCGATTTGGATCTTAAAGATTCGTACCAGATGGAGGAGAAGGAACACCAAAACGGAGTTAAAGATCTAAAGAGCTTGCTGGCAGAACTGAAAAAATACGACGAGGCTGACACGAGGGGTGGGGATAGTGGAGGAGGAGATTATTCTCCCCTGGCAACTAGAAATGCTGTTATTGCGGTGAATAAGTTGGATCTCTTGTCAAGCGACGAGGAGAGGGTTGAAGCAGTGGAGAGAGTTCGGGGGTGGGTTGACGATGTTTTTTCTCAGAGCGGGTGGGGAGAGGTGCCTGTCGTCGTTGGTATAAGCTGTGCTAATGGCTTCGGAATGCAGGAATTGGCAAAAAGTATCTTTAAGATGTCCCAATAGGTGGAATGAATGAGAAGTAGAAGAATAAAGAAAAAAGGGTTGAAAAAAAATGATGAACAGGGCCTTGGGAAATGTGCCTCAGTTTAGTATGTAGTACACAGTCGTTCATATCATTGTTTCATTATCCGTTCATTATTCTCATTCACTATTGTTTTCGTTTTTGTTATGTTTTGTGTGTGTTCACTTCACATGTTCATGAAACTCACACCACTGACGATTTTGGCACCAAGAACCTTGCAGCTGAGCTCCATCCAGGTATCCTCCATCTCGATGTAGTCCTCCTCGAGAGCGTCGTCAAAAAGGCTCTTCGTGGGGACAAGGATGAGCAACTTGGGATCCTCGCCACTCCCACTGGGTATATTGAGCTTAGATCGGCGCGCTGTCGGTGGTGCATGGACCAGAGCCTTGGAGTTGGACAACACAGTGCTGCGCCCCACGTTCAAATTCAGGAGGTCGCTGCTGAAACTAGCCTTGGCCTCCGGCGCAAACAGCCAGCTCGGCTGGAATGGGGCCGCCGTGCCGGAGAATTCCGGAGCGTGACCGCCCCGGAGCTTCCGCGTGGTGTGGTCTTGCGAAACAAACACATCCGATTCTTCGGCTTTCAAGTCAAAGAGGCTGTACGAGTCGCCACTGACATCCCAGAGCGGGCGGCCGACGGCGTCAACTCTGTCAGTCTCTTCGAGCTCATTTATGCTTTGCAGCCGTCTGGAAGCCATGGTCAATTGCTTGCTCTCGTCTTTATTGACAACAACCAATGCAGATGAAGAGGATTGCATATCGGCAGTACCGAAAAAAGGCGAGAAAAAACCACTTCTCTGCGTCGTGACTGCGATCAATCCTAGCATGGCCATCATACCCATGGCCATGGCTGAGCCAACCCGAGCGGTTTTACGCCTCTTTCTCCCGGAAGTCCTTCGAACCTCGATTTGTTCTTGGTGAACCGGAGAGTCAGGGGGCGTATTGGAAACACTGCTGCTGCCATTGAACGAGTCGTTGTCGCTATTGCTTCCGCTGCAAATGTTGATGGCATCAGGAACTGTCGAGCTATCGCCACCATTGAGAGAATCGACCAAACCTGGAAAATTTTTGGACAGAGTCTGAGCGGGGTCTGCAGAGGGGGCGGCGCCAAGGACGCATTTTAGCGCCTGGGTCAACAGCGCATTGTTGGTCTCGGACTGGTTCAACTTTTTGGCCAAATCGTCCAACTGGAACTGTAGTTGTTCAACGGCAGCAGCTTTTCGCTGGCGGTGCAGTTGAGCACTGATCCGGTTCCTTATCATCCTCCTCTTCTTCCTCGCCTCATCCTTGCTCAACCCTGCAAGCTGCTTCTTCACCTCCTCTTCAGTAGGGATAATCACAGGAACAGGCTTTGCAATTAATGACTGGTCGATTTCTATCAATGCAGGGGTGGTAGTTACTGGGGCGACACAGTAACTTAGCTGCGGCTTTTCAGAAGGGTGCACGGGTTGGAACTGAGGCTGGGCATAGTTGTCCTTGGCTTGGCCTTTGGTGGGACTCAGCTCGACAGCTCCAGGGGTTTGTGCAGGTAATGACGAAGAGGGTTGAGGGCTTACGCTCTCACGCTGCGCCCGTTCCATCCTCCTCTTCTTCACAATCTCAATGCGACGTTTGCGAGCCTGCGCAGCGAGCTCCTCCTTCGTCAGCTGCCTAGGGACCTCGTCCTCCAACTTAGGGATTGAGGTAGAGGGTGAGCTCGAGCTAGAAGAACCGTCATAAGCCAGTGGAACTGAGTCGACGGGTAGGAACGTGTCGTTGCGCAGCGACATTTCAAGGTCACATCCAGGAACGTCAACGTCGAAGTCAAAGAGTTTGACTATCTCATCGTCAAGGTCATCGTTGCTCATTGAGTGATCCATTCTCAAATGGTCTCTTGTGGTTGTGAGAGGAAGCTTTTTTGAATAAAGTACTATTTTGGTGGGGGGGGGTTGGTTTGATAAACCGGATTCAAGACCCGCCGACCGCCGACGAATTTTTTGTGGTTGGAGAGGTCTGAGAGGAGCACTAACTTTCTCTCAAGCTACCAAAAGGTATTATTTTTTTTCAATTGATGAGCTCACTCACTTATGCCTGCAGAGTGCCCAAGCGAAACGTGCTTGTAACCGGTGTCACCAGCGGGATTGGCTTTGAGGTGGTGAAGCAAGTTACCACCGGTAATTAATTGGAGAAAAAATGCTTTGTTTCCTTTCCTCGGACACAGGAAGAAAGCGTTGAGGCAGTAAGTCACACAAGGCTTAGAGGATCGCTTCCACAGGATAAGTTCTTCAGCGTCGAGTATAGTAATAATAAACTTTGGCCTCTCTAGTTTTCATTTGTGTTGTTTCCTTAGAATGCAATACTCCCCCTCTTTCTCTTTGTTTTCATTCCTGTATTGGGTTGGGACCCTCCTCCAGCCTGCGGTATGACCTGGAGATGATGATGTGCTGGTGTTGACCCTGTTGAAGACCCTGTTGTTGAAGAAAGTTTCCGAAACGAAGATCTAAGTCCAGTTGATAAATGTCGCACCGTGCCAGCGGATCGAAAGCTTTTCCCCATATTCGCAAGAGTTTCCATACCACCCCGACCAAAATTATGGAATGACCTCGGTCTTTTCTCACTATTTGGTTCTTCGTGAATACAGATTCGAGGTGGACCATACTCAAGCTCTGTAAAAACAATTATTCGAATTCCGAACCCCAGTCCGCAAATAATAGCGTCATCTCGACAAAAAAATCCCCCTCCGCTCGTCCAAAATGGAACAAATTTTGATCGGCACCTCAAATAGTGCGTCTCACTGTATTTTGCTGTGAGCAACTTTATGTCAGCGAGGACAAGGTTGATCATGCTCATAGCAATGACCGATGGAACGAAACATAATGCGGCCAATGCTACTGCTGACGACTCGAACACTGATTCTGAGAGATACATTGTTATCCCAAACCCAACAATTCCGCACAAAAGTACCAAAATCCAGAAAAACAACCCGATGTTATTTATTTCCCCTGCCTCCTTATTGATCTTCATAACAACTTGCGATACCTCGCCGGGTATTTCGAGCAGAGGTTTATCTTTATTCGCTGCAAAGTTGGTGGCAATTGCCCCCGAAAGGCGCCAAGAAGTATATGATCCAATCATGCAGTAGGTCATCTCTAGGGTGCAGCGTGTCTGTGTCCTCTCAACTGGTAAAAACTGTACCCTGTACTTGTTTTCTTTCGTCGTAGTTCCCACAAATTTATTGGGACCTCCGATTGATTGACTTCCTCCCATTTCAGCGGGCGCAGTTGCTGACAAGTCTGGTTTGGAAGCAAATGGAAGGAGGAAGGCCATCCTCTATTCTACTACAGAATTGATTTTGATTGATGATTTAAGGGTGGATATCGCTTATGTGTTTTCGTATCGCACTATACATATTTTATGAGCAGAGCAGGGGAGATTTCTTTTCCGGTTGTTCATTCATTACAGCAAATTCAAGTAAGTTGTCTTCCTCTCGTCAACTCGAATGCGAAGAATGAAACTTTTCGCTTTTCGCCCTGTCTCCTGTCTCTCAACAGGCACAGATTTCAATTGCCTACTGTGCCTTAAAAAAAAACGAAGACTATTAATACTGTGACCGGCCTCACGAAAATAGGTCTAAGCTCCATTTACTCCGTCCCCTTTCCTTTTAGCTTAGACAACCCTTGCCATGCCTCCCAAATCGAAAACAACACCCAAACCGGGCAACAAGCCAGCGACGGCTAACCCTTCAGTACCCTCAATCTTCTTGACTGTCGACGGTCAATCTGTTGACCTAGCCCCCGCTCCTCTCACCTCCAACCCTTATTCTCTGAATGAGCTCAGGGGGGTTGAGGCAGTGGGAGGGTTGAAAGTCGGCACCTCGGATGGAACCACTTACCCATCTGATATGAAAGTAGGGCTAGCGAGCGTCGATTTTGTGGAGGAAACAGTTTCTACAGTAACGTTTGATTCGGGAATAGCGGAAACGAAGGTTGAGAAGAAGGTGGAGGAGAAGTCTGATACGAAGGAGTCTAGCTCAAAATCCAAGAAGCATGACAAACACTCTCATGCCCATGCCAATGCCGATGCCAACAAGCCCGTTCCTAAAGCGCCGACGACCACGGAGGAGGTTGTTATCACTTTGACAGAAACCCCGACAAATTTTCTCTGCAACATTACAGGGAGCTGCGTTCCGAACGATTTCCCCCAATACAAGGAAATTAAAGAACGCAACGATCGCTACGAAAAGATTCTGGAAGGTCGGCGAAATGCGGACAACTTGAACGAGCGCCATACTCAAACAATCAACGGCGAGAGCAAAGCGAAGAAATCGCAGGCCACGCCAGCTGCAAAAACAGACATGAGTGTCCAGGCAACTGAATGGGACATTTATGACAGTTTCACTGACCAGAACACAGAGGCGGAAGACGCAACGGTTGCGACTGCCAATGTGAACTCCCAGAACTCTAACACAAAGAAGGAGGCGACTAAGCTAGATAAGCTTGTCAACAGCTTCCAGTCTGTGTTGAGCAGCCCAGACTGTGTCCTTGATGTCAGCGAGTCACAGCCAGCCACCAGCACAACGACAACCACCAGCACCTCCACCTCCACTGACGACCTTCCCCAAGAGGAAGAAAAGTCATCTTCTGCAATTATTACTACGGCAAAAAACAATGCGATCCTCTCATCGTCGTCCCTAAAATCCTCCCTCAATCTCATCGAACGTGCTGTGCAGCAAAATTTATTCCACCTTTCTCATTTGAAGTACCGAGACTATCCTGCGGGCGACGAGGCTGGCCTTGAGGCTGTAGAAAGGTGAGTTTCAAAATTTGTTCCTGCGTTGTACGGCCTTACTTTGTGTTCTACTCTCTTTCTCTTCTCTAGCACCACCCCCACCCCCACCCCCACCCCCCTCTAACCCTAACCCAACCCTAACCACCCCCAACCCAACCCCCCTTTTTGTAACAGCATAAACGAAATCAAGGAAGCCCTGGAGGCCGATGAAAAGAAAGCGGAGGTCGGCGACGAAGTGGGTGGTTTAGAGAGTAAGAAAGGGAAGGCAAGCTTGGATAAGCTCTTTACGTTCGAGTGTAAGGAATCCGAAGGGCGAACAGCAACAAGCATGAGCTGGAACAGAGTCGACAAGGATATTCTTGCAGTTGGGTACGGTGCCTTCCACCTCTCGGAGAAGGAGAAAGAGGGAGGGTTAATAATGTTTTGGAGCATCCGCAACCCGTCTTTCCCTGAGAAGGTCATCCGGACGCCCTCTGGTGTGACTAGCATCGACTTTAGCACATCCAACCCCAACATGCTGGCTGTTGGCATGTATAATGGCAACGTCGCAATTTACGACACTAGGAAGGATGGCGACTTCGACATTCCCATATTGGAGAGCGGCAGTATGAGCAGCAAGCACATGGACCCTGTGTGGCAGACGAAGTGGGTCGACAAAGGGCCAGAGAGGGGCGAGTCACTTGTCACGATTGCCACAGATGGGCGAGTACTTGAATGGTCGACCAAGAAGGGGCTCTCCCTCACACCCCTAATGGTTCTTAAACGCGTTGGTAATAGCGACGGCGTGATAAGTCGACAAGCGAGTGGTCTCTGTTTTGACTTTCCCAACAACGACAGCACCATTTACTTTGCAGGAACGGAGGATGGTAATATTCATCGGTGCTCTTGCTCCTACAACGAGCAGTACCTTGACACTTATAATGGGCATAATGCGCCTATCTACCGAATTAAATGTTCTCCCTTCCATCCCGATGCATTCTTGTCGTGCTCCGCCGATTGGACAGTCAAGCTTTGGACATCAAAGGATACGGACTACATTTTCGACTTCCACAGCGTTGATCTGAGTGGTGTTGTCAATGACGTTGCATGGTCGCCAAACAGTAGCACAGTATTTGCATCTTGCACGGGTGACGGCAGAGTCGAAGTCTGGGACTTGGACTACTCAGTTATTGATCCTAAGGTGCAGCACCGGCCGAGCAAAGGGGAGGCAGTGCTTGGAGCGACACCACTAACCATAGTATCTTTCAGCGAGAATGCCCCCGTCTTGGCAACAGGTGATGAGGCGGGCCGAGTCAGCATTTACAGACTAGACGGAATGGGAGAGGCTTCTGGGAGTAAGGAAGAGCAGGCTCAGCGGCTGAGGAAGACCCTCGAGCAAGAGGACAAATAAATTGTATAACTGCAATAATGTCGTGCAACCCACTTGTTTGTATTATAGTGATGAGAGCTACACGGGGTACGTCTTATTGGATAAGTTTTCATCAAATCGCTATATCTTATGTAGTTAGTTAATCATTTCAGATGCCTAGTATTTCCGAGCCACCACATTGAGAGACACTGGGCCAAAGCGAGCCCTAACACCATGAACTCTCTTTTCGGCCCTGCCGCTGAGGTAATGCGCGGGATATTGTTCGCGAACGTCTGTCAAAGGTGCATTCGTTAGTAAACACAGAAAAACAACTAATTCTCGGCCAAAAATACTCACCTTCATCATGAAGTAGCCAACAGCACTGGCAGTCCAGAGCAATGCAACGTTGTAAAACCAGTAGCCACCGAGTAATCCGCAAATCATGTTGATGCAGAGACCCACATATTTGTAACCCGTGAAACTGCGAAAGAAAGTTTGTGACGTTAGTCTTCTCCTACCTCAAAACCTTCCTCGGTCAAAGTGCACTCACCTAATCATGTCCAACCATGAACATGGAGCCTGCAAGAAATAATATCCAACTTTTATGGCAGACACCTCAAGAAACTGCGTAAAAGTGCAGCTGACAAGAAGGTCTTGAATAATGTCTGGGGAAAACGACCCCGAATTTCCGAATACGAGAGCCGATAAGAGAACATAGCTGCACAGGCCCATCGAAGGAATGTAAAGATCGGGTGCATTCTCGTCTCCTCTTGGACTCACAAATCCCGTCCCCATTCCGCTTCCATTTCCCCCAGCGTCTCCGCCTGAATTATCATCTTTTAAGCGCATCCAATTCCGCTTAAGGAACGGGAACAAAATCGTCTTCAGCTGTATGTGGAAGGAACATTCTTCATTAGCGGTGGTGGTGTTCTTGAAGTGAAAGAAGTCGTGACAAAATTGCAAGAAATTTTCCAAGATGGCTCACCTTCTTCTTCACAAACTGGTTGTCAACCAAGAAATAGTACTTCAGACTTCCCCAAAATGTATTTGCGCCAGGGAGGAAGCGGGACATACCCGTGTTAAACAGCTCCTTTCCTGTCTGAAGCCCTGCATCCATAATGGCGTCACTGCCACCGTTGGCAGAGGCAGAATATATATTTGCGGCCTACGGATCGATAATAGTTAGTTATGAGCGTGGTGGTGGCAGTTCGGAGCGGAAGAGGCCTTACGAATAAGGCAGCATTGACGTGATTTCACCCCCACATTGACTCACCATCGAAGCCGCATTCCAAACATTCGGAGCACCACCGCCAATTGGTCCCCCAGAATTAGGTGCGGTATTTTGAGTTTGCTGCTGCTGAAATTGTTGTTGCTGGTACTGCTGTTGGGGGGCCGAGTTCCCATAGGCGCTAACATTTTGCTGCTGCTGCTGCTGCTGTTGTGGAGCATAGGGGGAGGAGGAGGAGCCGGAAGGAAATGCTGCTGCCCCCGTACCCGGCTGGTAGTATGACATCGGGGTTTTTATATTTGGAGTGAGCTAACTAGGTAAGGGGTTTAGGAGAGAACGAACGTTATTGTGTCAACAAAGGGAGGTCGGAGGAAATATTTGAAAAATCCACTTTTTCTTACACAAAATTTATAACTTGCAGCGGCTCTCTCATTAGATAATGTCTTTTGAACTCGAATCACGTGATGGTGACTCTGTTAGCAAGCCAGGGGACGACGACAAGCCAGGGGACGACGACGACAAGGAAACCAACGGCAACACAAGCGAAACCAGCAGCACCTCCAGTGACGATGAAACCTCGAGTGAAGATTCTACAAGTTCTGATGAGGAATCGGACGATGATGAGTCAGTCTACGAGGACCGCGGGTTTGTTCACTCGAACAGGACTTTTCTTCTTCTAGGGCTCCTTCCCTTGCTTCTCGTTTTTGCAAATCACCTATTGTCCCCCCTCCTCCATCCGGCTTCTCCCCCTCCGCCCCCCAGTGAGTCGTGCGTTTTTATAACAGGAACATCGACGGGAATTGGTCGGGAAACAGCTTTAGAATTCGCTTTTAGAGGTTACCTTGTTTTCGCGGGTGTGAGGAAAAGTTCAGATGGAGAAAGTATTGTGAATGAATTTGAGGCAGCTAATCCTGGTGTCACGGGCATTGTGCCAGTGTTGGTTGACGTGACTGATGGTGAGAAGAAATTGGAGGAGGCGAGGTGAGTCCCTTTTTAAGCACACTTACGAGCGATTGCGCATCAAATCAAATCTTGCGACTAACTCCTAGCAAAAGAGACAATATCCTCCAAACATGTTCGCGTTCTTCCCGCTTCCTCACTATATTGATAAATAATGCGGGAATCCAATCTTTGTCTCCTGTGGAGACATCGAAGACAAATGTGGCTCGGCAAGCGTTCGACGTGAACTTCCATGGCCTGCTCGATGTTACAAGGGTGTTCCTTCCAGTTGTGAGGGAGGGAGTGGCTAAATTGAAGTTGCGAACTCAATCTCGCGGTGGCAACAAATTGAATTTTGGCGGGCGTGTGATCAACGTTGGCTCCGTTGCCGGGTTCACCACCCTTCCATTCTTTGGGATCTACGCTGCAACCAAGGCAGCAGTAGAATCTTTGACAGATGCATTGAGATTGGAGGTGCATGCCGACGACGTCAGCGTCATTCTTATACAGCCTGGGGCTGTGCTAACAGAAATTGAAAGCAAAATGGATCGACAGATAGACGAGCAGGTTGCGATTGCGGAGAACCTCGGTTTTGAAAACGATTATGCCCTTCGCATGACAAAAATGAAGGAGGTGCGTGCCTCCATGCGTAATAGTATTATTTATTTTATTTTAGGGAGCGAGATTGTACTGTGATCCCTCAACCTGCTTTACGACCCGATGACATGCTTGCTAACCCTTTGAGTCTCTTTCTCGTAGAATATGGGGAAAATGATGAGTACAGAATTTAGCCGCCGAATGTTTTTCAAGTCTGCCTCTTCGGCAGCTCAAATAATATACTCTGCCTGCGCATCCCCACGCCCGCGAACGAGAATTTTGGTCGGTGTGGACGCGTGGATAATCTGGTTGCTGAAATTGTGGGTACCAGACCGGCTATTTGACTTCGCTCTGAACACCTTCGCTTGATATGCAGTAGAAATATTAGAAATTATTGATAGAAGATTGATAAAAAATAATATAAAATGGCGGTTGGCATCCAACACATCTGCATCATTAAATATTACCTAGTGTGCGATTTCACGTACGATCGTCCTGCAATGTCCCGTACGATCGTCCTGCGATTTCGCGTACATTCACTCCACCTTTTCCTCGACCTTCTCTGCATCCTGAATTTCCGGGGGTGGTGATTTCGCCTTGATGCTTTTGGCATTTGCCTCGCCCTCTTTCAAACCCTTCTGGAACTCGACTGGAACATCTTTCAGCTGAGGGAGGGAGGGAGGGAGGGAGGGAGTGAGCTTGCAGCAAATACTATTGAGTACAACCCAAGTCGTGTTATCATTATGATTCTCGTGCGACACAATCAGACACATCTCACCTCTCCCGCAACTTTTCCAAGCTCTTTAGTCAATTCCCCTAATTTCGCCGGCCCTAACAGCACCCCTGCGGCAACCAAACAAATAGCAATTTCAGGGCCCCCCAAACCAAAGAGTCCTTGAAGAGAAGTTGATGTTGATGCCTTCGGATGCAGTGTTGTGCGGAATGTGGCGGTTGTAGTTGGCGTTGTTAATGATCTTGCGGGGTGGTGGATGCGCGGCACCACACCTGTGGGACGTGATAGGGGGGTAAAGGCAGAAGATTGGAGAAGAAGGGCAGCTGTGAAGACTGCAATAATGATGATTCTGAGCATAGCTAATTGGTCAGGGAAGGGCTGTTCTAGAGAGGGGTAGAAGTAATCCACGTTGGTCGAATATTAAATTGAGACTACAGTGCTGATATGGCACCGTCAAATTGCTGCTTCTGACGAAAGTGAACCAAAAATTTAACTGGGCGGCCTACAAGCGTTAAAAAGAGAGAATAACCGATTCCCTGAGTCAAAAATATGCGTGTAGCTCTGTGTAGTGCGTTGATCCTGCTCATTTCTCCGTCCTGTCTCCCATTTTCATTCATGGGGTCGTCCTCGCAGCGTCCTGTTTCTTACCTCCACCGGTCCCTCACCGCAGTATACTCAAAGAAAGGGGGAAACAATGGTGGAAGTGAGGATGAGAAGAAAACTGGCGATTCTTCGCCCAGTGCAAATGGCTCCAAGACAACAGGAATTCTTGACAGCCCTACATTTCTCAAGAGGAAAATTGAAGTGTTGAAATCAGACCTCACCAAGTTGACAGAAACGGATATCCCCGCCCTAGAAGAGAGTGTATCAGCCCAGAAAGAGGAGTGGGGCGAGCAAATTACCCGCATTCGTCGTGAGACAGCTGTGGCAAGGGACCGTCTCTTCAATGAAACCAAGACTCTCGAGACGACGAGCAAGGTGGAGGTTGTTCGAGCATTGCTGCCAGTGATTGATAACTTCGAAAGGGCGTTTTCTTCGGTCGTTGTCGAGGATGGGAGTAAGGGGGAGGATGTTGTGGGCGATTTCAAGGCCGTGTTTGAGGAAATCACTGAGAAGTTGACTGGTTTGGGATGTGAGGAAATCAAGTGTCTTGGAGAGGTGAGGAAGATTTCTACTAGACAATGTGTGCTGACGTGTGTTTGTTTGTTTTTCTGACGCGCGGCCGCTTATGCGTAGTAATTTTCATCGCAGCGCGCGTACAACAATCAAACGATTAATTAAAAAATGTCTAACCAAACCGACCACCTTACCAACAGGAGTTTGATTTCAACACAATGGAGGTGATCACCCAGATGCCTTCGGAGGAGTACGAGAGCGGGAAGGTTTGCCAGGTTTTTCAGCAGGGATGGAGAGTAGGGAAGGAGGAAGACGGAGTGGTGGTTAGGGCTGCCGTAGTTGCAGTGGCTTTATGATATCTCTGGTTGAGTGCACTCGAAGAAGTTGCTGTGGGTAACTTGATTTTAAAAAATAGTAGCGGGGTTTTCGTGGGGTAAATTTTGCATGAATTTGAATTTAAGCGTTCCTAACCGAGTCTTTTACTGTCATTGAAAGGTAAGAACGCCTCATTCCACAAGTCAAAATACTTCCCTTAAGTGCTTTTTGGCAGAAGTCGTTTTGGCGGTTTTTCTCTCCAAGGGACTCAAGAATAACTTTTTGTGAGATGATCTCGAACCAGATTAAGACGAAACAAGTTAAAAAACAATGTATGGGAGTAATCAAAAAAAAAGAATTTCCATTTATTCTTGCCAGATCAGAAATTAAGATTTCCCAACACTTATTAAGAAATTTACATTGAAATGGTACGTATGTGGCTCCCTGTGGTATTATTCGCACCCTGATGTGGTTCTTCGTCCGTTAAAAAAAACATTTGAGTACTAAACTCGTCTTGTCATTGATTACGGGACTGGCAACTTTACTGCCTAATATGCATTCATTTGATCCCGTGTCGGGGTAATTACAACACTGAGAGGACTATTTGTGTGTTCCCATACTTTGAGACAAGTTTTCTGGGCATGCGCTCGCTAGATCGTCTCTATTGTCCTACTCCCCCCGATGTCACGGAAAACTCAAGCATTTTGACTAACACACCATGCCAAAATAAATTCGCAGAAGAGAATGCAATCGAAAGAGGGAATTTTTGCCCTTCTTCCTCCGACACCGCCCAAGGTGACGCGAGTCTCCTCTCGAGGAGAGCGTGTAGCTGCTCGTCGTGCTGAGATTCTTGACTCAGTCCGGAAGAGGCTGCATGACCACCACCAGCAGATCACTGAAGCTGTCTCGGAGGTGAAAAAGGCTCCTGAAAAGAGTTCAAAAGCACTACAGCGTGAGCGTCGAGCAGAGGTAAGAAGTGTGTTGTTGTTGTTGTTGTTGTTGTTGTTGGTGTTGTGTATTTTGTTCCATTTGACGATTCTTTAACCAGACTCTCTACCTTGCCCCCTACTAACCAACCAACCCATCCACTGCTTGCAAACGAACGTTTAATTTACAGCTCCGCCGCGCTAAGCGCTTTCGCAAGATGGATGAGCGCTTAAAATCTCACCACTCGAAAGTGGAAAAGGTGAAGGATTTCATCCTGACCCCGAATAAGTCGATGATAATCGAGCGCCCTCTGTCAACCATCGAAGATTTCAGCCTGAGTGAAAATGAACCGCGAACGAGTGACTCTTCCGCCCCCTCGACGCCGGAAAGGTCTCCCAATGGCGGCGCCAAGAGGGACGATGCGTTCCCGACAACTTTTTCCCTCTTGCCCCCTCCCCCCCCTCCTGTTGCCTCCCCTTCCCGTGTTGCAGCCCGCCTGAAAAGGGCCACGGCCCATCGCGAGGCCGCCCTTCAACGGCGTCGCAACGCTCAAAAGACCCAAACCGAAGCTGCCTTGGCAAAAGCAGAGTCAAAGAGGGCATCAGTTTTGGCCAAAAGGGCGGGGAGGGCAAGGAAGGAACTTGAGAGGGTGGAGAGGGTCCGCAGGAGGGTCAAGGCTTGCAAGATGATCCAGCGTTCTTTCCGCAACCAGTGCGATCACTGCTCCTCTCCCTCTTCGCCGCCAGATTTGAACCCCTCCATAGATAGTGAACGCGCCCGCCTCGTGATCCAACGATTTTTCAGCAACACTGTGTTGAAGGTGCAAAAAATCTCTCCCTCGGGTCTCCAGACCTTCACCCGCTCTCTCGAGACTGTCGTGGGAAGTTTCACCGACGGGGGATTGTCCTTCGAAGAGCTGACGATGAAAATGCAAAGCGAGGAAATGACTTCGGCTGCAGAAGCGGTCTCTGGTGTACTGGATCTCTTTGCAGCCACATCCACAGGAGGAGCCCGCCAGCTTCTCTCCTGCTTTCTCATTGGAACGCATCCCTCAGACGTCGTGGGCGACGATGAAGATCCCTCTCCATCGGCACTCCCCACCAATCGCCTCAAACGTCTTGTGAGGCAGACGGCCGCAAACACATTCAAGTCATGCCGCGACTTCCTCCAATCCAGTAGAGTTGGACACGATGGAGAAGAATCCTATGCCTATGCTACTCCCCCGCTGCATATGTTGGACGACCTGCTCCGCCGCTACTTGGGTTTCCTGACTGTCTTTACTGAGTGGAGGAAGATGGACCGTGTCGACATGCTCGCGAACATGGAGAAGTCCGCAACGAATTCGTGGGGTATTTTTCTGGAAAGCTGCCTCTGGCTCAAGACTCTCAAGGGAATCGCTCGCGAGAGTGACTCTGCCCGTGAACAGGTAATGCTGCATCATGAACATGCCCGAAAGGGCGCAGGTAACCACTTGAAGCGTCTCCGTTCCGCCGTGACGAAGCTAGATGGCGCTGATTCGGCGCACTCCTTCATGTGCCGCACCAAGAAGGCCGCTGCGGCACTCATCGATGAGGAGGCCACAATTGAGCACATCAACTCCACGTACGATAAGCCACGGGAGCCCTCAAAGGTCGGCGATGAACCGTCAGTGAAGAACGTCCGCCATGTAACACCGAAGGAAGCGCGCAAGATAGCGCAGAATGCCTCCATGGTTCACCGCGTGATGCTGACCCCCTCGCACAAGCTTCGGGATCTTACCATCAGCGGTGAGCCCCGCATCGAGACGCCGTCTTTCGAGGCCTTTGTTGGTGCGAATCGGGCGGCGGATGGAGAAGGAGATAGTGGGGAAAGCTTCGAGGCCAGGGTCGAGAAGGCGATGAAGCAAGCATTCTGGGCTGGAATTATTGAGTCCATGGAGGAAGGTGACTTTGCCAACTTCATGGCCGTCTACCAGGAGCTGAAATCTTCCATTAACGGTCTTGTCCGCCGCGTTGACCTGCAAAACTTCTTCGACGATGAAGTGGAGATGTCCAAGATGACCCTCGCTGAATGTGCGAACCTTCTAGTTACTGCCGGGAGCGTGCTCATGAATCTCGAGAGCGTGACTCGCTCCCCAAGCACCGAGTCTCTTATTGAAATGATTCGCGCGGACTCCGCCCCATCCGCTACGTTCGTTTGCGACGCTCTGTCGTTCCTCCTGTTCAAGGTGGAACTTTGTCAGATGGATATTGCCGACGCCAAGTTCGTAGAATCCTCGTATTTCCTGAAAGCCAACGGGCTAGACAAGGAGCGCAGCGATTTTCTCAAGGCTCACAGTGAGGATGACGCGACCACTTTTGAGACTCTGGACCTGAGCTCAACGCCGGCGACGAATGAATTTGTCGCTGAGGGACGGTCTATTGCTCCTCCGGGCACCTCCCCGGAAATCGCGCTGAAAGTCTACTGCACTGTGACCTCCCTGCTCTTCTCCCGTGACCCCAGACCCCTCCCTGAAATCTATTCCCTCGACGCCCGCCAATTCCAGGAGGCTCGGGAAGTTGCGACGGTGGCCGCTTGCGGTAACGCCATTGCGACGACGATTTGCAGCATGGCGAGAATCAATGTGAACAACATTGACCTCTCTGATGTTGCAAACGCCAATGTCTCCAGGGCACATGACATGCTCATTCTTGCCCTAACAGGCCAAGACAACAGTGAGGGAGGAGTCTCAATGGAGAGCATCGTGGACGCTTCGATCGCGCTCTACAATGCCGTAAAGAGTACTCGCAGCGACGACACCTGCGACCGCGATGTCATTACCAGAAAAGTCTCGGCCATCCTTGATGGCAGTGACGCAGTTGTGAAGCTTTTCCACTCCAGAATCCAGAATTTCTTCCGTCTCATTGCGGAGAAAAAAATCCCGAGGGGAAACGTCCCCGCCAAGATGGTCAGCGGCCTAATGCAGAAAGGCAGAAACGGCGCTGAAAGTAGTCTCGATGCCGATCAAGATTGTGAGCAGTACGATCAAATGGTGTCCTACATGACCTCTTGTGCACGTAGCCTCGGCTTCGGCTTCTTCGCAGACGAGCTGGCCGAGGAGGGAATGCGCTTTAAAGGCATCGTCGATCACATGTGGGACTGTTATGGGGAAGAGTTCTTGTCCAAGAGGTATTTCTGAAGGGGGTTGGGGTGGTTGGGGGAGGGGTAGGGTGGTGGTATTCAGCAGAACCGGAGCTGAGATGTTTTAGTTATAGTGGAGTGGTCCGAAAAACAGAAAAGACAAAAACAAAGCGCACAACCAATAGCGGCAGCGAAAGCGATAAAGGGGAAATTTAGTATAAACGCCACAGAATGATTTGTTTGGAGTTTACCACATTTGCACACCGTCCGAACACGTCCACTTTTTTATAGATTGTAAACCGTCTCATTTCTAACGTTTTTGTTTAAAAGTCTGCTTCGAGTGTGTCGGAATACTTGTTTCGTGTCTTTTTAGAATATGTACTACCATCAAAACTGATCTGTTGAGAAAGGAGACGCGAGGAAGTGTTGCTGCATCGACATGGATCGTCATGTAATGGCTCCTGAAGCTCACCTGTCTGCACTGCCCATCGCGGCAACTCGGTTGATCTCTTTGCCTCCACCTTTTCCTCCCTGTCTATGCCTATCCTCCAACGGCAACAAAATAATCTTCAAGTATCTGCGTGCCCGAGCCCAAGATGTGGACGTGGACGTGGACGTGGAAGTGGACGTGGACGTGGACGTGGACGTGACTCTGCCGGTGATGGAAGTTGGCGAATTCATCCACGAGATCGACACACAATTCACGGCCCCTGGGACACTCTCCGTATTGGTCAGCTCGATTCGAAAGTTCCGGCTCGTTACTCTTTGGATTACTCCCAAGGAGTTCACGGTGGTATCAAAGAGCGAAGAAATCGTAGAGGAGGATATCATCCGAGGGTGAGTTTATATTTGTAGGAACATGACTACCTGAAGTACCTGAGCTAACTGGAACTAATTCGCCGCCCGCCACTCAACAACAGTCTGAAATTGATCCCCCCTCCCACACCGAATTCATCCTTCAAAATCTTGACCTCCCTGGGAAAGCTGACCCTCAACACATTTTCCGCCTCCCCCCCTCGTCTTACCGATGCCTCTTGTTGCTGCGAGCATTTGGTGCCCATCAGGCGACTCGCGCACCTGAAAAAATCCCCCCCCCCTCCTCCTCCCTCGACTACGGGATCGCCTACTCCGCCTCCTTCTACTTCCACCCGCCGACGAATACGGCCACGGTCGCCTGGGGGACGGTTACGAACAAAGTCGTCCTGTGGCCGGCGTGGACTGTAGACGACGTGGACGATGAAGGCGACGAAGATGACGTCGGAAATGGAGGCGAGCGGTACCGGAAGGTCATCGACGACGACAAATCGTTCGTGATTTTGGGGCACGGCGGGGTGGTATTTGCTGTCGATATGATGTGCAGCGACTCTAATTTCGCTTCCACGCCCGATAGACTGGTGAGCTGCTCGGATGACCGCTCGGTGCGCGTTTTCGGGCGACGGCGCGGTGCGGATGATGCCGGGGATTTGTGGGAGGCAATGTGGGTGGGGTGGGGGCACACGAGTAGGGTTTGGGATGTGAAATTCTGCGCTGACGAGAGGGTCATCTCTGCGGGTGAAGACGGGACGCTCAGGGTATGGCGCCAGGAAGATTGCCAGGAGGAGTGCCACGAGGAGACCGTGGAGACCGGCAAAGGTGGTTCGGAGTCACAAAGGGTTACTTCCACTGCGCTCAATGGACACTCTTCAGGTCGCAGTGTTTGGTGCTGTTCGGTCCTAGGCTCGCTCGTGTCGAGCGGTGCTTGTGACGGTGGAGGAAGGATCTTCGATTTGGAGAGGAGCGTTGAGGGTGTCTGCGAGCACACCAACGTCGAGGGGGGGGGGGCTGTAAAGGGGATTTGGTGGGGGTGGGGATTGGGGGGGGGGGGGGGGGGGGGGGGGGGGGTGGGGGGGGCGTCGACATCGTCAGCATCATCGTCAACATCGTCAACATCGTCAAGGTGGAAGTGATGGCAACAGCGAAGAAAATCAGGAAGAAGGGGTGAAGTTATTGTGCGTGTGTGATATTCTGGGTAATATTTATCGAAAGGAGACGACAAGAAACAAAAACAACTGGAAAAAGAAGGTAGCTGTCGATGCGGGTTGCAAAGTCACCGCGTTCGCTCCCTCTCCCACGCGAGAGGACGTGTTCTACGTCGGCACGAAGCGGGGGGCGGTGCTGTCCACCGAATTTCTCGACGCGCCGATGTGCCCGCCCGCTGACTTTTTCGGCGTGCAGAATCTGCTCGTTTTAGACGACGGGGATGGGGAAAGGGTTTTCGCGACCTACATAAAAGGTGTTGTGGTTGAGTTCGGCGTCGAGGCCGCCTCGGGTGATCATCTTGCGCCGACAGTGAGGGAAACAGGGATCGACGCGGTGGTGAATTGTATGACGAAGGCGACAGAGAGCGTGTTGGTCGGGGGAGACTCGCGGGGGAATATTTTCGTCTGGGGTGGCGACTGTGGAGCCACGTCACCATTGCAGGTGCAGGTTCCGCCCTTACAAACTTTGAAGAATGTGCACAAACGAGATCACGTGAGGGACATCATATATTCCTCGAGTTCGTCGATGATTCTTAGCGCGGGACACGACGGCAACATTGCAATCTTCAGCTTTGACCGAGACTCTGAAACCATTACGCTGGTCAACAGGCGAAACCTATCAAACATAATGTCCGTGATCGACTCCATATTCATTTCGGATGACCACTCTTTGGTCGCGACCGGGTACAAGTCGTCATCGTTTGTGGTCTGGGACGTGGATGTCGGTTACGAGATCGGGAATTTCAAGTCTAAAGGAGGGTGGAAGAAGGTCCACGCTTTCCGGCGACATGGGAAGAGCTTCGAGTTTGCGGAGTCTGATAGCGATTCAAAGAAGAGAGATCCGAATGTGACCCAATATTTTGGGAAAGAGCCAAGTTTTGGGAGGAGTTTCGGCACGAACTTTCACGGGAGCACTACTCACTGCGTGACTGCTTTTCGTCGAAGGGAAGGAGGGGAGGAGGGGGAAAAGGGAGAAGGAGAGGGAGAGGGAGAGATTGTCGTTTTTACCGGGGGAGAAGACTGCTTGGCAAAGCTGTCTGTCGCTCGTCCTCACGGGCTGAGCGTTGTTCAGGAGGTTGCACAGGGGGAAAGCAGTGTTCGCGACTGTTGTTTTTGCCACTCCAACTCCCACAGCAATTCTTCACTGCTCGTGACGGTAGGTGGGAAATTAGAGGTTGGGCTGTATAGATTTGAGCACTCCAAGTGCCTTGCATACAAGCTTCCCAATCAGCTCAGAAAAAAACGGGCCAAGTCCTGGAAGGAGAAGGACGCGGAGAGTATGGATCACAGGATGAATGCCGTTTGTGCTTTGGAGATGGAGATGGAGATGAAGATGGAGATGGAGATGGAGTCTTCTTCAGCATCAACTTCGCCGCATTTGGTCGTCACAGGAGATAGCGATGGGGTACTTTGCTTTCTGCGAGTCGATTTGTTTGAAGGCTTTTCGGAGAAATGGGCTGAGGATATGCAAGTCATGGAGGGTCGCCCTATTCTGAGCGCTGATATAACTGAAAGGGTGTTAGCAGTCGGAAACACTGCCGGTGAGATCGGTTTGTTTGCCGTTCCTCGAGGAGATGACGTGAATTTCAACTTCAGGTTGATCCACCGCTTTTCTCCGCATCAATGTGGAACCAACTGCCTCCAAATTGTCACTGAGGGGGTCGACAGGAAAGGAAGTGAAGACGTGAATTCCTCCTTCTTGGTTGTCTCTGGCGGTGACGACCAAGCCATCGCTTTGTTTCGGGGAAATCTGAGGGAAAACAGCAACCAGTTTGTCGACCTCGAGTCGTCGTCGCTGGTGGTGAAACCGGAGGCCTCGGGGTCAGCGATAAAGGGGATCCACATGGACGTGGAGAGACAGGATATTAAAATAGTCGGATATGAACAGCGAATCGAGACCTACTACTTCAACGACGAGCTTGACATCAGGCGAGGAGGAAATAATGGGGAGTCGATCATTATTTCGAATGTAAGCGACATGAGCGGTATGGCAGTGGTTGGGGGATGGACTTGCTGCGTTGGAGATGGAATAGAATTGTTTAACAGTTACAGTAAGGGTAAAAATACGGTTGTTAGCTTGGTAGCAGCCGCCGCCGCCAGAGCGATACAGGCCGCCGCCAGAGCGATACAGGAGGCTGACCATGTTCTAGTATTGGCGGGCGCAGGGGCGAGTGCAGATAGCGGTCTGAAGACCTACGAAAACCTCTCAGAGGAGGAATATCGAAATTGGTGCGACACCAAGCGACTCATCGAGAGCGACGAAAGTAGAGAAGAATTCCAGAGGAGGTGGAAAGAATTTGGGCGAAATTATCGAAACGCAGTACATCACGATGGGTATGGAATCATGAGAAGATGGTGCGAGGGGAAAAATTATTTTGTTTATACCAGCAACGTGGACGGCCTATTTGCGAGGGCGGGATTTGAGGAGCAGCGGATCCATGAGATTCACGGCAACGGGACAAACGATTGGGTTTGCGGGAGTAATATCGGCTTCAAGAGGAGGGGGTTTGATAGCTGGAACCAGAAATTCCTTGGGTGTTGCAAGAGTCAGAGTAGTGTGGGTCAGGGTCAGAGTAAGGGTCGGGGAGTGAACAATGATTCAACGGCCGTAATCTGTGCTTGTGGGTGCCCCCTCCGACCTCCCGTCTTGATGTTTTCGGATGAAGACCCCACAATCACCTCTGTTTTAAAAAATCAATCAGATAATTATCAAAAATGGGAGTCCATCATGTCAAACTGCGTGGTGGAAAGGAAGGAAAGGCTCGTCATCTTGGAAGTTGGTTGCGGTAAACTCGTGCCTTGTGTGCGACACGAAGGATACGAAGTAGCTCGGGATATATTGAAGCGGGATCATGACGCAAACGTCAAAATAATCCGAATCAACATGAACGGCCACCAGAATCACTTGAAAGGAGTTGATTTGGAATGGGGGGTTGAGTGTGGGAGCGGAAGCGGGGACAAGGACGGCCGAATTCCAGGAGTTGTAGACGTCTTAACTTCAATTGAGGGGAGAGCACTGGACATCCTCAAGAAGTTAGATGAACACAGGATGACTTCAGAGGAGGAGGAGGACAAGGACAAGAGGTGAATTATTGGGGGAGGGAGTAGTAGGGTCGTAAAAATGCGGTTGTTTATTGGTCGCTTATTGTTCGTGCCTACTGATTCCTTTGCATCTTGTCCCTCACATTCCTCTGCAACTTCTTTATGGTCGACGCCATCTTTTCCTTATCTGAAAGGGTCACAGTCTTCTTGTTCTTCGTCACCTTGGCATTCGCCACGTCCACCTTGATTTTTGATCCCTTTAATTTCTCGCGGAAATCCTCCATCATCCCATCTTTCGTTTTCTTGTCGCCTTGCCACGTTTTCACAGTAGTCGTTGCTGGCGGTGCAAGGGTCGTAGCAGACGGCTCTATAACTTCAGCTGGAACATTCTTCCTCATCTTGCTATAAAGGAAAAAGCCAAAAAATGCCATACAAATAAGGCGAACATACAAAGTACGGACACTTCCTACTATTGTACGACTGTTGGCATGGTTTACTGGCTCTGCACCAACTAATTTCGACCCACTGCTCTCTTTCATCACTTTCTGCTTCGCTGACGAAGTGGGTGAGTCCACAATAACCATGTCTTCATCATCATCGCTGTATTGCACAGCTTCAATCGGCGTGTGCTGTTGTTTACGTCTCCTAGGCGCCATTTATGTCGTCTTCCTTTAAAAGTAAATTCTTCTTGCCGAATATATGATGCTAAAATGAAGGTTTCACTGTCGGGTCGAACGGGATCTGACATGTTTAAAACTTGTTATAGCTTTAGAAATGTAACATAGACAATAAACACACACACCTGTTAGGGTTAGCATAATAATCTATGCGCTAACGCTTGAATAATAATCGTTGCTAACGATTTTTATAATGGTTTTACAATTGCGTTCCTTTCGTTTTGGATTTCGTTTACTTAAATACATTTTTGTCATCAAACTTTCTTTTAAAATATTATTAAAATATATATGTTTAATTTTAATGTAAAACAAAATTTTTTTAAATATAATCATAATATATTATAATTTAATATATTTAAATTTTTAATTTTATAATAAAAAATAATAATTTTTATTTTTTATAAATTTATTGTAATCTATTTTATTCTTGAAATAAATAATTATATGTATAAATAAATAAATAAAAGTATATTGTACAACAAAAATGTATTTAAGTAAACGAAATTCAATTTTTTTTTGTTAAAAACAGATCGCCAGTTTTTTGCCAAAAAAAGAGCGTTATTATTGTGTAACAGAGGTGTAGTTGGGGGAGTAAAAGAAGGCTGAAGAACTATGAAATTCTCATTTATTGTTATGAAAAAGAAGGTCGAGAGTTTGTCTATATCGAGAGAATGTCGAGAGGAGGTCAGTCAGGAACTATTCCATCTAGGCGATGGAAATTCATTTCATCAGCACTAGTACCTCCATCACCTTTGACATCTTCTTCATCCAATAAATCACGCGAAGATGCCTAACAACGACAAGTAACTATCTCAGAATTACATTCCAGAATAGCAGATACGGGCCAGGGATGATTGTGAAAAGAGTGTGAAGGGGAAGTGATTGTTTCCGACCCTTTGCCGGGATTTCTGGAGTAATCGGTTCCGTTGCTTTTGCTACTGCTGCGCTTAC
>ERZ651776.1274-NODE-1274-length-30654-cov-5.415279_pt1 | contig 30654 bp, 25 predicted proteins | sample MGYA00514761_ERZ651776 | MGnify/ENA metagenome assembly ERZ651776
CTTTCCCTACACGACGCTCTTCCGATCTTCCTCCTCCTCCTCCTCCTCCTTCTGCTCCTGCTCCTGCTCCTGCTCCTTCACTGCAAGCAGCATTGGTTCGCGTCGAACCCCTCGGGATCGTCCAAGCGGGCTATCAGTCGCTTTAAAATCTCATTTGCCGTGTTGCTTGGCCGCCCACTGACGAAATCCGTGGCAAAGGTTCCCTCCTCACTGCTCACCACACGGAAAGAGAAGAAACATCCACAGCAGGCAACGTCGTGCGCCGACAGAGCGACGGCAAGAAAAGAGGGCGTGACTTTGTATGTGCAAGTTATTTTCGACGACTTTGGGTCAGGCTCGGATAGAGAGTAAGCTATCAATGGCGACGTGCGTCCTCTTGCTTGACTCTCCTGTGTGCGTGCTGGCGGCTGTCTGGGAGGCGCCTCCAAGCCGAATGCTTCAGCAATGGCATCTTCCACGCTACGGCCGTCGAGGGAGATAATTTTGAGTGGGATTTCCTCCTCGCAATCTATCTTCATCTCCCCCAGGCTATCCTCGAGCCCATCTTGCACGCAGAATTTGCCAGTTACACCCACATCAACCTCCTCATGAGAAGCTGTGGCAACATTCACAGAAGATCCAACCCGCTGAAGTAGATCCCTCCCAACGACGTTGCCGGCACAGCCTGCCACAATGGAAACATTCTCAGGCCTCAAACCTAGTGCTTCGCAGGCGTGAGAAATCACTGTTGGCATTCCAACATATTCGACATAATCGCAAAGTTCTTCCTTGCAGAAACCATCAACCCCACCAACCCCATCAACCGCACCAACCCCACCCCAATCGTCACAACCGGCGGGCGGCTCTAAACGGATGAGGAAGTGTGACGACTCGACTGCATTTGAAAAAGTGCCAGCTTGGTAAAGGGGCTGAATGGATTCGAGTGTATCCGCAGGATCTGCTATCAGAACAATGAGAGTGGACATGGGCTCAGAAAAGATATCCTGCGAAAATCAATTGCGAAACGATTGAGGCCAAGACCGAGGCAGGCTTAAGAATGTATGTAGTCTTAGCGATGCTATCGAAACAGGCCTTTCCCTCTCTTGAGCGCTAGTCGCCGATTGCGTTTAGCCACCGATAGTTGTCGCTGGAGGATAAGAGGACAACAAAGTGGTGGGGAGTAATGCACACCAGGAAAGGAAACTTCACTGTTGGAGTCGCCTCGACTCCAATAACACGCGCACGACGACTACCGCGTTCTCTACTGGGGCTGGGCGTAGGATAGGATGGCTGATTTGCTGAGGGACAGAAAATTAATTTCAGAGCTAGGCTCAAATTTGAGGAGTTGTTTTGGTGTTAGATGGGAAAGTTGATCCTATCAGAAAATGTAACAGAAAAACAATACGTAGAGAATGCCGATAAGGGAATCCTAGGATGGTGTTTCTTCAATTATTATATGAAGGGATGAGAAATATAAGCACTCCTATTTTTTGTCGATAGGGTGAGAATTTGTTACAAGGTCCGCTCAACCATCTTGAAAAAAAGTCATTTCTGCACAAGCTTTTCTCTCCGCAAGTATTTTATTTTACTACTTACTGCTCACTCGCGTCATTCCTTCAGGCCGGTCCCTCAGGTAATGTAACTTGCTCCTTCTGAATCGCTTCTTGCTTCTTATGAAGTTTTTCTTGATGACTTCGACTGCCTTCACTGTGGGAGAATGAAGAGGAATTTGTCTTTCAATGACGGAACCATTGACGACATCGCGAATTTTTACAGAGGTTCCCCCATAACCGCGGTTATTGCGGCCGAGAACGACGCCTCGAACGAGTTGTTGTCCCTCTTTCTGGGTTGAAGCGGAAAAGTGCGACTGCAGGAGAACTGAGATTGCATCGCCAGAAGCAAAGTCAGTGTTGTTGAAAACATCAGGTTTTGATGCGATGGATTTGTTGACCTGCTCTTGTGCGATTAGGTTTAAGATTTTAGACGCGCGTTTGCGAGGGATGCGGTGTTTGTGGTTGTTAGCGCCGTAGCTATACAGATCGCTGTATATTCCCCCTCTGGAACCATTGTTGGCGTAGCTTTTAAAGCTCTTCCCAGTTTTGGTATCTGTGCCTGAGAATGAAAGGTTGTGTCGCTGGTCAATGGTGATGAAGTCGGGAGATAGTTTGCGAAGGTGTGCCTGCTTAGCGAGGCGCAATCGCCGTCTGTTTTGGGGTTTTAAACGTGGGTGCAGCATTTGGCTGACAAGAAGGTCCCCGAGGTCACCCTCCAGGTCCTCCACGGGGTCAACCCCAGTTGATGATGTTGAGAACTCTCTACCAGACGGCGAGGGTGGCAGAAGTTGCGAGTCTACTCCCATGGTGTGCAGGGGTATGGCAAGACGAATTGTCGACGAATGGGGACGAGATGGGAGGCGTCTTGCAGGCACAGCTAGTCTAGTGGCCGATGCAAAAGCGCGCTGCAGCATATCTATCTATTATTAAAAAGGAGAGCGCAGGCGTATAATGACAAATATGATTAAATCTAGGTGCTCGGTTTCGGCAGATTTTTACTCTCCTTCCCTAATTTCACAGTGAAGTGGGCAGAGTTTTACTTCTGCCGCCTTCTGTCCATCCATCCATCACCATCAATTGTCTTTGTCGTCACGGCCTCGCACAAAAAACGCTCCAATCCGCTCAATATTGTCGAATAATATCCACTCTCGCACAAACCAATTCACACAAACTCTGAATAAGCACAGCACGCATACACATCACATTCACACACGAAACGACTGTAATACTACTTCGCGCGCAACCGAACGTTTAAGCCTGTTACATATCGAATGATACTGTTTTCTCTGGTCCTCTCTGCCTTTCTCCAAGCATCAACCTCTCTTGTTGACTCTTTTAACGGCCAATCTACTCCGCTGGTGCCCTTTCGACGGACTACTACTCTCCTCCATTTTTCTTTTCCGCCCCCCTCTCCTCCCGCTATTGTCCGACAGTTTGTCGATACGAATGCTGCGGACCGTGAGGTAGAAAAATCTGCTTTCATTGAGACGAAAAACCTGGTTGAAAAGTATTACCTGCACAAGAACACATTGCAACGCAATGTGAGGTACCAGAAGGTTGTCGGTGGTCCTGATGTGGCTTCTCCGAAGGTGCTGCTTGCGTCACTTGGGGACAAGTATTCCCGCTATGTGACGAAGGAAGGATACAGCAAGATTCAGAAGTTCGATCTAATTGGAGTGGGAGTGATGTTTGTTCCGGAGGGAGGCGAAGTTTCTGGAGACGTCGCGGGACAGGTCTCCTCTAAAAAGGACGATTCTCCCGATAATAAAGGAACGGCATCTACCCGGACCACCTTTACTGTCGAAACGGACCCAAAACTTTCGGATGATGATACAATGAATAATATCCCAGAAAAAGTCCAGAATCAACGCTTGACGATTGGCGCTCCGCCTGTCCCAAACAGTCCTGGGGACAGTGCCGGTCTTAGAAAGGGCGACATTGTCGAGAAAGTCAACTCGGTTGATGTCTCGGGGATGACGAGCTTCCAGGTCATTGACCTTGTGAATGCTCGCTCTGACGGCCTTGTCTCCCTTGACATTGCTCGTCTAACAGATACTGTCACCCTCAAGAGAGAAGTAGAGAAGGTTAAGAACCCCGTTGAAGTCAAGCTCTTGCCCGACGGGGTAGGATACTTGAAGATGTCCGAGTTCAACTCGTTATCAACGTCGCGTTTTTCCGAGGGTGTACAGAAGTTAATTGAGGAGCGTCGCAGCTATGAGGGGGGGGAGGGTCTCCGTGGATTGGTGGTTGATTTAAGAGGAAATGGGGGGGGTAGTTTTCAAAGCGCTGTTGATGTGGGCGGCGAGGTTATAGGCGGAGGTAAGACCATCGCGATGGTCTTCGACGGCAACGATTTTGGTCCGGATGACGAGCTCATTGATCCGAGTCATTCGGGGACTGAAATTAAGACCAAGGCGGCACAGCAGCAAATTATCGGCGATGATGTGCCCATCATCGTGCTCGTTGACGGTGGTACCGCAAGCGCCTCCGAGGTTTTGACGATAGGCCTTCGTGACAACTGTCGAGCTGCCATTGGATCGACGGGAGATGGCACCAGGAGCTATGGCAAAGGTCTCATTCAGGCTGTGTATGGTCTGCTCGATGGTGGCGGGGCAGTAGTGACAGTTGGGGAGTACCGCGGTCTCCGTGGAGAGCAGATACAGAAAGTAGGGGTTTCTCCTGACCTTATACTCGGTCAAAAACTAGAGAACGTCGATTTCAATCAAGCAGCCAGCGTGATGAAATTGTGCAGGGAGTTTGGCAAGTGAAAACAAAAGTAGTAAGTAAACCGGTGCAGTAGATGTGCTCTAAGCGTGCAAATTACTACAACTCTTATTGTTAACAGTATTCATTCAAATCTCAGTCGCTGTCCTCCCCATCGCTGGTCCCGACACTAAATTCCGCCAAGCTCCTCCTCTTCTTCTTCTTCTTGGTCCTATCAGCGCTGGAAAAGTCGCTCCCGACGCTGCTACCCACGCTCATTGGGGTGCTCGCACGCCGATTCTCCCCTGGCGTTCCCTGATAGCTGCTCACGGGCGAGAATGTACTGCTAGCATCGCTATCGTCCAAGTTGAAGCGTGCGGTCAGCACGCTTCGCATCTCCGCATCATCTTTTTCCCCGGCTCCGACGTGGGTTCGCACGATTGAGACCGCAGCCTTGAGATCCTTCTGGGCGTTCTTGAGGCTTTTTCTCTGACCCTTCAGTAGCGCTTTTTTCGTTTCCTCTTCTTTAGCGAGTTCTTTCTCTAGCGACTGCGTGCGCTTCCTCAGCGAATGCACCACATCAGTGATCTGGTGATTGTCTTCCTCGCGGCGGGCAGCCTCGAACTCTGTCTTTGACTTGAAGGCCCGTAAATCTTCATTCGCGACGGATAACGCGTGTTCCATTTTTATTAGCTCCTCCTCCTTTCTGGCGACCGCCCTTTTCAGCTCGACAATCTCCTCGCCTCGGGCATCGAGCTTGGCGTGCATATGGTCAAGCTCCTTCTCGAACTCTTCGTGCTGCACGCTCAGCTCCTTGTCGGCCAGCTCCTTTGCCTCGGCCATATCACGCATTTCAACGATGCAGTGTGCCATCTCCTCTTGCATTTTCTTCGCAGTTTCCATCACTTCCATCCCTTTAGCCTCCATTCCTTCTTTGAATCCGATTTTCCTGCTCTCCTCGTTGGTCTTCAATGTCATTTCCATGTTGTCCAGCATCTTCCGAGATGCCTCCCTTGCCTCCTCACGCGCTGTAGATAGTTTATGCTCGAGCTCGTTTGATTGAGCAAGCGAAGCGTCGAGCTACACGGACAGAAGAGTTATATTGAGTGGCGACAAGAAAAATGGAGTGGATGTGGATGTGGATGTGGATGTGGATGTGGATGTGGATGTGGATGTGGATGTGGATGTGGATGTGGATGTGGATGTGATTAGCTTCACTCGCAGAAAATTCTCCTGCCACCCGCAAAGCAATTTGTTTTCTTACGAATCTAAAGAAGTGCTTTCGGTCCGTTGACACTCGGCCCCACTCAGCTCCACTCGGCTTTTACTCACCTCCCGGCTCTTGGCCGAAAGTACTGTCCGCATTTCGTCGCTATCCAAAAATATCTGGTTTCGCTCCGCCTCCAGTCTAACTCGCTCGTTCTTCTCTTTCTCGATTTCTTTCGTGAGCGCCTCGTTCTCCAGTCCCATCTTTTTCCGCACGTTGTCTACCTCCATCGTCATGGCTAGCGCACTAGCGCGGATCTTGTGATTCTCGTCCTTCACGTCTCCAAATTGCTTTGTCATGCTGTAGATCTCTTCCTTCATTTCTTCCGTTAACGTCTTCAGCTCGTTGTACTTGCTGATGGCGGCGTCTCTTTCAATTACAGCGGCATCTCGGCTTGCCTCAACGCCCTTCCGCGTCCCGCACTCTTGAGTCAACGTTGCCTGTATCAAATTTAATTTCCGTTCCGTCTCGGTCATTCTGAACTCGGCAGCTTCCCTCCCGGACCGTTCCCGGTTGGCAGCCTGCTTCAAATTGTCCCTCTCAGCTACGTGAGCAGCATTATCACCGTCCCTCCTTCCCCTCAACAGCTCAATCTCCTCTTTCAAAAGCTTGACCCTTTCTCTGTCATTCTCGACCTCCTCCAAAAGCCGCTGGGACGATCTCATTTCTGTTGCCAGACGCTCCTCCGCCGCTGAGCGCCGCTCGCTCTCAGCTGCCAGCATTCCTTCAATCCCCATTAACTGCTCTCGGTTACTCTCGATCACCGACGCTTGATTATTCACCTTGCCCTTTAGGTCGAAGTTCGTCCGTGTGAGTTCGTCCCTCTCGCTCACAGTCTTCAGCATCTTTCTCTTCAGTCCCTCGTGTGCTTCCCCAACTTTCTCTAGCTTCTCCTCTAAGCGCTGCCTCTCATCTTCCGATTCTCTCAATTTGCTGTCGCCTATACTGTTCATGCTGTCGAGCCTGTTCTCAAGCTGGTCCACGGTTCTCTTTAAGCTGTTGCACATTGCACTAAGCGCCTCCTTGTCCTCATAGATCTCCTCTTTTTCTCGTCGAGCGACGTCGGTTTCTGCCCGGGCTTTTTTTAAATCGGTGAGAAGCTCGTCTTTCCTCTTCTCCACTTCGCTCTGCACGCTTTTTAATCTGTCGAATGAAACGCGTAGATCCAGATTGAGATTTTTCTCTACTTGCAGTGAATTTTTCAATTCGTCGATTTCCGTGTTCGCGCCCGAGTTAGCGCCTCGCAGCTGCTCGAGCTCGGCACGTTGCTGCCCAATCAGCGCTGTTGCCTCTTGTGCACTTTTCCTTAGCTCGTCGCGCTCCATGGTCATCTTAGTTGTCGCGCGCGTCTCGCCCTCCAACTTTAAAATTTTGTTCCTCATTTCCTCGTTATCGTTGCTCAACAGCGAGTTTTCTTCCGCGAGCTTGCCCACCTTCATGTTCAGCGGCTCCAATCGAGCGTTATCGCGGTCGGTAAATTCTCTCTTTCTACGTTCTTCGCTGTAATCCTGCTTCAAACGGTTGAGCTCCCGCTCTGTGTGCTCATACCGACCCTCAAGGGCACATTTTTCGCTGATGAGGGTGTTGTGTTGTTCGACGGCAACCTTCTGGCTTTCGTCTAACCTCTTGCGAACGCTATTATACTTTTTCTCGAGTTGCGCCTCGGAATGTTTCAAGGATTCAATCGTCGCTGCGAGCGCGTTGCATTCTGCCTCTTTCCTATTCAAAAGATTTGCGTTCGTGTGAATGTCTGCGTTATTCTGGTGCACGCTCTCGTTGAGCTTCTCCTTGAGTGACTGTGACTGGACCTGTAGGACATGATTCGCTTCTTTCAAGCTTTCAATTGACTGCTGTGCCAGGCTTACGTCGTCTTGCAGATTCTTGTTCATCGATATTTGTCGCGCCAACTTATCGTTGGCGAACGCCCGGTCCTCCTTGCACTTATCGGCCTGTTCCTTGAGTGTTGTGACTAATTCTTGCAGCTCCCCAACTCGCACTCGCCATTGCTTATTCTCTAGGGCTAAGTCCTCTGCTTTCACAGCGTTCTCTAGCCCCGAGCGCAGCGTTTGCAGCTCGGCTTGTAAATCGTCCACCAAATTAATCTGCACCTGATTTTTGTTCTCGTTTTGCTGCTCTTTCCGCAACCTTATAACCTCGTTCTCTAGACTTACGTTTTTTTCCTGGAGCACTTTCCGTTCCTCCTTGAGCACTTTCCGGTCGTCGGCTAGCTTCTTCAGCACCTTTTTTGAATCCTTGTCGAGCTTGAACCTCGCGGCCTCGAGGTCCCTCTTACTCTGCGCTTCTTGTGCCCTCAGCTTGTTTTTCGCCAATTCTACTTCCTCTCCCCGAATGTCACTGACCCGTTTCCATTTTTCCATTTCTCTCTCCATGCTTTGTGCATCCGCCTTTGCGTCGATAAGCTCATTATTAGTGTTTTGCACGATACCTCCAAGTCGTTTCTCGAGCGCTTTTATCTCCTGAGAGTGCCGTTTGTGCATGTGTGACAGCTTTTGCTTCAGCTCGGGTGATCTCATTCCCCCTTCGCTTCTTTTCGCGGTTTCGAAATCGGAAGCGCGTTTTTGCAACTGCGCTCGCAAGCTCCGGATTTCGCTGTAGGCCTGCGCAAGTCGACTCTCCTCCCCCTTATTGGTCTTTCCCACATAATTTGTGCTTGTCCCATGGATTTTCGGCTTGTTCTGGATATCACGGGCTCTGCTTGCGTAGCGAAGGGTTGAGAGAGACTGAGAGTAGAAGACGGATGACTGGCGGACAGTGGCAATCATGCAGGTCTTGCAGCTGCCGCCGAGGGAGTCCTTAAGCAAGTGCGTTAACTTACTATTCCGAAACGGGATGAATTTAGCGGCGCTATTGCTTGTTGTCGAGTGAGTTGAGCTAGTACGAAGAAGCACGGAAAGAGGAAGCGGAGTAAAAATGTTTAGTTCTCTGGGTGCCAATTTGCATTTTGTCCGCCCTTCAGTTTCTCATCGAGGGTTGTTGTTGTTGTTGCCTTGAGAACTAATTTTTTATTACTCACCTGTCTCCGCCGTGTTTTCGCAGCTGCTTGTGGTGCTTCGAAAGGGCATTGAGGACGTCTCCGAGAGCGCTCAGACTTGCGTTGATTGCACCTGTTTCCGCGAGAGCGTCTCCCTCGACCCCAGACATTTGCACTCGCTCGGACCCAGCGAGATCCACCAAATGGATCTTGCCCATCTTGATTTTGTTTGCTACGTTATTATTATTGTTCAAGTATTGGTCTTCTTCTTCGAGAGATTCGATCTCTATGGTCAAAATTGCATGACTTCGGGAGCTTCGTTCGTTTACATCCGTGCCTCGGGTTGCCCTTCGGTCAGACCCCTCTTGGACTAATTTCTTCACCTCGGACGGTGTAGTGACTGACTGCCTGTGAACAGAGGATAAAAAGACACCCCGGCCGGAATCTGACGAGATGCTTTCTCGAACTTCTATTTTTTGCTGAGGTTGATCGGGTGATGCCAGCAGATCGTAGAAAACGTTGTTGTACAGCTCGACATAGGTGATGAAGACCATGGAGGTTGAATTTGGTCGGGAGGAAAGCTCGAGGAAAAGGCGGTCGACCGCCCGGGGAACTATTCCCTCGCATTCCTTCGAATCCTTACCATCATTATCGCCCATGATTGTGTACGTCTTTCCGCTACCTGTGCACCCGTAAGCGAACACTGTGGTGTGAAATCCCATGCAAGCATCTACAACCAAAGGCTCAACCGACTCGAAGATACTCTGTTGCGTAGAACGGGGACCATGGACACGGTCAAACTGGAATTCGTGCGTCTGTTGCTGCTCCCCGATTGTGGGAGTGGTTATCTTGCTCGCTGTGAGCTGCTTCTGTAAATTTTTGGTGGGTGTGTTGAATCCCCTTGACGTTGTTGCAGTCTCAAGTAAATGGGAGTAGGACTGTGGCGGATCGTCTGTTGGTTTATGGGGCGTCCTTCCACCCGATCGGCTTGTTGAACCTGTGATAGTGAGAGAAAAATCGTCGCTAAATTCTCCGCATTCGATACAGGATCCTGTCCTACCAAGCCCTCCGAACAGGCCCTCCGTGTAAGGAACTGTAGCAGCACCAGATGACGAGATGTTGAAATGGGAAGCTTTCGTTGGTGTTGATGCATTGAGATTCTTCGTTGATGTGGGGATATCGGGCTCCGGGCGCACTCTCACAATCACATTGATGCTTTCCATTCTTCGTTCTTCAGTGTCATTCAAGTTCCAATGCGCGCAATTTTCTGAATGTATTGGCCTATTTCAAACTATTCTTGCAATTTCGTAATATCTCCTCTTCTGTTGTACGTTTTTATTGTGTAAAAAATCGAATTTGGTGTGTTCTCTGCCATTTTAAGAGTGAAGCAAACAGTGAAGCAACGGCCGAAAAATGGAAATGCAATAAAAAAGCTCAAAGACAACACCCCTGGATGGTTCTCAACCAGCTCAGTTCAATAACCATATAGACGGCGTTTCGTACCCCTTTATCCACGAATAATAATAATCCTCTCTTCATCCTACTCTTCTCTTCTCTTACTCCAACTCTTCTGACTCTCTTCTTCTCCACTTTTTTCAACCCTTACTTCTCACTGAATATCTCCTCATCATGGACTTTGCCCGCGATTTGATGGGAGGTCCCGACCACACATACCATGGAGATGGTCCGCCGGTCGATCCTAACGAGGAACAAATCATCTTCGACGACACACAAGCCCAAGGAGACAGTGAGCTCAAGTGTTCCCTGCTGGAGAGAAAATGGACTTTTGAGGAAGTGTTGTGGATTCGAGGAAGCTCGTCGGTGCTAACGCGACAAGAGTTGTGTACGGCAGTGAGCGAAGCGAAGGGAGTTCCTGTTGAGCGCGTTGAGTGCTGCTTCTTCGACGAGGATGAGTTATCCCATCCAACTTTGCCTGCTGAGATGCTGGGCGCAGCTGGCCCGCCTGGTGGTGACGTGGTATGCATCTGGGCGACGAAGTACAAGCCTGCGACGCACGTTCGACAGAGCCGCAAGTGGCTTAAAATCAAGAAGAAGCTCGAAAATACACCAGCACGGAAGTACCTCATCACAGCTATACGCCAGAATGCCTTGGCTGATGATGGCTATGATGAGAGTGAGCCTGAGGAGGGAAAGGAAGAAGTGAAACAAATTGAGGAAGAGTATGTTTGGATGCCTCCAGGATTTGCGGATTCTAATAAATGAACGCCAGAGGACAACGAGATAAAAGTAGCTTCAAATTTGGTAGAACCCATCCCATTTGGTGAATAGTTATACTAAAGTAATTTTTTGGGTTTGCACGTATCACGTATCATCTGTGTATTTACTAATTATCGAAGGCTATTTTTGCTGTCTCGGCAATGCTCTTAAAGTAGTGCACCGTCTTCACGCGCAACTCGTTCGTGCTATCCTCGTCACATACAAAGATGCAGCTCTTGTGGCTTTGGAAAACACTGACAGGGAACATGTGATTAACTCCGTGTTCGAGGCACATTTCCAAGCTATGTGCCCTCGAGACTCCACTAAATATTACCAACACGTCCCGCGCCTCGAAAAGTGTTTTTGTTCCCACCGTTACTGTGAACTTAGGGATCTCTTCCAAATCCATCCCCCACCGCTCACTCAATGTAAGCCTGGTATCATGAGCCAAGAAAGTCTTCCGAGAGGACGACTGCAAGGAAGATCCCGGTTCGTTTCTCGCTAAGTGACCATCTGCACCCGTTCCGAAAAAAGAAAAGTCAATACCTCCAAGCCTCTCAATTTCCTCCTCATAGCGCTCGCACTCTTTGTCGAGCTCCCCAAACGGTACCCAAGCATCAAACATGTAAATATTTTCGGGCTTTAAATCAACGTTCTTCAGTAGAGTCTCGTAAAGTTGATTACGCTGAGTCTTATCGGAATCCTTAGGCAACCCATAAAATTCGTCCATCTGGAAAATCCGCACATTTGCAAAGCTAACTCTCCCTTCACTGCACATTTTTGACAGCATCTTATAAACCTGAAAGGGACTTTTCCCACAAGGACAAATTATATTGAACATTTTTCCAGTCTTGGAAAAGTGGTTGATCTTCGCCGCGATATAAGCAGCGGTAAAATGGGAGAGAGACTCTGCATCGTCCCGAATCACAACCCGCATTACAAGTAGTAAAGGATCTCTGGATGAACAAGAGGACTGCGGAATAAGTTTTGCTTATTACCAACAAGAGGGTAGGCGTAAAGAGGACAAGGTTATATTGTCTAATCTTAACAAAATTGATGTGTTTCTTGGGGAAGCCTCTTCTTTGCACACGGACGGGGGAAAAGAGGCATCCCAAAATAGGCATCCCAAACAAGTTTAAAATCCCTGATCTTCTCTTCTCTTCTGTTCGTACTGTCACCAGAGCCTGTCACCTAGCTTTTTACTTCGCATTCCCGGTCCCACCCAAACGTAGTGCCATGAATCAAATCGTTGCCTCGGGGGCAGGTCAGAAGGAAGCACAGCTGGCCAAAATTCGGGCAAAGCGGAGAGAACAAGAAGCCCGATTGGCACAGCAGGAGTCCATACAATCAACGCAAATGGCAAATGCACAGGACTCGACGGATTGGACGACGACTTACAAGAAATGGGATTTGTGGGAAGACAAAGAGGAAATCAAACAGAGCATAACCGCGGAGAAGGAGCGCGAGGATAACATGATGAAGTCTCACCGCTCTATGATCGGTTGCGGCTCTGCAGACCGATCAGCGGAACGTCGAGTTGCGGAGCTTGGGTTTAACGAGCGAGTTGTTGAGATGGAGACATTCAAAAATCAAGGAAATCATTATTTTGAGGAGGTGAGTAGAGTCTTTTCGCTTGCGGAGCACTCGCTCGCTCGCTGAGATCTCTCTGGATACCAAATGGCCGGCCGTTTCCTCGCGATGCCTTCCCCTCGTCTTGGATGCTTGGCCGCTTGCACTTTCTCACTCTCTAACTTCCATCCATCACCCCACAGGGGCAATATGGCCGGGCAGTTCAGAAGTATAAGCGAATTCTCATCTTCTATGAGTATGCCTTTCCCGATACAAAATATGAGGAAAAAATTATCGATGACCTCAGACTCATTGCGTTGATGAATTCTGCCGCATGCTACCTCAAGCTCCGTGATCTGGAAGAAGCTCTGGAAAGCTGCCGACAAGCTCTGAAAATGAGCCCCAATAATGTTAAAGTGCTCTACCGCCGCGCATTGCTGTATCGCCTCAGGGACGATTATGATCTCGCTAGAGTAGATGTCGATCGCGCTATTAGACTTGACCCGGATAACAAACATTTGATCAGGGAGAGAATGCTTCTTTGCTCCAAAGTCAAGGCTTACCGAGCCAGTCGCAAAGCCATGGGGGATAAAATGTTTGAGCGAACAGAGCAGACAAAGGTGAAAGAACCAGCCAAGAAGAGTAGACCCAACGGCGATGAGAGTGAGAAAAGCAAATTTCACAATGTTACGAGCGCAATTGACTCGATGATAGCGCAGTCTGTCGGAAATCACAAGGTCTCCCTGGATGATCTCTTCGTTCCAATCTCGGTAGATGTCGAAGCTGCTGAAAAAATCGCCATGAGTCTATCTGGCATCAATTTGATGGACGGTACTACGCTTAAGAACATGAAAAATCTAGAGGAAGTTGATAAGGCGAATGCAGGGGGTCGGGGCTTGAGCTGGGCATTTCGACACCCTGTTAGCTGCGAGTGCCAAGCCCCTGAGATTGTCTTTGAAGATGACGACGTGGTCGACGATGGTGGTGGTTACGGCTCGACTACCGAGGAAGAGGAGGAGGAGGTGGTAACGGATGCAACTGGCAAAGATGACAATGATACCGGCGACGGAGCCGTTCCCTTGACAGTAGTAAATGCAGACAAAATTGATGGCGGTAATGACGATGCGCCGGAGGTGCTAGAAAAAATCGATATCGTGGTAGATTCAATTGTCGAGAAGGAGAAAAAATGTGTAACAAGAGGAGGGAAGATGCTCGATGGGATCGGCATTGAATTCACCAATACTGCAGACGAGCAAGCTGAAAAGATGCTTGCGAGCGCTTACGGTGTGGAACTCAGTCGCCCCTCACTCAAAGAGAGGCAGCAGACAGAATTTGAGAAGCGAAGCTATGACGATGATGCTGACAATGTCTTTGATATTTTGGATAATGTTGTCGAGGATGTGAATACGCCACAAGTGAGGCAAGCTCCGAAGCCTACGCAAATGCCACAGAAATCAACACAAATGACACCACATGAGCTGATCCCGACGTTGACGACAACGACAACGCAAGACATCCCGGAAGGTCGGAAAAGGACTTTCTTCATGGCAACGATTCTATTGATAGTCTTGACGTACAAAATAAAGCCCCCCCTCCCAGTCCTCTTCGTCATAGGTTGTGCATTTGGGCACTACGTGGAAACTGTCGTTTTTGCGCACAAGAAGAAGGAAACAAAGACTGAATGAGCCTCACTGGAAAAAATGAAGTATGGAATATGGAATGTATTTGTATAGTGCTAAAATATGTTTAAAAATACCGCTCGGCAATGTTTAAGCTACCAGCCAGAACAACATTTTACCAAATCTCCAGCCCACGCTTGTTGTTATATTTTCCGTAAACGGGTTCCCACTTATCGTAGTGGGCCCGCAGCGCCACAACGTATTTTCCGTGCCACTCATCCACGTCATCCTTAGTCGGCTGGCTAATAAGAGGAAGCTGCAAAGGCTCACCCCCAATAGTCGCCATGTCCACTTTTTTTGGCAGTAGAGGACACCACCAACGGCCAAACGGTAAAATTGCGGGCAACTTGTTTGCATTCATAAACCATCGCAGGCCCCAAAAACCCTGCAAGTTGCTATATGTGTTGCACTCCCCAAAAACATAAACTGGTGTCAAGCTGTAGCCATGCTGAAGTGCGTACTTCACGAACCCTTTCCGCTTTTTCAGGTAGACTCTATCCTTATTTGGGCACGATATGGTGGCCTCCTCAAACCCCCCAGGAATCAAGCCAAAGCTTTCCTTCTTTTTCATCTTCTTTAACATTTGTTTTTTATCTGCACCTTCAATAGAACCCAATATTTTCACAAAGAAAAGGCGGAAGAAGGGAGCGTGCAAGAGAGAATTCGTAACTAACCCTGTCAAGCCAATCTGCGAGCAGGTAGGGCCATTTTTGTGTTAGCGCGGGGGGGAGACTCTCCAAAACAGCATTTTAGGTGGGTAATTACTCACCTCATAGTAAAACTTTCTCCAGCCACCACCCGTAATGAAGCCCCAGCTGAAGATGCCATGGGGATGGTAGACCATTATACTAGGCTTCGACTGGTCGGGAAGTTTCTGAAGCTTTATCGTGTGTGTTTTGAAGGGACTGCTTAAGTGTTTCACGAAAAAGTCATCGAGCTTGCGCAAATTGGACAGCCTCTTTGGCCATAGCTCACCGATGATGACGATGGATAGGTAAGAGTACAGAAGCTTCTTGTTCCCTTTAACGAGACCATAGTAAGTTGCAATCAATGGGGATGCAAAGCCCCCAACCCAACATGAAAGGAGAGACAATTGGAAAATGGAGCCAAGAAGTTTTGAAAAAAAGGGCGGGACGCGAGAAGTAATGTCGACATCCCACTTCACCATTCTTCTTTAGTAGTGTGAAAAACAGCTGCTGAATTTTGGGACCGAAGTTTTTCAACATTTTCACGTGATTTTTTTTCCTAATTCCTGAACTCCTGAACTAATTTTTTGCAAAAAAAGTTAAGTTGAAAGGAAATAATTAGGTAGTCATGAACCCTGCACAAATCTCTGAATCCGCTGAGGCCCCTGCCTCTGCTGATATTGTTGATGTTGACTCTTCAGCACCTTTAAAAACTCCGCCCTCATCCCCATCTCAACCATTAGCGTCAAGTTTAACTTCGGCAGAGCCAACAACAGAGCCAAATTCTTCCTCCCCAAGTTTGAAGTCAGATGGTGAGGCTACTGTCCCCTCACCTTCTACTTCCTCCCCGCCTTCAGACCCTTTGATCTCAACCCCTGCGTCCCCTGTGAAATCTCATTCTAAAGAGGAGGAGGAGGGGGAGGTAAAGCGCCAAAATTCAGTCGCTTCTCCTCAACTTATCAGAGACCCCACTTCTGCACCGGATTTGGATCTGGCTGTGAAGGAGTCTGCTGCTGAGATGTATCACAACGGTTCCGCAGGTGTCCTGTCCACAACCCTCCCCCAGCTGGGCTCAATGGGTGTCGGCATCCAACTGTACTTCACGCTCCTACGCTCGCTGTCGATTATCTTCTTTTTGATGTCCATCTGTCATCTGCCCTCTTTTTTGTTCAACTGGCAAGGAAATAATGGGTACGCTCTCGTGACCACCAAGCAAACGTTTTGGACCGTGTTGTCATTGGCAAACCAAGGATTTGACCAAGATCTTGTCTCTTTTGACGGATGCCGGAAGGACAACGGCGAGGTAGACTGCACCGGAGACACACTGCGCATCTTTGGTAGCGATCTGTCTTCCGAGACCGTCTCCTCGCTAATCTCTTTCGGGGAGTTCATGTCTGGGATTGTGTTCATCGCTGGCTTTGTTCTCTGCTACCGGTTCCTCGGGATGCTTGAGGAAAAGGTGGACGATGAGAATGCCGAACCAGAGGACTACGCGATTTACGTGAGAAACCTGCCTCCACACGTAACTCGATCTGACCTTGTCAAGCACTTTTCTAATCTCTACAATCTCCAAAAGGAGCAAGAGCACTTTCCCCTATTTTTGGACACCAACGGACTTGCCATATACCGCTTTATAACTCGCTTTCTGATCTGGCTCGTTTTCTTCGGTCCTTTTGTTGGTTACATCGTCGTACAGATAACTGGCAAATCGAATCTGGGGGGTGCAGCAACCATTGGGGCGGCGTTTTTCTTCGGAATGCTTTCCGCCGTCATCACGAAAGTGAAGAAAAGGGGTGAGGCGGAGATAAGAAAAACACCTATGGAAGAATACGACAAGAATAAGAAGGAGAGAGACGAGTTCTTGATGAATAAAAAGGACTCGAAGGGTGGGAAATATAAGGTCGGCCCCGATCCTGGCAGCTCTGAAAGTGGTGGCGCTGACTCCCCCTCAAACGACCAAGGTTTTGATACTCTCCGTCCTGACCCACAGCCGGTTACAAACGTAACCAACTCAAATGACGCGATTTACCTCAACTCTTGGGTCGCTGACGTCTCTCTGATTCGTCCCAACGGCTCTCTCATCGAGCTTTACCAAAAGCAAGAAAAGAACCGGAAGTCTCTCCTCGTCGCTGAGGTGAAAGCATCAAAAAAGGCTGCTGATCCCAAGACAGAAGCAAAGATGGCAAAACTGAAGGAGAAGGCGGAGAGGCTCCGCACAAAGTTCGCCAAATTGTCGACCCCGTCCGTGACGAACGACGTCATTGGCGCTTTCGTGATGTTTAACTGCGAGGAAAGTAAGAATCGTTGCGTAGATGATTATTCAAGGTCTCACAAATGGTTCTATCGCCGTTTCCAGCCCGGCCCGATGCAACTGACTCTGAGCGATGGTACAAAGCACCGTATCAGAGTAGAAAAGGCGGACAACCCCTCCTTAGTCCTTTGGGAAAACCTGCACCTCTCGGACCAAGAGCGTCGCAGTCGAGTGACTATTACCAACTTGCTCACCTTATTGATGCTTATAGTGTCTTTCTCGGGGATATTTACCTGCAAGCTAGCGCAACGGCAGGCTGATGAAATGAAACCCGATATGGGATTGTGCACGGAGCTCCCTGCCGTTCTCGCAGGCAGGTTCAACGTCTCTAAGGAGAACCAAAATATCACACACAACAAGGCTCTCGACTCCATGTGCCAAGCCCAGCTAGGAAACGACTACTATCACATCACGTACGACAGCTTTAATTACAACAATCTTCCTGATTTGTATGGAGTGCCAAAAGAACGACCCACTAGACCAAGTGATATCGTTGACGTCATTATCGAGGGGAGACTTACATTCTTAGGGTTCGCAGAAGACGACGTCCCTGAGAGTGGGAGCGAGGATGATGCGAGTTTTATTGCTGGGTTGACGAAGGGACTTGCAAAGAGCCTAAGTATCAGTGAGAGTTTCGTGAGCATAACGAGTTACTTTTTCGGAAGTGGCGGTGGTTCGAGAAGGCTCACGGAGGGGGAGCTTCAAGTAGACTTCGCGGTCATAATCCCAGAAATTGTTGTCGAAGAAATGAGCTTCACTGTGGAGGAGAAACTTACGGAGGTAGTTGAAAGCGGAGAATTGTTGGAGGCAGTTAAAGAATCGGATTCAAGATTCGACGACAAAGATTTGAAGCAGGAAGTCGTCGTGGAGACTGTGGAACAGGAACCGGTAAAGTTTTATGACGGGGCGGGGCCAGACGGAAAGTGCTGCCCATTCAGTACCCACGAGCGCTGCCAATTGACGTTGCAGAAAACAGCTTCAGTTGTTTGTCCTCAAAAACCAAATAACGGACCTTGCCCATGGGATTGTCAGGTTTATAGTGAAGAATTGTGGATCAAGGAGCGCCCCTGGGAGACGGCATATTGGAAAAATAGCACAATCCAAGAGCGACACTGCAGTGGAGACACAATTTTTAGTTATGAAGGCGTTCCGTGTCCGTTTTATAGTGATAGCGACGGTAATTGTCCAGACGGATGCGATGGAAACTTTGAGATTATTGCCTACGCAGGCGACGAATCCGTCGTCGACGATGTCTGCGCCGGTCCCAGTGTCTACGACGACCTCGGAAGACCTTGCCCGAACTGGAAAAATTCCAACACGGGCTTGTGCCCCCCGGGTTGCAATGTAGATGCGGCTGTGATGTTTGGGTTCTGTGCTGGCCCCGAGATAATGGGCTGCGACGCCAAGGCTTGCCCGCAGTATGTGAGTGAAGTTTGCGCGGGTGAATGGTACATCGGGGAGAGCGGCCAAATCTGCCCTGACAGGCCTTCTGCGACCGGTGTTCCTTGTCCAGGAGGATGCGAAGCCGAGTTCTGCCCAGAAGGCTGCGAATACGGGGGGACTGGCTGCTGGTTTGATCCCGAGGCTGTGAATGTCGATTGGACCATGACGGACGAAATGTTTGCCTATAATGAAGACATTATACTCTGCGCAGGAAGCAATGTCCAAAGCGAAGTGGGGATCGACTGTCCGTCTACGGCGGGGATGAATGGAAAATGCCCGCCCGGATGTGAGCTCGAGGATGACTGGTACGAGGAGCCCGTCAGTTGCAAGGGCTTTGACCACGTCGGAAATCTTGGATTTCCATGCCCCGAGTATGCCAATGCAAATGGAGTCTGTCCTGGAGGGTGCTACTTGGATGGCGCCGACATCCAAGAATTGGAGTACTGTGCGGGACCTGACTATTTCAGCGACTATGGGATGCCTTGTTCTTGGACCCCGGGAGCCGCTGGTTGCGCACCTGGGTGTGGACTCGGTGACGTTGACGATTTCTTCAATTTTAATGGGGACGACGTCTGGGGTAGTGGGGATGACTGGATGCTAGACGGCGACTTTGGTGGAGACGACTTTGGTGGAGGCGACTTCGGTGGAGGCGACTTTGGTGGAGGCGACTTCGGCGGAGGCGACTTCGGCGGAGACAACTTAGACGGAGGCGACTTTGGCGAAGGCGACTTCGGCGGTCCCACAACTGACGGCGGGTATGGAGGATCCGAGGACAGTTCTTCCTCTGGTGATGACTACGGAACTTCCACTGGCTTCGAAGATAATTATGGTAGTGAAGAAGGAGGAGAGATGGGCGGCGGAGGCGACTTCGGCGGTCCCACAACTGACGGCGGGTACTCTGGTGATGAATACGGAACTTCCACTGGCTTCGAAGATAATTATGGTAGTGAAGAAGGAGGAGAGATGGGCGGCGGAGGTGACTTCGGCGGTCCCACAACTGACGGCGGGTACCGCCGTCGCGGCCTAGATGATTCCTCGGCATCGACACGAAAGGAAGTATATTTGGAGCGCAGAAAGAATTCAGTGGTCTACAATCCGGCGACCGATTCTGATGCTTACTTGTGCGACAGTGACTGTCTTCCAAATGTGCCAATTGACCAGTGTGCATCGCTTGGCTGCTTCATCGATGATGAAGATAGCGCATGTACATTTTACGACGATAACACCATCATGACTTGTTTTTGTGTCGTCTTGCTGAACAAGAAGACGGTCGAGTTGGGCTACCTCGGCGCTCTGAACTTTCTCAACTCTGAAGAAAAGGATGTTTGCGGTACTATCGCCGACGCTGACTCATATGCAAGTGCCTTAGGCATCATTGGGACGATCTTGGTCGTCGTAATCAACGTCTTCCTAAAGTTAATTATCCAGAAGCTCGTTAAATTCGAGCGCCACTCTTCGGCCTCAAGCCAGTCTGCTGCCCTCTCGATCAAAGTGACCTTCGCTCAGTTTTTAAATACCGCTTGTATCGCCCTCCTTGTGGGCGCAAAAATTGGAGGTGTCTTGCCTTTCTTTCCCGAATATTTGGATGGCAAGCACAAGGAATTTGTTCGCGATTGGTACGTTGAAGTTGGGGCTCCGCTGTGCTTTACAATGCTCATCAACGTTTTCGTGCCTCACATAGGTCCAATTGTCAAGGGCTTAATCGTCCGACCAATCAAACTCTTGATGAAGAAGAAAAAGGCTGTGACTCATATGGAGCTTGAAGACCTCTTCACTCGCGACCGTTTTGAAATCGAGACGCGTTACGCAGTCCTCTTAAATTTCCTCTTTGTGGCAGTAATTTACTCTGGAGGCATGCCAATCATGCTTTTGTTGGCCTCCCTGAACTTCGGTATCAGCTACTTTATGGACAAATACGCGCTGATAAAGATTTTTAAGCGCCCGGCACGCTACGATTCGCAGCTCGCGAGGATGCTTGTCGAACTGCTTCCGCTCGCTATTTTCATGCAACTGGCTTTCTCAGCCTACACTTACAGCTATGCGGGCAGCTGGGAAGATGAAAAGCACTTCATTTTACGATCCAAAGACGTCAACCAGATGGCTACAAAATTTGTGGAAAGTATGAAGGGATCCCACTGGCTTTTGGATGACTTCCTACCCAGAATCGTAAGGAGGAACGTACTACCAATCGTCCTTCTCCTCGGAGGTTTTATCACCACTTACGTGCTCTTCAAGGTTCTCGGAGATGTTTTCGTCAATTTCGTTGGGGAAATTGCAGACAAGTTGTTGAGTAGCTTTTCTTACGAGCCGCCTGAGTTAAAAGCCGCCCAACCCGACTACACAGCAATCTATAGCGCTCAAATGACGCCAGAGCAAAAAGCTCATTTTGAAAAGCATAAAGACTTACCAAAAGAAGATCTCAAAGTCGGCTTTAAGCTGAGTGAGCATAATACTGTCAACTGTGCCTGGTTGGAAGGCGACCATAGAATTGGCGACAATAAAGTTGGCGACCTTAAGCGAACTTGGGAGGTCGTCAGGGACGCTGGGATCTACAATTACGACATCCTCATAAATCCGACGTATAAAAATTGTTGTAATTACCTCATCGAGAAAAACATGTTCGTAATCGAGAGGAAGGAAGAAGTACCTGAGGTTGTTGTTGACGAGAAACAAGCTATTCCTGAAGTGGATGAAGTTGTCGAAAATAACCCAATTATGAGCGCTGGCGGTGAGGTGCCCGCCTCGGCTTCTGTCGTTACTGGCAATGACGTGCCGCCGGCATTGGCTCCCGTCACTGGGAGTGGTGAGGTGCCCGCCTTGGCTCCTGTCGTTACTGACCCTGGCAATGCTGTGAATGGTGAGGTGCCTGCCTCGGCTCCTGTTCCTACTGAAAGCACTAGCGCCAAAGGGGTGGAAGACAAATAATAAAGACGAATAGTTGGAAACCCACCAGTGTAAATTTTAATTATGGTTTTGGGTCACCACCCACTTTCCTTTTCTTCGAGTACTTTGATTATTGTTTTATATCCAATCCCGTGGAGATACAAGAACCTTCTGCATTTCCTCTTCCCGACTCCCTTCCCGTATCTTTTTTTTGTACTCAAACGCACATAACGGAGGAGCAGAACACATTATTCCCTCGACACGAGGAGTAGGAGAAGCGAGACCAAAAGCTACACCACGATCGTACAACAAATTAAACTCGAGGTAGCGCCCTCGACGGAGTAACTGCCATTCTCGCTGCTCCTTGGTATAAGTGCATGAGCCTCTCTTGACTGCCATAGGCAACCATGATGCCATCCAAAGGTTCGCCAAATTCGTCACAAAAGGTAGGGCACCTGGTCCTTCAAGGTCGTCGAAGAAGATACCCCCGACACCACGATGCTCATTTCTTGATGGAATAAAGAAATAATTATCGCACGATTCTTTCATCTGTTCATAGGGTAGTTTGGCCTCGGTACAAAGGCTTTTGTACAATTTGTGGAAGGCTTTTACATCGTCTTCAAAGAGGTAGCTGGGAGTAATATCTGCCCCACCACCGAAAAAGTCATTGTCACCTACGGAAAAGATCCTCACATCAGATCTGAACGTTGGAACTAGAGGGCTCCTTGAGTGCAATACTAGACTTAGAGCGGCTGCAGAATACCTGGAGTTTGGGGCAATGTCGATCTGCTGACGAGCTGAAATTTTGGCAGCTCGCTCAGGTTGGAGAGGGGCATTGTTAATAATTGAAATGCTGACGGAACCCTTCTCTATCAGATCTCCCCCTGACAAGACGCGCGTTCGACCATGCGATCGATCAGATTCCCAGACATCGTCACCAAACACAGAAGTCTCTTCACACTCAATTTCGTCGCAAATTCTCTGTTGAGCTCCTTCAATCATTGAAACAAATGAGGCTAATTGGGATGAGAAACCTGAGCATAATGTGCTCACCAGGATGGTGGCTAAGAGCAAAGTAATTTTCATTCCTTTATCGTTCCCCTATTGTATTTAGTACAAGAATAGTGATCGAGGAAATCAGCTAATACGGAGCTGTGGGTCTATTTGTTACTTTTTCTTGAGGCTGCCCAAAAATCAAGAGTTAAAGAGGAAAGAGAGGTTTTCGGTCACCTCATTCCAATCTGCTGCCGTAGAAAACGAAAGAGAGTTGCAATAAGCGCATTAATCGCTCTCCTTCTGTATCTATCGCCTCCGCTGCCGTAAGACTGGGTATTATTTTATTTCTGCGGTTGCAATGATAGCCTCTGCTGATGCTGCAGCCTCTGCCTTTGGTTCTCTCGCACCCCCCTCCAGCAGTGCTATTTCTACCGAAATAATCGATGATCCTACTCTTTCTTCTTGTTGTCAGAAGGATGCGATTGCGAACAAGCTCGCGACTAACAAGGATAAGATCCTAAGGGAGAATGATAGGGTCTCCAAGGCTGTGAAAATGCAGCAGGACATTGATGATCGTGTCAGGGGGGTAGACCCGTCAATCACGAAGTCGCAATTGGGTGGGTTTGACTGGAAAAAGAAATTTGCATATCTCAACAGTGGGGTACCCAGTGGAGGTTGCAGGTGCTGCTTTGTGGGGGGAAGCAACAACATTATCATGGCTCAGAATGAAGCAGAAGGATATGAGGGTTTTAGGAAGGCGAGGGAGAAATTTGGCCCTACGCAGGGGAGAATCATCGACAGTTCTGGCGGTTTCTGGGGCGAAAGGGAGGGTGTTGTTACTTGTGGTTTTGTGAACTCCGACGACGAAGACGAAGGTGAAAACAAGAATAAACCTCCACTTGAAGAAGATAGCCAAGACTCTGATTCTGATTCGGGCGAATTTGATTATCTACTTGACGAGCCCCTTCCGCAGCATAGTTTTGAGACCCAGCAAATTATTCTGGACAATAGCGAACTAACATACCTTCAGGTGAGGGTGGGGTTGGAAAGTGTGCACGTGGGGCATGCATTTGTGACAAAAATGATCAGCAATTTCATCGTGGAGAAAATGGCCTAAGTAACATTTTACGTGGTCCCGTATTATCGACCATGAGACCTCTCCCTTCCACTGTGCAATGACATTTGCCGACTAACCCCTTTCAATATCAATTGCAGAACCTCCATGCATTTGGAGCCCTGCTGACACTCCCCTCTTCGCAAGCCCTCCAAAAGATTCTGAAACAGCAAGAATCCTTTAAGCGGGAGGGTATGCCCGGGTCTGATGACTGCATTGTGATCCATGTCTTTGACCACTTGAGCACTGACGACGGCGTTTTCGACGTCCTATTAGAGGGTGTTGGGAAACGTTTCAGGGGCACAAGGTTTCTCAATGTTGATGTGAGTGTGGCTAGAAGCCCGCTGTGGGTGAACGGCGGAAGATTTGAAAGTGGAGGGGATATCATTAAGATAATTCGTGCTATTGGGTCGGCTCCTTCGGGGACTGTCTTTTGTGTACAAAATGCAGAAATCACAAACCAATCAAGGTGAGGGGGGCTGCTCAGTTATGTTTCTTGTTTATCAGCCCTTTGAGTGCCTATTGTCTTGTCTTGTGCCATCGCTTCCGCTGACAGTCTAGACTCTCCTCTCACAGCGCGTATGAGTTAAATTTTACGACTGAAAGACAGATTGAGAGCTGGCTGGATAGCTGCGGCATTCTGAGTACTGCTAGCATCAGCCGCGATCGAATTTGTGAGCTTTTACTGTGGAAAGAGGGCGTCGCGGATGTCTTCAGCGGCGTCGCTGATAATGAAGTTGGTGATCATGGTGCTGAATTTGAGCAGGAGCAGTTCTTCGACTGTGGTAAAGAGGGATGTTGCAAGACTTTTGCTCACCAACACATTGGCGAGGTTGAGGGAAGTCAGGGACAAATGGTGCGAGAGGGGATTGACTCGGTCAATATTTAGCGGAGGGGAGTAGTAGTAGTATTGGGGAGGGTATGATGAAAAAAGACAGAAGAATAGAAGGATGACAATGAATGTATGAATTATGCAGTTAATGTGAAAGACTATATTTTGGTGGGGAAAGGTCATTGCATGGACCCACTATTTATTATTGCTGCTCACGCTAAATTTGCAAAAATATGGCGAAATACGTTGTCGTGAAAGCCCACAACTTTACCTGACCTTTGTCGAGACGATTGGAGAGGTTCGCGCGCCAGTTTGGGATCAGATACATTGGGATCCCCGCCGACAAGGGGCGTGCCGTCTCCTATGCTTCTAAAATGTTCAACCGACACGCACACGGCACTGCACCCCAAAACGATGCCCTTTCATAACCGGGAATTTTTTTGCCAAATGCGCAGGACAAGATCCCTCCTTGATTCCCAACACTCCGTGCAGTACATTAGCTATATTGAGGAGGGAAGAATGGGTTAGTTTAGTAATTTTCAGCCAATCCTATCGCTTTGCCTTCCATATCACTTTCAAAACTCTGCCCTTCTCACCTTGGGTGGAAGCGTCAAAGACCAACATATCGCCGCTTTCTAGATCGAATGTCTGCCTCTCCTCCATGTTCGGCGCCTTTACCATGAAGCGAGCGGTGCACCCGAGGGTCATGAGGTAAACAAGACTTCCGTTGCAATGGTCGACGTGGGGAGGGAATTTGCCGTCAGGTGCCTCGTAACGTATCACTGCCATGGAAACCTGAGAATCTCCGACTGCCGACCGTAGCAAGTCGCCGCAGTGGCTAGGAACCTGACCTTGCCCACTTCCAAGAACCTGCTCATGGGCCCGATCAACCATATCTGTGGCAGGAGATGGATCGCTTGACACCAAAGGGAGCATTGGTTTACCCGAACTGAACACGAGAGTCTTGGGGGAAGGAACCATCGCCCTCGGAATTGTGTCCCAGGGGGTACAATCAAGCTTGTCAATGTACTCAAATAGAACGCATTGCTCAGATGCAGAGAGGAAGCTGTGAAGCAGGAAGCAGGTCTCATCAATAACTGTGGTCGACATGGAATATGACAAAATGGGCCAGAGGCAAAAAAAATAGAACGCTTGGGCGCGTAGAAGGTTCTACAATTGTTGCTGACAGTGTGGGAAAAAAGAAGCAAAAAAATCTCTTTGAAGTCTTTTACAGTTCGAAAATATATTATAATGAGATCGGTTTCTATCCTGCTTGCTGTCTTGCCAGCTGCATCTGCCTTTTCAAGTACGTATCGTGCAAATAGTGTCCGAAATGAAATGGAATATGCTGAGTCGTTCCATCATCGTTGCCTCTTTCTATGTGGCATAGACTTGTAAAATTTGATTTTCAGGATCGAAATCGTCCTGAGATTGCTGATTCTTCCTACTTGTCGGAATATTTTTTTATCTCTTCGGTTTTTATGGGCTGTTCCAATGTAGACTTCTCGCTGACTGTGTTCTGCTGACTGTGTTCCTGTTCTGCTGACTGTGCCCTGATTGTGTTCTAACACGTTTCTCTTTATATTCGCCCCCAAACTGCACTTCACCTCAGTGAATATGGCATTCAGTCTTCCCAAGTTTGGGAAAGCTCCCGCCCCAGCGAAGGCTGTCAGTAATGGTTTGCCAGTGTGGTGGAACGAAAAGGTTGGAGTGACGGAACCTGCTGGATTTTTCGACCCTCTGAAGTTGTCCGAGGGCCAGGACGCTGCGACGCTCACAAAGTTCCGCGAGGCTGAGTTAAAGCACGGCCGTGTCGCCATGTTGGCAACTCTCGGCTTCGTCGTGAGTGAGGCCTACCATCCCATGATGCTGAGCACAACAAATGTTGATGCTGTTTATGCTTTCCAGGCGTTCGAGAGATTAAACGACGGTCCACTCGTTGTTCTCCTGATTCTTGTTGCCGCTGCTGAGGGTGCTGTTGCAACTAAACGTTTCGAGGAATTGGATTTGAAGGACAAGACTGGGTACATGCGAACGAAGAAGAATGCTTTCAAGATGCGCACTGACATTGTACCTGGTGATTTAAACTTTGATCCCCTCAACCTTTTCCCCACAGATCCGGAGGAACAACTTGAGCGTCAGAATCAGGAACTAAACCACGGCCGTCTGGCGATGTTATCTATCGCGGGTTTTGTTGCACAGGAGAAAATAACGAACGAGGGCATCTTCGAGGGATGGTTTACTGGTGATGTGACGCCAGTTAGCGCACTCCACCTGCCTTTTTGATCGTAAAGTCCCGAGTTCGGTTTTTGTTTGTAGGAAGATGTACGTTGATTTTTGTCTTGAGCTGTAAAGATAAAATTATGGCTTTTTGCTTCTATGTTTCATTGTGTGTGTATCTATGCTTTTCAGATCAAAACCAGGCGATATATGCTGAAAACATTTTCGGCATCTTTATCAGCAGGATGGCAGAATGGATTTACTGGGACCGTTTCGATCTTAAAATCTTCCAGTCGTTTCATGAATACTTCATGGCTCTCTTTCCCTCGGCGTTGATAACAAAGAATCACTTTTGTTTGCTCCTTTTCTCTTTCTCTTTTGTTACAAATGTCGATGACAGAATCAAAAAATGGGTCAACAAGCTCTGTGAATGAGCGGGATGGAGCGTTAAACAGCGTAAGATAAAGATATGACTGACACAGTCGTCGCATATTTGCGCCCGGGCATTCCTGAATCTCACCTGCGACCCAAATAACGTCTGCAGCAACAATAAAATCGACTCCTTCAGCTTCCAAAAAAGGGGGGTAATCGTCCTCGAACCAATCCAACTCCGTGCACTCGATGTAGCTCTGATCGCAAAAGTTCTTGTTAACTTCAATGTTTCTTTTGAGAGCAGGTATCGCATTCTCGAGGTCGGTCGCAAGTACCCTCTTTGCGGCACAAACTTTGTGCGCCACAATGCTTACCAGCCCCAGTCCTGCACCCAGCTCAAGCACCGATTTTCCCATGATCTCGCTTTCAACGTCGCGTGTCAAATATCGCGATAGGAGAATGCTCCCGTCCCACAGACTCGAGCTCGTTGCAGCATGCGGGTCATCCGGCAAATTCAAATCCACATCTGGCTGAATGAAAACTTTCAAATCGTTGAAAATGAAAGTATTACCTCCACTCTGATCAAAGAACTTGTATTTGATCGTCGCGACGCATTGATTGTCGTTAGAGCTAGTTAATTCAACCCGGATGATCCGTTGCCTTTGCAGAATTGTTTTTATGGCCTCTTCATTCTTTGCGGAAATGAATGAATTGCTCGGCGAGTCCCAGAGAAAAATTTTATCACAATTGTGGTTACTTTCATCGATCAAAAATTGCACTGCACTGTGTACAATTGGGTCTCCCTTTTCATTATAGGTGAGACGATAACGTAGCTTCTTAGTGTCACTGTCCGTCTTCGAGATGACAAATATTTTCTCCCCCCCCCTCTCCTCCTCCATGAATTTCTGTGTGTTTTCAGTACGCTATTTACACACACACACCTGGCTTTTTTTTGGAATCCGACCGTGGTGAGAAAAGACAAATTATCAAATTCTTCAAAAGGGAGAGTAGAAAAGTAGCTGTGAAATTGCTGAGACCCCCCTTCCCGAATACGTAGAGAAGAAGGGTTTTATCCTTCCAGAGAACAACAACATTGTCCTCTCAAAATGGCCCCTAACCGCAACATACAGAAGAAATCGTACGAAAAGAAGAAGGTTCGGAATTACGGAAATTCTGCTCCAATCGCCCCAAAACGAACTGATGCAGACCCGAAGAAAGATGTCCTTGGGGCAACTGGTGATCAAGGATACATTAATAAACTTTTTGGCTCTCTGAGCAAGGATGACCAAGATTTGAATGAACCACAGTTAGACCAGAAAGAGCTGGATCTGTTGGATGACGCCGCTAGGATCAAACATCTTTACTTGCATCAGAAAGCAGTAGATGCTTATAATGAAGAAAAGGCCAGGAAAAAAAACGCGGCAATGAGCTTGTTACAGAAAGAGGACAAGTACGGGAGCATGACTTGTGAGGAAATTGTGAAGGAGGATCCACTTGCCATCACAACTTTTAGGCCAAGTAGAACGATCAAGTCCGCTAATGGTTTGGGTGTTTATAGTGTAGTCTGGAGCAAAAGTGGCAGGTGTGTGTGTGTGTGTGTGTGCTTGTGTGTGTGTGTGTGTGTGTTTGTGTGTGTGTGTGTGTGTGTGTGTGTGTGTGTTTGTGTGTGTGTGTGTGTGTGTTTGTGTGTGTGTGTTTGTGTGTGTGTGTTTGTGTGTGTGTGTGTTTGGGTTCTACTCTGCGAAATGCTTGCAAGATGCCACTCAGAACTTCTAACCACCTTTTTTTTTCCACCTGCCTTCCTTCCGCTCTCTTCCGCTCACTTCACTCTTTTCCCCATAAGACTACTCGCTTCGACCGGACACGACCGCAGTGTTGCGTTATGGAGACCAGAAACAGGAAACCTCGCCAGAAAGCTCAAGGGGCACAAGGGGTGGACTCTGCAATGCTGCTTCAGCCCAGATGACAAAATGATATGCTGCTGCAGCAGCGATGAGATGTACATCTGGGAAATTGAAAATGGCGTTTTGAAAGCAAAGTGTAAGTGTGCACGCGTTAGCTGGCGTTCTTTGCAAGGTGGTTCCATCGTAGCATAGCAAAATGTCTCGTCGCTGCTTAATTTAATTCTTCCCCCTTCTCCTTTCCCCCAACCTTTCACCTTACTAAAACTAAGATCCATCACTGTCCTTCCTCGCAGGGGAGGCCCATGTGGCCATGATAAATGGGTGCCACTGGAGTTCCAACGGGAAGTTTTTGCTCTCTACGAGCAACGACATGACTGCAAAGGTATGGAACGTCAAGCAGTGCCTGAGCAAGGGCAAAATTGCAGCAAGAGGGGGTAAGAAGAACCCCGGAGAGGAGGAAGATGACGAGGAGGGGGGAAAGGAGAAGCTTCGACCAGTTTTTGATTTACCAAAAGAGGGCGAAAGAGGTCACAGCGCGGCCGTGGTAAAGGGTGAAATTAGCCCCGACGGCGACTATGTGGTGACATGTGGGAAAGATAACTTCATTTTTTTGTGGAACCTAAAGTTGAATGGAGCTGTAGATCGGCAGTACAAGGGCCATAGCGACCAGGTGTTAAACGTTCACTGGAATTACGACGGATCACGCATCGCATCGTGCGATCACAAGGGCTTTGTCTTCATCTGGGACCCAAAAGGTGAGTCTTACCAAAACCAAAAGTCGCAATGATGAGAACTTCATCGAAGTTTACGACTGCTTCGAAGTTTACGACGACTGCTGTATCATTTTCTCACCTCGCTGCTCAGTGGAAAACCCTGTCCACATCCTCAAGGAGCACACAGATATCGTTTATGACTGTATCTGGGGAAGGGAAAGTAAAGAGGGGAGGGGAAGGCTATTTACCTGTGGACATGACTGCAAACTCTTAACTTGGAACAGCTATGATGGGGTTGTAATAGGCGAGCACGTAGGAAAGCACGAGCAATGGATTACCGGCATTTCCATAGATCATTCTAATTTGAAGGTGAGACGAGAGGTCGTAGACAAAAAATACTAAGGCAATGTGTGTGTTCAATTCATTTTCTCATCATTTCTCCCGATTTTTTCTCTCGCCATATCTCTCACACTCGACTCGCGCACCTAGCTCGCCACTTGTTCTATGGATGCGAATTCCAGTGTCGTCATTTGGACAAGTCTCCCCCCGGTGCCTAAATTTGTTGAATGGGTAGAGAAAGTAGTGAAAATATTCAAGAAAATTCGTCAGGTCATCAAAGGTGGAAGGTGACTGTAACTTATTGGCGGTTGCTCTGGAACACATGTAGACGTTGATTGTCATGTAGATTATTAACTATTTAACCAACACAAGATTATCGGCCCCTAAACACACGCCTGCCAAAAAAAACTACAGAATCCAAATTCCCACCAGAAAATCAGAAGTGTCGGGCAGAGTAAAATTTCCCTGCTCCCAAGCATTGAAAAAAAATTTGAAAATTTAGTTTACTTAAATAAATTTTTTGTATACAATTTCTTTTTATAATATTAATGTTATACATATTATAATTTTTTGAATGCAATAGTATTAAATAAATTTTTTTAATTTGTTAATATTTATTTTAATAAAATTTAAATTTTTTAAATATATTAAATTATAATTTATTTTGTAAAAGTATTTTTGAAAATGTTTTATTCAAAATAATATAATTATTTTTTATATATTTAAATAATATTATGAAAGAAAATTGCAACACAAAAATGTATTTTTAGTAACAAATTGCATTTTTTCAGGTTTGCGTTAAATGTTTCAGTTCTTTTCTTTAGTTGCTTATGTTAGTCTGGTAGACGATTGATGGTTTGGTATCTTTCTTTCGATTTTGGG
>ERZ651776.1276-NODE-1276-length-30563-cov-4.181395_pt1 | contig 30563 bp, 19 predicted proteins | sample MGYA00514761_ERZ651776 | MGnify/ENA metagenome assembly ERZ651776
CAACAACAACAACAACAACAACAACAACAACAACAACAACAACAACAACAACAACAACAACAACAACGACAACAACAGGAACGTTTCTCTAAAGAGAAATAACCCCTACGCATCCTCGAAAGGTTTTACTGCGTCGAAGAAGACGCATCGCCACGCACGCACCACCCTGAATGTCCCGCCCAACAAGGATGCCACCGACCCAGGAGATCTACTAAAGCTGCACTCTAACCCCGATCCAACACCCGAAGAAATCGTAAAAATTGCCCGCGGCCGAATTTATGCGGCAACCTCTTGCACTGCATCCGCCGGCATTGCCCCAAATTTCATGCTCGCAAAAAGTGCATCAGATATCAACAAGCCCAACGGTCAGTGCTATGTTGGTCCCGACAATCGATCCATTATGGAGTTTCTTCGCGACAAGCCGACGAAATCGATAGGCGGGATCGGCCGTGTGACAAGCAAATACTTGGCTGCGATCGGAATCAAGACTCTCGGGGAGCTCCACGAGAACCTCGCCAAGGTTGTTTTTTTGTTCAAGAAATCCTCTACCTCCTTCCTTTTGCGGGCGTCCATCGGTTGGCAAGACTCGGTAAAATCCCCCCCTAATCCGGGCGACCTAAATCGCAAATCTTTGAGCAGCGAGACGACGTTCAGTCTAGCGTCCATCAACGAAGAAGAGCACAAGCGAATTCTCACCATGATTGTCAAAGACCTTGCCAACCATCTCAAATCGCAGTCACTAGTCGCAAAGACTGTCACAACCACAGTCAAATTCAGTGATTACACCAGATATCAAAAAATGTCTTCTCTGTCCTATTCGACCAACGATGTTGAAACGATTAAGAAGGAAAGCATCCGGTGAGTCATTATCCCAACGCTTGAATAAATGTCTGCCAAAATCCAAACTGACCAAAACTGACATACATATTGGTTTGTCTCGTGACATCAGCAACTACCACAATCTTCGAGATAATGAGACAATTCGTTCAAAATCAGTTGGTAAGGTTGGCCAACCGATGAAACTTCGTTTACTCGGAGTACGGCTCAGCAATCTTTCCTTAGCTTGTGGTAAGCAACAGACATCGATCAGGGCTTTCTTCGGCGGCAATAATACCACGACAGGGGGCAGTGGTAGCGGCGACGGGGATGGCGACGTTGACGTTGACGAAATGGTCTCTCGCAACACTGTCGAGAGCACACTCGCAGGGGAGGAGCTCTCGTGCGACATTCTTACCCAAGAGGAAGAGGACTTAGAGGAGGAAGCGCTCCAGGATTCCCAGAAGCCGGCAATTGGTCTGACTGAGAGCAAAGATGCTGATCTCGAAAGAAACGGTTCCACTTTGGGCAGTAATTGTAATTGGAGCTGCTCCTCTTGTACATATGAAAATCCGCCACTCGTGCTAGTCTGTTTAATGTGCGACTCACAGCGCCCGGCTCCTGCCTCGACAGCAGCAGATCTAGATTTCCAGTGTACCACTACCATGGGTAGACAAACAGTAGAAAAGAAGAAAAGAAAGGCAGGGAGAAGAACAAAACGAACAGCTGCTCTGGACCCAGCACAGCCGAAACTAAAATTCGCTTAAAAGTGCTGCATCAGTAGAGCAATTATTATACTACCCATGGTACTAAAATTTTGTTTTTCACTTCATTCACTCGTTCCTCGTTCAACTCTCGCTTTCTTCTCGCTTGCTCCCCCCTTGCTCTCTCCTTGAAAAAGCTTTCTCTTGTTTTCCTTCTCGCTGTTTGTGGGCTCACGCTCCCTCCCCGAGAGTTTGGAAAAAAAATCGCCGATGCCGCTTTGCTTTTTGGGGCTATCGGTGATTTCGGTAGCCAAAGTGACAGGGCTGGCCACGGCGACAGGGAGATTTGGGGGGGTGGTTGATTTGGATGATTTTACCCTTTTCGAGTTAGTGCCACCACTACCCTTACTGCCAACGAATTGTCTGTCGAGGCGTGCGTTATTTTTGCTTTGCTTTCTGTTCGCGGTGGCGGCTGCGAGCTTTCTTTTCCGATTCCTGTCCTCTATCACCTCTTTCGCAACGGCAGTGACAAGTGCGCTGGAGTTGGAGGAGGTCGCAGAGTTGGAAGACACGTCGCTATCCTTGGTCACCTTACTACTGCTGGCATTTGAAACCTTTGTATCTTTTATCGTTGTCTTGTTCGTTTTCGTCCTCTCCTTCACCAAACTCTTCGTCGTATTTTCAGATGGTGAAAGTGACAGTTTGGCTAGTACGCTGCTGGAATTGGCTTTTGGTGCTTCCTTAGCGTTGGACGAAGAGGACTGCGGAACCTTTCGGGGCGATGATTGTAGTGACTGCTTGAGGTTATCTTGGGCCAATTTGCGCTCGCACATGGCACTCAACTCTCTGAGGACTATCCCTGTCCTCTTCTGGAGCGCATTGTTGCTGTAAATCTTGATCCACTCCTCCTTATCCATTGTCCCGCGAATCGCGGCGAAGCAGTTGCCTTCCCCGTCGCTATTAATGAGATCAAGCTGCAAATTGTGGAATCCGTTGACTTCCTCGCTAAGGAATTGCAGCAATTGGAGGTCGCAATCATCGGTCCAGTTTTTGGGTAGAGAAGCAGTGTATTCGTTCACTGGCGGCTTGGGAATTGTTACCTTGGCCTTCTTTGCTTTCGCCCCGATTTTCTTTGACTCTTTCTCTTCGTTCGTCGTTCCCTTGGCCACATCAGATACCCCTACACCACCCACTGCATCTGCCGCCGCATCTTTCTCTTTCTCTCGTTCCTCTCCCAACAATTGCTCCTTCTCTTCCTTCTCCCTCAAGATATTTTCCTTCTCCTTAAGTTTGGCGATCCTTTTCTCTTCGTTCTCGCACCTGTTCTCTTCTGCAGACAGCGCATTCTTGCAAGACGGCCCAACGAAATCGGCGAGGTTTTTCGCAACGAATTCCTTCTTGAGCCTGGTGATCTGTGCAATTTGAACAAATACTGACTTCAGATTGGGCTTGCCTGCGGCCCTCCTTCCCTTGGCGATGATCTCGTGGGTGATAATCCTGTTCTCCGCGTAAATTCCTGTACTTGCTTTTTTACCATCTGCGTCAACTGTTGAAGTGGCCAGTGTGCCGATCGGGACACCTCCAGGAGATCGCGGTAAATGCGCTAACGAGAAAAAGTTCTTCCATGCTGTCAAGTCGCTGTGAAGATTGTCAAGGATTTTGTAAAAGGGATCCTTTTTGTAATTCGAAAGCGCACTGTTCAGGGGCGAGTGAGCGTAGCAGTTGGTTTCGAGTGGGAATGACTCTCGGATAGACGAGAGAAGTTCCACCGCTTTCTTTCCGTAGGCGTTTGCGTTGGAAATTGTCGAGATTTCTGATGCTGCCAAGACTATAGTCGTCGCCTCGTCGTCATCTTTGCTATCGTCGTTGTTTCCGCCTTCGACGCCAGAATTGCCATCAGCAGCGGCGCTTCCTTTCACCATCCCCAACGCCATCTCCATCAATGTATTCCATGTAACTCCTCCTTGACACCAAAGATCCCTCGCAGGCAATCCCACGTTGACAAGCGTCTTCAGAATGATCACTTCCCCCGCCGTTAGCTTGAGCTGCTCCTTCTCCGACTTTTCTTGAAGGGCCTTGACCTTATCCACGGCAGCTTTACCCGAGCGCTCGGCAGATTCCAACTTCTTTTTGTGAGCTGATTTTCTCGACAAGTGTTCAAACCTGGCAATTTCAAGCGCCTGTGTTCCTTCACACTCCCCATCGCATTTGTTGGCCTCCTTCTCGGTCGTCCCCTTGGGCTTCTTCGCGGTCAACTTCGGCTTTTTTTCGACAGGGTCCTTGAATTCCTTCTCTGGCATGCCGAGGATTTTGAGGATGGGATTTTTCAACCTGCCAATGCTGACGCCTTCGTTCAGATCGGCTATGGACGAGGACACAACAGCAGAGAAGGACGAAAGAATAATGAGCGAACTCGGGCGGCCTATAGCTTCGGCACCAGTACTGATACTGCTGCCCTCGTTGTTCGCACTATTACTTTCGCGACAGTCAATCGCGTCACTATCTCCGTCGCCATCGCCAATTCCCCTTTGTATGTATTCTTCCTTCCTCGCTTCAAGCTCTTCGGAAATCAACTTCATCGTCTTTGGCCACAGAATGCGCATCGTTTCCCTGGTGATCTTCAGGCTAAAAAGGAGCAACTCCTTGAGCAGTAAATTCTCACGGCAGTCGAGGAATGCTAAACCCGGTGCTGCTGCTGCGGGCGCCGGCGCCGGTGCTGCTGATGACCCATCACTATTCGCATTACTATTTCCGTTATCTTTTTCGTTGGCACCATCACCTGCCCCGAATGTGGCACCCTGAAAGCCCAACCTTTCCACGAAACCCTCGCTCGCCTCCCCTTCTCCATTCGCGCTGTCTGAAGCGCTGGCGAGGGGCACGGCTGGAATTATTCCTCTCGCAAAGTTCTCAATGACCGTCGAGATGATCGTGCATTTTTTGAGCCTCGTGGCGAGTTTGTCCCTGCTAGGAAGCTCGACGGTCTTGCTTATCTTCACTGGTGAGGCTGGGGTTAGGGGGGCGGCGGGGGGGCTCATGATCGAGTCTGAAAGGGGGTTGCCAGCCTTTTCTGGGCTCTCGTCCTCTTTGGGGCCTGCGCACACTCGGAAGACACTGATCAAATCCTCGTCGAGGCGACGCTCGTTGCCCCCGGCGGCGACCTTGCCGCCGTCGGTCCCCTCGCCAAAATTGGCTGCCCCAAACTCTAAATTCGAACAAACGATGCGCGCTCTCGCCTTCATCCGTTCCACCCATTCCGAATCTTGTTCCTTTTTTGGCTCCTCCGCCGGCTTCTTGGCCACGATGCCAGGGGTCATGGGCGTGGCCGGGGTAGCGGGGGTGATTGAGGTGAAGGGAAAGCCCCAGTCCAACTCCGTGTCCGCGATAATGGCCTCATAGCTGGGACAGATGTCTGAGGTACTTCTCCCTCCGATCTTCTCCCTGAAGAGCCCATGCCTTGCAACCGCCGTGATCAAAACTTTGTCGTGCCGCGACGACCAGTGCTCGCAGGGCTGGAAAATATCCCCAAATCCTCTTTTCAGGACCAACACTTTTTTTTCCGCCTCAATCTCCTTGTATATTGCCGACACAGCAAAGCATTCAGACTGCCGCTGCAGCTTCCTTCTCCCCCCGGTAACGAGAGTTTTACTTATGAAAGCGGTATCGCGCCGTAAGCTGCTGGGCACGATGCTTTTTATCATGTAGTTGATTTCATTCCATAAGATATCCGGACTGCTCAAGGATATATCGAATTTCTTAGTCGCAACCTTAAGATCCTTGTTTCCGGTTGTTCTGCGCTCCCACTCGAGTACCCTCTTCATCCCCGCGGGACTCAAGCTATACTGCAATGCGTCGTTGGTTACCTTGGGAAGCCAACTGGCGTTTTCGTTCCAAATTAGGACAAATTCCACCAATATTTCTTGCTGCGTTGGGGGTGAAGAATAAAAGTCTGGAGTAATTTCGGGAGCACCACTGGCATTGATGGTCGCCAGCTCACGTTGCACGTCAGGGTATATAGGAGGTGAAATAGTCGTCGCAACCGGTATTTGGGTGCCAGGCATGTAGGGAACGTTCAGGATGATCCTTTCCCCGTTGTCCGGCACATTCGCTGGGAACGTCATGGGAGATAGGGTATAGCCAAGCTGAGCAAAATTCCCCTGATTCGCCGCCATCATCAGAGAGAAGTTATTGAGCTGTTGACGATACAATGTTTGCTTTCGTTGCAGTTCAACTCCGGCCCTGATCTTCACATCGCTTTGGTACTTCTTCGTCTGCATTTTATTCGCCCTGTCTTTCTTAAAGGTCGCTTCCTTCTTGCTCACGTTAACGATAAGTAAAAGTAACATTCCCCATAGCATGCGCTTGAGCTCCTCTTTCGAGTACATTTCTGATAGCTTCTCGTTATGGCTCATCACAGCATCGATGTTATCATAGGGGAAGCGCTGGAGGCACTCGACAAGGGCCTTGCCTACCACCTTCGAGAAGCTCGGAGAAGCCCCCTTCGGCTTCTTCGAATTGCCTTTGTTGCCCTTCTTTCCCTCGTTATCGGCACCGTCGCCTTCGTCGCTTGCCTCGCTGGAGCTACTCCCACTGCTATTGCTGTCGTACATGCTATCGCTATCGTCGACTGTATCAACTCTTTTTTTGGCACCTTTCAGGTTTTTACCAGGGGCGGCGGCCCTACCGCCATTGTCGTTGTCGTCGTCATAGCCGAATTCTTCGTCGTAATTTTTGGCGGAGAAAAGATTCTTGATGTTGTAATTGACCGTCTTGGTCTTGCGCATCCCGAGCTCCTTCTCCCTCGTGAGCTCCTTTAACTTGTCCTTCCCAATCATCTTGCTCCAAAATGCAGGATCGTCCACGTCGACGTCGTCTTCGTTGGTGCCAAAGGTTGCCTTGCTAAAGGTGCCGTTGATAGCCCCAGTAGAGCTGCTTGCGTCATCGTGAACAATAGATTTCGCTGCAGCGAGTATTTGGTCTAAGGTCGCCGTATTCGTCCCACCCTCCTCCTCTCCATCGTCTTGGAATGCATTATAAGCGCCTGCCTTCAGGAGCGACTCGATCTCCTCCCTGGTCAGAGCGGCCTCTCCTCCACCTCCATTGCCGGTGGTCACTCCCTGCAAGACGGCCTGCTCCAACCCCAATTTCATGCTGGCCTTCTGAAACATTTTTTGCTCGTAGGTATTTTTCGTGATGAGCCTGAAAATTTTCACCTGCTTTTTCTGTCCAATGCGATGACACCTCGCCATGGCCTGGATGTCGTTCTGGGGATTCCAGTCACTATCGAAGATTATGCAAGTATCAGCGGCAGTTAGGTTAATCCCGACACCGCCCGCTTTTGTCGTCAGAATCATGACCTGCGGAATCTTGCTCTTGTCCGTGACTCCGACGGCCTGGAATCTGTCGATCGCTTGCTGGCGCTTTAGACCAGTTATACTACCGTCAATTCGCTCGTATTTTATCTTTTTAGCTCTGAGATAATCGTCGAGAACGTCCAGCATCATTTTGAACTGGCTAAAGATCAAAACTCGGTGTCCTTCGGACTCAAGCTTGGGTAGCATCTTGTCCAAGAAAATTAGCTTGCCGCTCGTAGACGAAAGAAAAACCGCGTCTTCTGTCCCCTTCATAGACTCGTCCTGGCGGAATCTATCTTCAACTCCGTCGAGCAAAAATGGGTGGTTGCAACACTTCCGCAACTGCATGCATATATTGTTGAGGCTTGGGGCGTCCTTTGCCTCCCCGCCGGCGAGCAGAAATTTGATGTTCTTCTCGTACAAACCCCTGTAGTACTGCTTTTGTCGAGATGTCAAGTCCACCTCAATTAACTGCTCGGTCTTAGGTGGCACAGATTTTTCGACGTCACCCTTCAGACGGCGGAGAATATAGGGGCGGATGCTCTTGTGGAGGGCATCGACCTGCTCCTTTCTCTCCATGTTGTCGTAAAGATCCTCGAAGTCGTCCCCGTCTTCGTACTTCTTCGGGTCGATGAAGTTCAGCAGCGCCCACAGCTCTTTCACGTTGTTTTGGAGTGGGGTCCCAGTTAGGCAGAGCCTGAACTTGACTTTGAATTTGGGCTGTCGGAAAGCCATTGCGAGCTTGCTGTCGACATTTTTTATTCGTTGAGCCTCGTCGACGACGACACACTCGTAGTTCGGGATCATCAATTCGTCCTGGTCTGCCCCGCTAAAGCTCTCGGGAGTGCAGATCACCACGTCGACCTTCCAGAGCTTCTCGCTGAAGTTCTTCTGGGACTTACCGTCGGCGCTCGTTCTGAGTGTCTTGTAAGTGTGCGCCGGCGCGGTGTGTACTTTTCTCAGGCAGCCGCCATTCCCGCCACGCTGGGTGGTATCTTCATCGTAAGCGAACTCGTGAAGCCGAATCATGTCGCGGTCCTCCTGATTTCCGAGGTAGACGACCGTGTTGAAATCTGTCCAGGACTCGAATTCCCGTTTCCAGTGACCGATTGTGGAGAGGGGGGCGATGACAAGAAAAGGAAGGCGCGTGTGGCACGTCCGACGGACCTGGTCGAAAAATGCCACCGTCTGTACTGTCTTTCCCAACCCCATCTCATCGGCCAGCATACCCCCCGTGATTTTAGGGTTGAGATAGTTGGCGAACATCCAGGTGATCCCTGTTGCTTGGTAGTCGCGCACTTGCCCGCCGTTGGCAAAGACCTTTTCACAAAGTCCCTTCTCAAAATTGGCTCGGTTCTCCGCGGCTTCCTTTTTATCCTTGGCCATGAATTTTCTCAGCACCTTAGATTGCGAATTCGTCTCGAGACGTACGTCCTCCTTCCACTCGGCGAGGGAAGGTTTCAAACGGCGTTTCAGGTATAGCGAGATTGCGGGCACATACTCGACCTCGGACGTCACCAGATCCCTCTCATACTCCCAATTCGCCTCGCCGTAACTGACATTATCCCACTTTACCAGCAGCTTCCGCCCTCGGTGAGAGGCAAAATTCTCGTCTTTTGGATCAGTGACGAGAGGTGTCGTTTCAATTTTGCTAAGGTCTAGGTCAGGCGAATTTACGAAGGGGTATTCCTCCACATTGTCGACGTCAAGAATGCGGTCGACCTGAGTGAAATAGGGGTTGAAGAACTCTCCGTCACCTCGCTCGTCTTCGGTGAAAAGAACGTCGTTGAAGTGAAGCTTGGAGTCGAACCTGTTCAGCTGCGTCTTGGCAGCGTGCCCTTCTAGCTCTGTCTGCAGATCCTTGCGGGACTCCCAACTCACGTGGAGGTAGGAAAAACCCTTCCATTTGATGAGGTACTTGGTGACTTCAAGGTCCTCCGTTTTCTCTCCGACGATTGCGTCATCATCATCGGCGGGCAAAAACATGCTTCCCTTGACGACTTCGTGCGTGTTCATGCTATCTTGCAGCGTCTTCCACTCCCCGACAGTTTTTGTCCGTTTGGCAAGAACAAGGTGTATTTTGAGGTCCTCCAATGGGTTGCCGTCAGAGTCGTAATTTACCTCGCTCGAGTCGGAGGATTCGCCACCTTCTCCAGATAAAAGGTAGTCGTCGGAGTTAAATTCGCCGTCGTCGTCGTCGCCAACGGAAGAGGAAGAGTCCTCCGCGGGATTTTCAATCAGCGACATTTCTTTCTCGTATTCATCCTCGTACTTTTTCTTCTCCTCCACCGGGATGCTTTCCCACAGCATCCTTGCTGTTTCGTCCAAATTGCAGTCGCTGTACTCTTTCTTGATTGCCGCATTGTTTTGCCGAAGCCAACGAGAGTAGGGGTCAAGAGGATTTTTTCCTTCGGTGGCTGGCTTTTTTGCTTTTGCTTTCCTTTTCGTCGGATTCAGTGGCAAATAGCGATCAGTCTTCTTGGTGGAACGGGAGGAGGTACGCGAAGCTATCGGTGAGGCCTTTTTCTTGTTGGTCCTTGGGTTGGAACGGCGGGGTCGAGTGCCACCCCCAAAATCGGACTCGCTGTCGCTATCAGAATCGTCAACCGCCGCATACTTCGAGGAGGTACGCTTTGAAGATGCTCTCGTTGACTTGCGGCGACGGTTGTCCTGGAATTCGCTGTCCTCAGAGGAAACAAACTCTTCGGAGGCGAAAGCGTCGTCGGAAGCGTCGTCGGAAGCGTCGTCGGAACAATCGTGCATATCGTCGTCGTCGTCGTCGTCGTCGTTGTAATCGTATTCTTCGTCGTCACTTTGACCCTCATCCTCGTAGCTCTTCTTTGAATTAGAACGCCGTGCTCGCGAGTGGGAGCCGCCGTTGTCGCCCGTGTCGGAGGAGAGGGAGCCGTCGTCCTTGCCGGGACATTCCAAGAACTTCTTGGCCTTCAGGAAGTCCTCCTGAGAGTCCATCCCAAACTCGTCCTCTTCAGAGTCGGTCGGGGCCTTCTTCTTCACCATCATCTTCTTCTTCTTCTTCTTCAGTCTCTTGGGAGGAGATACTGAAGCCAATAGGCCACCGCCAGAAGCATACATTCTGCCTTTTCGCTGACTTGAAGCCCTTCCCCTGGCCTGTTCTTTTCTCTTATTTGCAGCTGCCTTTGTCTCTGCTGCTTCATTGTCGAGGTCTTCGGAGTCGCCATCAGAGTCGACTAAGCCGTCCGAATCTGCACCGCTGTCAACCAAATCAACGATCTGGTCCGACGGAACCGAGGCATCGCTGTCCGACGGGGCAGCGTCAACGGAGGGAACATTGCCTTCGACGGTGACACTTTCCTCACCCAAGTCTGATGCCTCCACCTCCATGGAGTACTCGACAGTTTTGTCCACGTCAGTTGGCATTCTCGTCGGCATTGTGGGTGCGTGTGCAAGGCCGGTTTGGCTATCGAAAGACGAGGTTCAGGAGCAAATAGACGGTTGACAGATTTGGCGGAAGGGAGTCAGTGAGCAAAGAACGACCCTTTTTGTTTCAAAATGCGACGGGGGCCTTTCGAGGTATGTTGTGTTGTGGAGTAGGATGCGGTAGTCAGCAATCAACGAGAATACACCGCGATTTCGTCACGGGTTATAATGGAGGGAAATGACGAAACAAAATATCACCACGTCAACCAATAACCACCGCAAAGATGTTTCGTTTTTTATTGCTCTTGGTTTTCTCGATTTCCCTTTCATTTTCTTCTCAATCTGTTGAATTTTTACCTTCTGGTGTTGCAGACAAGTCCCAATTCGTTACAACGGCGCACACAACACGGTTGAAGGAGGCGCTTATGGATGGTTATGATAAGTCGACGCCTCCTGCTGGTGTCGTAATCAGTTTGCAGCTATCACTGCAGAATTTCGTTGAAATTAGCACTGTGAGCCAATACATTGAATTTGTTTCTTGGGCTAGGCACTATTGGAAAGACGAGCGATTGTCTTGGGACAAGACAAAATTCGGCAACGTGTCTTTTGTGACCTTCAATGAAGATGAAATTTGGATGGGAGACAATTTGATTTATGAAACTCTTGAGCCCACTGAAGTTCTGACTAGAAAATTCGACATGTCGGTTTACAGCGACGGGAGCATTTTCATATCTAAACCATTGACGGCAAAGGTTGCTTGCGCTATGGACCTGACGCAATTTCCCTTCGACACACAACGATGCAAGTTTACGATGGGCAGCTGGTCATTCCATGGCTTCCAGGTAGATCTTCAGCCCAGATCCATTGACGGCGTGGACACTCCCTTTGGACTCGGCACTTACAAACCTCACAATGAGTTTGAATTGCTTCAAGTGAATACTGTCCACAGCGTGTTTTACTACGCGTGCTGCGTGGAGCCTTATCCTTCCTTGACGTATGAATTCGTTCTGAGACGGCAATCTTTGACTTACATTGGTGGGATTATGATGCCTCTTATTTTAGTTACCGTTGCCGGATTCTTGACTTTCATCTTGAATCCCGACAGTGGCGAGCGCGTCGGACTCGGAATGACTATTCTGCTCACAGATGCGGCGATCTACTTGGTGGCCAGCGAGCTTGTCCCTAAAATCGGCAAATGGACGTCAATTTCGATTTTATACACTGTATCTTCGGTCGGTGCCCTGGTGACTCTCATCATCAGTATGCTCTCTGTGAGCCTTTACTGCACCAAAACGAGTTCCCAATCGCGGCTTACAGAGAGTGAATTGTTAAAGATATATTTAGATGCCGACGAGGATGGTAATGGGAGCTTGAACAACCAGGAGCTATTGGGTGCTATAAACAACCTCGTGCTGTCCGACGTTGAGCATGCCCGGTTGCAGCGTATTTTGGGGGAAAAAAATCTCGATTCTATTGGGAGTAATATTAGTTTTGAACAGTGGTTCGACGTTGTCCACGCTCTGCAGCAAGACGACGGGCTAGCGGCGCATCACAATTTCATAGTTAAGACGGTACTTCGCCCCTTCATCCTCAAAGAATGGAATTTCCGACGCCGGGCCATTGTGCAGGGCGCCCATAAACTCATGAAGAAGCGGAAGTCAACATTAAAATCTTCGTCGAATAGAAGCATTTCAGATAGAATGAGGTCGTTTGTGGGCAGGGAGGAAGGTGGGGAGAAGGGGAAGGTTTACGTTGAGACGGGTAAGGAAGACGTTCTTGAAGTTGAAGACTTGGACTTCGACGCCCCCCCGAGAGAGAAAAAGTTAGATCCTGGCAATGTCGGTAATGTTCAAACAGAAACATCTCCCCAGGAATTGAGCAATGATCCACAAGACAATGGGGTACTGCGTGCGAACGACGACACCCAACTGAATCACGCCATATCAGATCCAACAGAATATATCGCAAGAAAGACCGCTGGAACGATCGACTCTTTCTGCTTCATATTTTTGCCCACTATTTACTTCGTCTTCTTGCTAGTCCTGTTTTCTGGCGTAGATTTTGCGACGGAAGAATTCAGTGAAACAGTAATTAACCACACGCCACTAATAGAAACTTAGCCCTGTTTTCTGGCGTAGATTTTGCGACGGAAGAATTCAGTGAAATAGACCCATAACACACACGCACGCCACTAATAGAGTTCTAAAACCTAGCACTTCTTATAAATTATTGTTTCCAGCGAAATCTCAAAGTACACTGCCGGGTTTCCGTTTAATTGGGCTGTACGAATACCCCGATGTCAGCCTTGAAGGTCGTGACACCATTCTTTCCCCCACTCTTTCCAAGAGCCATAACCTCATAGTGTCCAAGAATCGGGCAGTTTGGGCAGTTGGCCTGCGTGAACTTCGCGTTGTTGCTGCTAGCAAGGTATCTGCCTGTGTCGACACTCCTAAACTCGACATTTTCCCCTCGTTCCCACGTTCCAGACTTGGTTGCACAGATAACAACCCAGTCATCCCCGCTATCACCAACCCCCTGCTCCCCAAAGGCAGAGACCTCCTGGTTGTTGGTGAGGGGGGACCGAAACGCGTGGGTGTGGACGTTCTTCTGCGTGTTGAGGTGCTCCAGGCGGATCGTCTGCCCGCATTTTATCGGCTGGCCTAAGTCACATTCCCCCTTGTTCTCTGAGCTGGGGTGAGCATCCTTGATGAGGAACATGCTGTCACTGCTGGCCCTGGAGTGCTGCGTTGTCACGGCTTGCTGCCCTGATCCAGAGCCCCAATTTATTCCCATTGAAGAAAGGTAATACCCCGTCGATTTATGCTGAAGCTTCACTGCAGAGTTGCATCCAATTTGGTTGCCATCAGAGGCGAGAGCAGTCAAAAGAGGGACGAAAAGGGTGAAAAACGAAAAAAATGTCGTCTTAAGGGCCATTATTTAGGATGTGAGAAAGGCAGAAAGTGCAGTGGCTCTTCTGAAAATGCACAAGCACACAACACACTCACACACACACTCAACACTAGTTTATTTCCCTCCCTCGTCCTGACCTGGTGAACGCAACGCGACCAAATAAAAGGAGAGGGTGATTGTCAAACAGATTGGGCCTGGCTGGGCCATCTCGAACAGCCATGGGACAGAAGCTCTCACAGGGCTCCTCCTCCGTAGGTGAAGGAGGTGAGGTTGGGAAGAACTCCGAGAAAATGACTGGTGTAAAGACGTCAAAGAATTCTTCTTCTAATTCTGATTCTTGTGCCAGTGTTCCTTTTTCGAGTCTGTTACCCAGTAGCAGTGTGGTGATCATCAGCAGATTGTACGAGGACCTACCTGTCGGCAACCGGGTGTCTGGTGTTTTTGCGCCCGGTTCTAGCCTGGGCGCTCTGAAGTCGGAGTTGCCCCTGGAGGATTTTGTTTCCCTTGCAGAGGAACTATTTTCGTTGAGGGGACCGGAGAAATGCATTCTGAGGTGGATCGAGTTTTTCGGCTCCCCCTCCGAAGCTCTTGACGGGGCTCTTGTCCTAAATGGATTTGAACCGCTCCGGGAGCCTGCGTCTACAGTCAAGGGGACTGCCGGCAGTAGTATTAGCAGAAAAAAAGGGCAAGAGAAGCACATAGTAGTTGACCTGGAGCAACTGGAGCAACTCGGGCAACTCGGGCAACTCGGGGAACACCTCGAACTCGGGGAACACCTCGGGCACCTGTCAAAAACGCGTGAAATCGATAGGCAGGTCGATGAAATGATATCACAATTCCCTCTGGTGCACCTTCTAGTCACCGCGGGGATAAAGAGGAGACTTGGGGTGGAACAGGCTGAGTTTCATTTGCCAGTAGTTCCTGAGACGAGCTATTTCTTTGATTGCAGCCAACCGAAGAATATCAGAAATCTCCGGAACCTTCCTCTTTTCCCCTTGGCGGACTCCGCCTTTTCTTGCTCTCGATGGACCTGTCTTTACTCTTCAGTAAGCGATGGGCTGTCGTTCAACCGGCTTCTGCATTCTCTGGCGTCATACTCGGGACCCGCGGTGTTCTTCTTTCAGGATGAGGGCACAATGACGACCTTTGGGGCTTACGTCAACACAACGCTTAAGGACTCCCCCAACTTTTCCGGCGGCGGCGATTCTTTCCTTTTTTCCATTGGTCGCTCGGGGCCGGCGAAGATATTCCGGCCGAGGAACGCGCAGAGAAACTTCTTCTACCTGAACTCTTCGGCGCGCTCCAAGGGGTTTGATGGCCTGCCTCATGGGATTGGCTTCGGGGGGGGGCTGGAGGGGGGCTGCAGGCTGTGGGTTGGGGAGGACTTTGAAGAGTGTTGGGCCAGGGGGGATGGGGACCTCACATATGAGAGCGGATCGCTTGTGGGCACGAAAGAGCGCGACGGCAGCGACGGCAGCGACGGACTTGACAGTATGTGTTTGTCCATGTCGAGCAACCCATTCACCCTCTTTAACTTGGAGGTTTTTGCGGTCGGGGGAGACAGAGAGCAGGAGAGGGGATTGGAGGAGAGACGGATGGGAAGGGAGATGGCTAATGAGAGGATCCGCAAGGCGAGGAAGGTAGACAAGGCCCAGTTCTACGAGGATCTCAGCTCCGGGCTCTTTGAGAGCAAGGCATTCCAACATAAGGACCAGGTCGACAGGTCCAGGACCTAGATATTGTTATGTGTATGTTAAAGGGGGTAAGAAGAAGAAGAGGGGGCGAAAGGGAAAGTAGAAAGGCAAAGGCAAGGGAAAGCAGAAAGGCAAAGAGCAGGAAAACGTAATGCGGGAAAAGATGTAGATAGGTTTGGATATAAACATTCAAACTACTAGACATTATTATCGTTATTCCTCACAAGGCTTTCGATTTCGAGGAGATTGTGGTTCGCCAAAAAGCGCTTAGCGATATTTCGCCTCATGAACTGCGTAGACAACTTACTGACTGTACCAAATTGAAATAGCGTCGTGACGACGTAAAGAAAAAGGGTGATCATGCTGAGCATTGCAACTGCCTCAGAGCACTCTGTTTCTGACGGATTGTGTCCGTCCTTTATTGCATCCTCTTTCAAATTGCACACTATGGATAGATTGTTCTGAACGCTGAAGAGCTTCGACAATTCTATGAGGAGGAAGAACATGAGCGTTAAGCGGAACCAGTTTAATGTTTTGGGTAGCAGTCCTTCGTCTTTCCTAGCAATCCTCATGCTAAGGATAAACTGAGGCAGCATCGGGAGAGATACTGCAACGTTTTGAAATTCCTCAACTGAACTCAGGTTATCCTTTGCGCCGATGTATAGATTAATTGTGAGCATCATGAGGAAGCATATGAAGATGAGGAACCCTAGGCGCCTTAGCGCCTTGAAACAAGCTGTCTCGTAGGGGGTAAGACAATCTCTAGATTCTACAACGGGGAATAATTCATCCTCGTCCATGGGGAGGATGTGCGAGTACATCCGTCGGAGGCATCCGCCCATATTTGAATATATTATCTAAACTTTTGGAAGGCATTTTCACTTTGATTCAATTTAATTTTGTTCTCAACTCTCTGGACTGCTTTCTCGATTTCAGCTTCTCTTTCATCGACCGTTTCACGTATGTCTGCCACGGCATGTGAGTCGTGCAAAAAGCTGAAAATAAAATGTTGCATGAATGTCCCATGCAAGAATTGCGTACGACGTGGTAAGGTTTGCATCCCAGGTGCGCCAAGCAACCAGGGCCAGCGGGTGAAGAAAGCTCCACCGACATTTGACCTTGCTATGTCATCGCTCCTAAACACATTTGCTTGTACCGTAACGGTTGATACCCATCAACATATTGGATGGTTGAGTTTTCTACGCACCCTGGTGACGTATGCAATGAGGCTAAGGGACACTAAGGCTCTCTCTCAGGCGCTGGAGGAGGCCTCGAGACATAAAATTCCGATGGAAGCTCTCTTCTGCGAAGAGCTGTCTTTTTTACAGAAGGAATTGTTCTCGGTACCCAGTCAAGGATTCAAGGAGGAGATAATGTTGCTCATGGGAAATCCTCTGAGTTTTAAAGAGATTAATGCAGAAGTCGCTGCGTCCTTGTCTTTGAGTGATGAAGCCGCCATGAAGGAGAGTTGGACTTACGGATGCTTTTCTGATAAAGGAAAGAGTAGGTTGTATACTTCAGATGGCTTCGAAAAGGCTTTCGGTTGGAACGCTGAAGAGCTCACAAACATGGTGAAAACGCAGGTGGAGGAAACTGGACAACCTCCTGATGAAGGATCTGACTTGGATATTTTATTGTACAGCGATAGAACTTTTTACGCACAATACCATGAGAATTTTAGCCGTGCGATTGCTCAACAAACTACTATAGACCGGCCAGGTGTTTCTTCTTCAGAGCAGTCACTTGTTGCCAACACAAAATCCAAAAGAGGACGGCGAGTCTACGCTACTGCCTCGTATTTTGGCGTCGGGGCGACTGCGTGCTGGTGGTTTACGACGCTTACCCCTGTTGATGGGTTTCATGAGACGACTATGGAACCAGCAAAGACGGAAAAACAGAAAACAATGGAAAGAGCAAGAATGGGCAAGAATGAGAGCAGTTATGAGAGTAAAAGCAGAGGCGATGCTGGGAGCGTAAGCATTAAAGAGTATGATTTTTCAACTGCCGAGGATCCTGCGTTAGGTTATGCGGGCACAATTGACGACAGGTTCTGCGGCATAATTGACGCAGAGATGGACATTACCGCTGGCGAAGAGGGCACAGGAAGATTCTGGGCTGGTGAGGGAGATATTAATGCAGCACTTGACTTCCTTGCCGGGACTATCGACTTTGAGGAGTTAAGGCATAATGCACGTAAGAGGCGTCATGAGCAAACTTGAAACAAGTGAACAACAACACATTGTTATTTTTCTTTTTGTTATGGTTTAGTTTTTATTAAAGATAGAGATCCAAAAAAAAAGAAATACCCTGGTAGAGCAAAAAAATTCGGAAAAGTTGAAAGGGAAGTCAGTTCAAAAAAAATTAGTACGCGAGCTAAGCTCAGCGCACACTGATGAATAATAAATGATAAAATAAATGTTTGAGTTGTTTTTTGGAGGAAAAATAAAACAATACTGAGAACAGACCGGCAAGAACCCGGAGAAGACCGGCGGAGAGCCCGGAGCCCGGAGAAGACCGGCGGACAAGTAATTAATTGAAAAGGTTAATTGAGTTAATTGAGTCAATATAGACCGTTGTAAGTCGTTGCGCTCTACCTATCTCCTCCTACTCCCCTACTAACCCCCCTACTAACCCCGTATTCCCCTAATGTGCCCTATTTAGTTTAAAATAGCACCCACACATCTCCCCCACCTTCGAACCTCGGAAAGACTTTTTGAGGTGAATATCAGTATGTCTTCTCCTCCAGCAAAGTCAAACTGGGAGATGACGAAGATCCTCGTCCGCAAGAACTACGTTCTTGCTCGTCGGTCCCCTCTTATGCTGGCCGCAGAGTACTTCATTATGCCCCTTTATGTAACCTTCTGGTTGGCGGTTATAGTGCTTGTCTTTCCAGACGACCGTTTGACCCTGTCTGAGGTTAAGGCGCTGGAAAGCGAACTCAGTGCTCAAATTCCGAATAGCTGCACCTTTATGGGACAAACTGCTTTCGTGCCGTCGTCATCTGATACTGCAAGAAACTACATGATATCTCTTGGGGCCAGCTGCGGTGTAACTGACCCTGATGTTGCACTCACCTTCTATCAAGGGTTTGAGACGCGTTCCGATTACGAGTTGGCGTATCTTGAGAACCCTGCGACCTACTATGCTTGTGTTGATTTCACTTCCATCGTGGATTCTAGTAACTCAAAGGATTTCACACTCCTTTACAATGAAACGCTTACTGAGGGTCGCTACGTGCCCAACGTTGACCTGGTAACAAACGAGCTTCTCTCCCCTCCACTCGTTTATATGCCTGCAGTCACGGAATCGTCTAGTATAATGGCCTTTGGTGACAACCGCCTAGTGGACCTTGCCTCCAGGCTCCAACTCATTACAAATTCTCAATCACCCCGTGACAGCATAGTCCCCCGCCCCTTTCCCTTCTCAAAGCCCGAATGCGAGGGAGCTGGTTGTGTGGTGAAGTTTGCTTGGCCGCAGCTTGCCGCTTCGGTCTTTTTCGTAACCATCCAGTCTTTCTTCACCAAGTTAGGGCAGGAGAAAGAAAGGGGTATAAAGGAGGCACTTTACCTCGCGGGAACGAGTCAGTCAGCGTACTGGGCGAGGTGAGTTTTTCTGAGAGGGGAGAACCAGTGAGAGTGCAGCACCACCGCTTAAACGCGTTCTTTCAACGATCAGCGGTCCTGGTTTCGTCACGTGGACGCTCCGAACGGGACCTTTTCTGTCGCTCTCTGTACAAAAGGCTGTGTTTCGCCTAACCCCTCAAGACCCGCTCTCGGCACTAATCACCTGACTTAACTCGCAGCTGGGCTATCACCAAGATCCTGGACTTAATCGTCCCGGTCTTTGTTTTCGTTTTCCTCCTTTTCGTGACACAGATTTTGAAGCACCAAAACCTCCTCCTGGTTGCTGCTACCCTCTTCCTATACATGATATCTTTCCTGAGCCTAGCAGCCTGCATGCAGCCCTTCTTTAAAACTGGGATGCAGATGTTCGTCGCCGGAGCAAGTTTAATGATCGTCTTTTCTGTTGCTTACTACCCTGTTAGGCTCTTGGGAATCGATAAAGGGTGGGATGATTCAGTTTCAACTCTCTTCTTTCTCTTCCCCCCGATTAGCATCTCGCACATTTTCTGGGAATTCCAGGAAGCCGACTCCATCGGTGTAGCGGTGGAAGTCACTGGATTAGTCCTCAATGCCATCTGGATGATGCCCCTGTCCTCTATTCTTTGGTTGTTCCTGGGCTTTTACTTTGAGCAGATCGTGCCTCAGGCTCACGGCCCCCCAATTCAAACGAATAAGGCATTTCTTTTTGACGCCAAGTGGTGGTCATATCGGCCCCTCTCCGGCAACGCGAAAGTTGAAGAGGGCGAGGATGAAATTCCAGTCGGCGCTTTCAGCGGGGTTAAAATCTCCAACCTCGTGAAGGTGTTCAAATCCCCGGACCTCAAGGACAAAAAGAAGGAGTTGAGAGCGATCGATGGGCTCTCGGTCGAGTTTCCCAACAACCAGGTCACGGCTGTTTTGGGTCATAATGGTGCCGGGAAGACAACCACAATCCGCTGCATGACGGCCAGCGAGACCCCCACTTCTGGAGAAATCACCATTAACGGCATTGATGCGATAAAGAACAAGGAATGGGTGAAAGCCAACGTCGGTGTTTGCCCCCAGCACGATGTCTTGTATGACAGCTTGACGGCTCAGGAACACGTGACCTTATTCGGTACCATGAAGGGAGTGATTGGTGACGGGGTCAATTACTCAAGCGAAACTCTCGCCCTTGTGGACCTGCAAGACAAGGCTGATGAGCTGGTCGGCTCATTTTCGGGTGGTCAGAAGCGTCGTTTGTCTGTAGCTTTGTCCCTCCTCGGTGACCCCAAGCTTATTGTCTTGGACGAGCCAACTACAGGTATGGACGTCATTGCTAGGCAGTCTGTCTGGAAAATGATTGAGGAGAAGAAGAAAGGCAGAACTATCATTCTGACGACTCACTCGATGGAAGAGGCTGATGCTCTCGGAGATAGCGTAGCTGTGGTTGGGAAGGGTAAAATTCAAGCCCAAGGTACAAGTTTGGACCTAAAGACCAAGTTCGGAATCGGGTTCCACCTCCATGTTGTCAAGGAGGCAATTTCTGTCAAAATGGACGAGTTCGATATTGGTGCTCTTCGAGCTGTGCTCGAAAAGCACCTTTCAGCCAGCGAAGTCGGCGTCATTAAAACGCTTACCGATGTCGGGGCTGAGTGCAGTTTTGCCATTCCCAGGGAAAATGCTGAAAAGTCGTTCCCCGCTCTATTTCAGGAGCTACACGAGAAGAAGGCAGAGCTAAAAATTGAGCAGATAGCTCTCTCGCAGACTACTCTTGAAGAGGTATTTCTGGAGCTGCATGAAAAGGAACTTCAAGAGGAGAAAGAAAGAGAGGAGAAGGAGAAGGAGAAGGAGAAGGAGGAGGAGAAGAAGAAGAAGAAGAAGAAGAAGAATGCGAAAGAACAAAAAAATGGCAGTGAGGATGAGAAACGGGAGGCGGAGGCGGCTCTGACGAAAGAGGATATTGAGGCTGCCGAGGACATGCTCGCTGGCGGCTCGGGAGTGGGGACCTTCTCCCAACAGGTTTACGGCATGATGTATCTGATCGTCCACACATATCAGAGGGCCCCCACCGCCATAATGTGGCTCATTGGCAACCCCATAATATTCATCTTGATTGCCGGATTCGTTTACATCAGTACGGAAAAGGAATCTCTCGAGAGCAAGGCAGTGGTACTCCCTGACGGGTTGTTTGCAGAATTCCCCTACGTCATCACTGATGAAGCGGCGGCGCTTGAATCGTTGCAACCCAATGCGGAAGACTATATCGACCGCATTGGATTCAACGCAAGCATCACAGGAAAGGCTTACGAATCGCGGAGCGCCCTCGACAACGATCTTGTCGCAAGGCAGGATGACTTGGGTTTCAACTTTGGCCTGGTTTTCTCCCAGCTGTCCAACGGGACCCAATTTTTCGACGGGTTTGACATTGAGCTCCACTTGAATGCCAGTGATGATGATTATTCCTACACTCGCGAGATCGGTGCCATGGTCACTAACGCGGGGATGAGGGACGGGGGTTGGTCCACCCCAACTTATACGGAATTGCCCAAGGGAAACACTGTCCAAGTCAATGCCTCGAGTTGGGGCGCTGGGGGCATCATGATTATCATCAGTAGCGTCTTCGCCTATCTCTCCGCTCTTTACAGCGAAAATATGGCACGGACCCGTATCAAAGGTCAGCGCGTCCACCTCTTCGTTTCCTCCATGGGAAGGCTTCAGTACTACGCTGGGTTCTTTCTCGCCGACACTTTGAGTATTTTGATTCCGCTCATCATGACCCCTGTGATCCTGTATATCTTTGGCTTTGCAGCCGTGACCGAGAGGTAAGTGAAGTTGAAGTGGGGTGCCGTGAGGAAGGCGGTGAGCTAGCAAAAAACGTACAACGAACGAAGTGCGCCGCCGCCGACTAAATTTGCCTGCAAGCATACTTTGTTTCTCCAACAAACAAAAACAATCACCAACAACTAACCGACACCATACCATACCATACCATGGCATGGAAAACGTCGTCGCAGCAATTTGTTTGCGTACTTCTTTTTGGTTATTTTTTTTGCCCCCTCGTGCGTAGCCTTCGGGTACTTCATGAGCTGGTTCTTTCCGACTATTGAGGCCGCGCAGGAGTGGGGTCAGGAGGTCATCGGGATCTTTACTGCTATGCCTTTTTTTCTGACTGCTTTTGTGGTCGACGCCAGTAACTTTGCCCACACCGTAATCGGCCTGATCCCTGGCTATGCCTTGTTCAGGGGCTTCAGCGTCCTTGAGGCCGAAGCTTTGGAGGATAACGCGTACTTGACCTTCGGGGAAATCTTCGACCCGAAGAGGGACCTTTTCTGGGTTTATTTCATCCTCCTCGTCGACACTGTATTTTATTGGGGGCTCGTGATCGCAGCTGAGAAATTGGAGGCGCCAGTTACCAAGATGATGAATGACTGGCGCCAGAAAGGGGGAGAAGTGGCTTCCAGCGGTGCTGGAAGCGCTATTCCGACTGGTGGGAATGCTGTGATGTCCACCACCCTTGGCAGGGAACCTGACGAGCAAGTGTCGACGGAGAAGACCGATGTCATGAGCTCAAACAACGATCTTTCGAATAAGTTGGTCATTCAAGGAATTGAACAAAAGTTCGTGATGCAAAACGGAAAGATCAACCACGCCGTTAAGGGTGTGTTCCTGCAGATGCCGAAGGGGGAAGTCTTTGGATTATTGGGGATGAACGGCGCGGGGAAGACGACCCTTCTGCAAACTATCCAGGGGAAATACGTACCGACCAGCGGGGATTGCACCATCGATAAGGTCAGCTGCGTCAAAGACATGGATGAAGCTAGGAAGATGTTTGGCATTTGTCCCCAGCACGATGTCTTGTGGGACGAGTGCACCAGCAGGGAGCACCTCATCGCATTTGCCAACATCAGGGGCGTGGAGAAAAGCAAAGTCGAGAAGACCGTGGATTTACTTCTCAAGCGCCTAGACGTCAGCCACAAGGCAAATGCCATGAGCAGCACCCTTAGTGGCGGTCAAAAGAGGAAACTTAGCATCGCCATGGCCGTCATTGGGAACCCCACTTGCGTTTTCCTTGATGAACCGACCACAGGTTTGGATCCCAATACAAGAAGATTCGTTTGGGACTACATCATGGAGCTCAAGAAGGACAGGGTCGTTGTCCTGACGACGCACAGTATGGAGGAGGCAGACGCACTATGCAGTAGGATCGGAATCATGGTCAACGGAGAGCTCAAGACTTTGGGCACACCCATGCAGCTCAAGGCAATGTACGGCAGCGGATACAGGATTGACCTCAAGCTTAAATCAGGCAGCAATGACAATGACAATGACACCAACGCCTCGATAGTACAATTCATGAAGGAAGTCTACGGAGACGATGCCATCGTATTCGACTCCACTGCCAGCACCTCTACCATCTGCGTCTTCGACATCCGCAGGAATGAACTCAATTTCGGAGAGTTCTTCGAAAAGGTGGAAGAAAAGCGAGAAGCATGGGGGCTGCTCGATTACAACATCAACCAAGCCAACCTAGACCAAGTGTTCAAAAATTTTGCAAAGTTCCAGGCCTCGGCCTGATGAATAAAGGGGTTAGTTTGTGCAAGAGGGGAGGGGGGTTGAGAGATTAAATGTTATTATTATATGGCATTAAGAAAATGCTGAATACAAACAGCTTCAGGGATTTCGGGTTCTTTTAGTTTATTTATGTTTTAGATATGCGAACATAAGCGAAGGGCTGTGATTAGGGCAATTTCCCTGCTAGTGGAGTTGATTTATTAATGGTTAAAAGGGTTCGTGGGGTTCTATAGTTTAGCATGGTTTTCAGGTGGGTTTTCCTGAGTTTCCGTTGGGGTTCTTGTGTGTGTTTGCTGTTTGTTCGTCGTTGTCGATCGTGTGATTGGCTTTCTTCTTGTTGGCATCCTTTTGACAACCTGCTCGGTTGCTTTTTGACAAAACTTGAGGGAGAAATTTACTACCCTTCCAAAAAAGCTGACCAGCTCCTAACATTTTTAGTCGAAAATTGAACAACATTTTCTCCATTCTCCGACCATCCGCTTCCAAAAAAAACTCGTGAAGGGGTCTCCATGGTGGGGGGTGGGGCGGACGAGGTTTTTTTTGGAAGCGGATGGTCGGAGAATGGAGAAAATTTTGTTCTATTTTCGACTAAAAAAGTTAGGAGCTGGTCAGCTTTCTGGATCGGATGATGGGAAGGTTTTTTTTCTCGCTTCAGATTTTTTTGTGGGGAGCCGTGCAGAAGTTCAGTTGACCATCAGAAAACGCCATCAGTAGAAGAACCAGTCCTCTGCCCGAATTCCTTTCCTCGAAAAGCTACGAAAATATGCGCTACGGGGTCGCTTCCTTGTTCGTGTTCTTTTTCTTGACGAGCCCATCAGCCTCGCTCCTTCCTTCTCTCTCTCCCCTGAGAATACATCAACATTTTCCGTCCACTCCCCCCAGTACAGCATCATCAAGAACACCAACTCCCTTGCGTATCAGCAAATTCTCGAGATGGATGTCGGTCTCTTCATCCTCCACCTGTCTCAATTCAACTTCTGAGAAGGTGATCACTGCCCCCTCACAAACCTCTCCAAAAACCTCAAAACGTCTCTCTTTTCTGCTCGCGTTTCTTTCTGGTTATGCCGACCATGCCTTTGTCACTCTCTTTTCCACCTTTCCGACGATGCACACCGGTAGTCTGATGAAGTTGACCCGCTGTCTGCACGACAGTTCGCACGGATTGGTGTTTGATACAGCTGCATTCTATGCTGGAATGATTGTGAGCTACTGCTCTGCTACTTTGTTGTATCGCTTCGTCGTGGATCGTAAGCCTTCACGGTACTCAACCCCGCAGATTTTCGCGCCGTTGATGTTAGGATTTGTAGTGTGCGATTACGCTGGCTTGACAAAACTTTTGCTTGTTTCATCATTTCTTTACGGGTTAATCAACAGTATCTCAATGAAAAATGTTGGGATTATTAGGTGAGTTGTAGCGTCTCTATACTTGTAGCGTCCCTATACTAAGTATAGGGATGCTACAGAGTGTCGTTTTTTTTCCCCGGTGCTGTGGAAAGATCTAAGAGAAATATATTTCAAAGGTATGTAGAGAACTGGTAGCCAATCATTTTTTCTTTCAACACTTTCTCATCCTTGCTCCTCTTCAACTCAGCTCGCACCTCAGCCATGGCGGCTTGTGACTCCTCCGCCTGTGTGTGGAGCTCGCGCTCCGTTCGGGCAAGCGACATCTATACACTGGACATTTTTTGTTTGATTCGAGTTCATCCTCAGCTCATCGCGTTCCATCTCGCAACGCAGCTGCATGTTGACTGGTCACATGCACAAATTGATTGACTCCCTCTACAACAAAAAATGGGGTGAAGTTGAGACCCGTTCTTCGATCGTAATTGGTGGGTTTACTCTGGGTGTTCTCACCAGTTTGGTTTTCTTTGATAAATTCCGCAGTGTATGGGGGAGGATGCTTGGAATCAGTTACACTTTGACGATGTTGAAGGCGGAGGAGAAAGGAGCTTGGGCTGTCAGAAATATTGATTAGTTCGATGCGTTTCGCGCGTAGGGGGCTGGGATAAGAACGATAACGGCGGGAACGATGGCAGCGAGGGTTCGATGATGGTAAAGCGGTCGACACAAAGAAGGAAGGCAATGAGTAAAGCACACAAAGAAAAAGCTCAACAACTCAACAGCTAAGGCGACAGAATGTACTTCTTTTGTTCACAAAAGGCACTCAAGCCGTTCTCATTTTTTTTACTTCAGTTGCATCTCTCTCCACGCCCACTGCCTCTCCCCCACCGCTGCTCAAAGCTCTCTTTTTGCTCTCCACCTCGCCACTCTCCACCTTCTGTCCCTCGACTTCCATAGAATTGTCGTCGACCTTCTCACCACCAACCACATAAAAAACCTTTTTGTCTGTAACCCCCGCCGCCTTCAGCCTCCCATTCAGAACCTCGATGGCTTCGCTGTTCAGGAATTTCTGGAACTCCGGTCGGATATGCCAAGTCGGTTTTCTTTCTCTGAAGTCAGCGCGCTTCTCCTTTGTGCTGATCTCGTCAATCTTAATTCCGATCTGTCTCTTGCTCGCTCCTGGGTTCTTCCCTGCAAAGTCTGCAATAATTTTGTCCTTAGCCTGGAAACCTGCCACGGCAACGAGGTTGGCAAGAGCTTGCGATTGCTCATCTGACAGCAGCGCAGGCTGCTTTCCGTGAGTCTTGCCCGTTGCTGTTCTCGACGGGGAGTTCTTCTGCTTCTTGCTGGATGTTTCGAGGGCCGCGATTCTAGCCCGTTCCTTATCCTCGGCAGCCTGCTTGGCGTCAATTTCCGCAACACTCTCCCCCGCCTCCAATCGATTCTTGCGCTGCAAGAGCTTCGCTTCAATATTGTTTAGAGCAATGAATTTGTCCTCCTCGTCCTTCTCCGCCTTACTCTTTTTGTTGTTAAGATTATTTGACTCTTCATTCCTCCTCTTGGGTAGCTTCACCTGATTCTGTCTAGTTGTAAGCTGCTCACTCGGGCTAAGTTTTTCCCAGTACTCTTTTTGAAGCTGCTCGACCTCTCGTTCTGCTGCTCTCATGAGCATCTCGCAGCGCTTGCCAATGTCATGGGTGGTCATTGATCGAAAGTGGTAATCAAAGCGAAAAGCCTCCTTCCTCCGAATAGCCAGCCGAATGGCCTCCCACTGTCCATGCCCGTATTTTTCCGCACAACATATCAGAAAGCGATCCTCCTCGGCCGTAAATTGCCTGTCTCTCGCTGTGGTCTTGCTCCACTGAAAATTCTGCCAAGGATTCTGGAACATGGCTAGGAGGGTGGATGTCGCAGTCTCCATGTTCTTGATCTCGACAAGCTTCTTCTCTCCCCTCTCAACGCTCAAAACCGCTCTATCATATTCCTTCTCGCTAATGCGGGCCTTTCCAATCAAAGGGTCCCAAAATTTCAGGCTGAAGTCCTTCACTTCCTCCAACAGTTTGTTCCCCATGCCTTGGCAAATTCTTTCATAAGCAGTCCTACCAAATTTGCTACTGTGCTTGATAAAGGCCATAAAATCAGCTCTATTCCACTTGGGGTAGCCCTCTCTCTGCAGTTTCGCTTTCTCAGTTATTACTGCTTCGTCCTTCAGAAGCTGGAAGGTCGGCTCGTTCAGTTGCGATTCAATGCTGGCAAACCCCCCTTCGATTGCCAGAATCTCGTTAAATATTTTCTCCTCTTCGTCAGCAATGGCCCGTAACCGGTCCCGATCGAAAAGTTGCCAGTCCTCCATCCTCTTGAGACGAAGGTGCTTTGGAAATCGGCTCTCCTTGGGTTTTTTGAAAGCCTTGTTCTGGGCCCTCTCCATCTCCTCTTCTGCTAAATCCTTCTCGTTGTAATTCTTTACAGGTTTTCTCTCCCGCTTACCGATGTCAAATAGACCAAGTTGCTCAGCCCGTGTCAGGCCGCTGCTATAGTCTACCCCCTCGTAAGTTTGAGCGCTCATCCCTCCGTCCATGGTGAAGTCAAGTAAGTCACCCTTCTCCGCGTTCTGAAGTTTGGCGTTCATCTCTTCAGTTCGCTTCTTGCCGACGTCGAGGATCATATCAATATCATCATCAGTAATGCTGCTGTCGTTGGACTTGAAAACCTTATCGGCGCCAAACCGAATCGACGCAAGAAGTTCATCGTTTGAGAGCTTGTCCTTCTCTTTCAACCTACCGCTCTGGACAACCATGGCATCGAGCTTCAATTTCTGCTGCGCCCTCTCGACAATCTTCTCTTCAATCGTATTCTCCGTGACCAACCGAAAGACCTGGACCGTCTTAGTCTGTCCGATGCGGTGGGCCCGATCCTGGGCCTGAAGATCTGCCTGGGGGTTCCAATCTGAATCAAAAAGGATCACTGTGTCGGCCGTTTGGAGGTTGATCCCGAGCCCCCCCGCGCGCGTCGACAGGAGGAATATGAATTTCTTGCTGTCGAGCCTATTATAGGTCTCAATCGCGTTTTCGCGGTCCTCATAGGTTGTATTTCCATCGATCCGGCAGTAGCTATGCTGCCTCATGACCATGAAATCCTCCAAAATGTCTAAGATCTTCGTCATTTGGGAGAAGATTAGAACCCTGTGTCCGCGATCCTTAAGGCGAACGAGTAGCTTATCCAATAAGACCATCTTGCCACAATTTTCGACTATGTGTCCGCCAAGAGGAGGCAGCGTGCGATCCTCCTGGCCAGGGAATAGATACGGGTGGCCAGCTGCCTTGCGAAGCTGCATGACAATGTTCAAAACAGCCGTCCTACCCCCATCACCGGAGCTGCCACCCTGGATCATGTCGATATCTCTCAAAAGGATGTCCTTGTAGAGCTTTTTTTGCATGGCGCTCATGCCAACAAAGAGAATAGTCTCGTGCTTAGGAGGCAGAGTTTTCTCGACGTCAGCCTTGAGTCTTCTGAGCATAAAGGGCCGGAGTATTTTGTGGAGCTGTCCTATGAGTTGCGTCTTGGACTCGGCATCGTCGATATCAAGGTTAAACCACTCGTCGAATTGGTCTGCGGAGGAGAAAACGTCGGGAACGAGAAAATTCAAAAGCGCCCAAAGCTCGTGCAAATTGTTCTGGAGGGGAGTACCGGTTAAGAGCAGGCGATATCGGGTTTGCAGCAGTCGGATATTCTGAGAAAACATGCTCGCCTCGTTCTTCAGGCGGTGTGCTTCGTCGATAATCAAATATTGCCATGCAAACTTCTTGAGGAGATTCTTCTCCATGTTGACAATCTCGTAAGTGGTTACAATGACATCCCAGTCGCGGAGGTGATCCGGCTGGCCAGGCTGCACCAACAGAGCGCGCGTGAGGTTAGGATGCAAGTAATTATACACTCTACCACTTTTTGCCTCTGCTTTGCCCTTAGCGTGGCTCACTCACCTTCAGGACTTCGTTCATTAATACCTCGCGTTCGTCCTTGGAACCGTGGAAGCGTACACCTTTCAACGTCGGAGCCCACCGCTTGAGCTCGTTCATCCAATTGGAGAGCGTTGACTTCGGGACGATTACCAGGTGTGGGCCGCAGATATTTTTGAATTCCTTCATGAAGACCAAGATGCTTAAGGATTGAAGGGTCTTGCCGAGACCCATTTCGTCTGCTAGTATGCCATTGACGCCCTTTTCCTGCAACTTAATCATCCAGTTAAGGCCTTCGAGTTGGTACGGGCGCATTTTCATGGCGGGACGACCCGGAGGGGGGTTCCCGTCTCCCATGGTGTTTGGCTGCTTGGTCAGGTAAGTGGTCTGAAGTACACCTTCGTTCTCGTCATCCTCCTGAATTTCAGGGTTTCCCACGTCAGAGGCGGAACGGTCGCGTTTACTTGGGCTCGGAGGGCAATTTTCAGGGAGGTTCCGCACGGACTGAACCTCGTCGCCGCCATTGCTGCTCTTCATTGGCGACTTGAAACTTGCAGACTCATCCTGGACCTTGCCAAAGTGGCTGAAAATATCTGACTGCTGCAGCAAATAGTCCAGGCGCTGCTTGGCCTGCTTGGCCTTCTCCTTGCGAAGCTTCTCTTGCTCCTTCAAAATTTCGGTGTCCTTTGCCTGCTTGATCCTCTTCTTTTCTGCTTTAAGTTGCTTGACAGCTTCTGACACAACCCTTGGTTGCCTATCCTGGCGTTTCTTCGCTAGATCCTCCGATCTCTGCGAGGAAGCAGCGACGGTCGAGCGACGAGAGCCCTCCTCTACGGCGCCGTAAGCTGCCTCGCGGCGAGCCGCTTGTTCAGCTTCAATCTATGTTTTCAAGGGCATGGAACACGTTTTAGGTTGAAGTGGTGAAATTAATTTGGTTTGGTTGGTTAGTCGGTGGATCAGGGAACAAATGGTGCGAAGTGGATGCGCGCGTCGGTTAGTCGATAGTTTCATTTCCGCGCTCGGCTCACCTCGGCGTCACGCTGCGCTGATTCCCTTCCGTAGCGAGCCTTGTCCTCCAAGTGAAGTTTCTGGTACTGTTCTCTTTCGCTCTCACCCATCGCCTTCCATTTCTGAGATACAGCCGTGGCTACGCTCCCAAAATCGCTCTCTTTCCCTGCTAAAATGAGCTGCGCGTCGCGTCGCGATTATTGATGTGTTAGGGGCAACAACCCTTGTGATAGGTGCAACAACCCTTGTGATAGCTACCTCGGTTGCTGCTGCTCACCTCCTGCTTAATCTTCGTCGTATTGTTCTTCTGGAAGAAAAACCATGCGCTCTTTGCACCCTTGACTATCTTGTCACCGATGTTCGCATGTTCTCCCTCGACGGCAACCCAGTCGCTGCGATCCTCCTTTACCATAGCTTTCTGTGGTCTTTGGGGATGGCTTGGCTGTGATGCGGTGGGAATCTCTGATGGGCAAAAGGAAGCGGACGTCCAAGAAAGATATTTAAGCACTGAGATTGGGAAATTTGCGGGGGTTAGTGAGAGGGACGAGATAGATTAATTAGCAAGACAGAGTGGGAGGGGGACAATGTATGTGCTGACGGGGGGAAAGGGGACGTCTTCGAATACATTAACAATGAACGAGGATTGGCGAACAGCAATTGATATCGAAGGCTTTCTGTTTGCTGACCTGAAGACAAAGTTAATGTGTTCGCAAGGCAAAAACTGGGTTCACACCAAAGTGGCTGAGTGAGGCGCCCATCCACGAGCTCGTATTTGTTTATTTCTAATTGTAAGTGTATAAAAAAAGGAAATCAATTGCGCGCAGCGAGATCCTTTACCTTTCTGGTCACTCATGTCTGGTGTAAATTTCGAACTATGCATACACGGAATCTTGTGTGGAGCGAAGAGTTGAAACAGGCCAAGTTTTCGAGTCCGATTGTAGCACTCCTGTGTGGCTAAGACGACTTGTTGGTCTCTTACGTTGGTATTCCGTCTATCTGCCTCACTGTGCTTGTTTTTGAATTAAAGCAGGGTTGAAGAGGAGTCGAACAATAGACACTGCCAGGGATTGGAGAGGATTAATGTTTGGTCCAGTCTTAAGGCATCTGTCTACCTTTCTTGTGGGCTGAAACTAACTTATATTGGCTTCCTTGCTACATTCCCACACAGATACGATAAAAATGGACCGTGAACAGCTTGTATACAAGGTGGGTGGGGTTGGGGGTGGGG
>ERZ651776.1278-NODE-1278-length-30553-cov-7.184736_pt1 | contig 30553 bp, 20 predicted proteins | sample MGYA00514761_ERZ651776 | MGnify/ENA metagenome assembly ERZ651776
AAAGGACGCAACTTTTTTTTCATCAATTAAAAGAATCATATGTGGCGGTTCCTCGTCGACGCGCACGAACACGCGGTGAGAAGAGCTGCCGCCGCCGGTGTGAACGCCGTGACTAACGATGCTGCCGAGAGCAGTCGTGGTGGTCGAGGTGGTCGAGGTGGTGCTTTAAACAACAATAACGAGGAGGAGGACGACGAGAGGACGACGATGCTTTCCACGCGCGACGGAAACGACGACACCGGGAATGGTACTCCTGATGACGAGAACATCGTCGTCGTCGCGGAGGAGGAGGATGAAGATATCGAAGAAAACGACGAAGAAAACGAGGACGTGAACGCGGAGGAAATGACCATCCGCTCGGATCTTCAGAGAGTGTTTCGAAAAATGAAACCGATGTTGCCGTACATCTCGCTCTTCTCGGTGGTTTTCTTCAGTTTTCACTGGAAAATTCTGTGCGTGATAGTCGCCTTATTCGCCTGGCACTTGAAAACGAGCGAAAGTTTAGTCCAAGAAATCGCAAAGAAAGAAGCGTTCATTCGCAAAAACGTGGTGAGAGATTTCGTGCACTGCGTGTGTGTCTCTTACGCGTTTTTGTTCTTAGTGCCGACAAAGTTGGACGACGCGGACGAGTCGCCGAAAATGTGGCGACGCGTCCTGGCGAAGACGCCGACGAGGAACGAGTTCACCGCGTGGGAAGGTTTGTTTGAAATCGTGGCGATAAATTTGAACGCGCGGTTTATGTTTGACGCGTTGAAGTGTCTGTGCGTTTTGACGACGTCGACGGCGACGCAAACGACGAGTAGTGGGGGTATTTTAGGAAACGTAGAGCGCGTCGCGAAGATGGTTTCAGAGTTGGACGCGAGGAGCGCGAAGGATTTCGTGATGGGTTTTGGAGGCTTGCGCCGGTTTCGGAAGAAGGAGAAGGACGACGAGGACGAATGCACGAATAGCGAGCCAGGTGTCGGTGATGAGCAGCAGCAGCAGCAGCAACAACAACAACAACAACAACAACAACAACAACAACAACGTCGACAAAGCGTGGTTGACGTCGAAAGCGGAGGAGGAACGACGATGGTGATGCTCGAAAGCGACGACCAACAACCGTTAGGCGGGAAAGACGCGCGAAGACCGTACCGCGCTCGAGGATTAACAATAAGTGCCATCGAGTATGCGGCCATCTCGTACAAAACTGTCCTCCCGATCCCGATCTGGTTCGCGTACTTCCAAAACGCCAGCCTGTTCGGCCTCTTCCTCTCGTCCGCGCTCGCCGGCTCTTATCTCGCTTGCGCTCTGTTCAAAACGTCGAAATCGGTACACGAGTTTACGCGCGCCTTCTCGCGTCGTTACGATTTCGGGTCCAAAGCGTTCAGTTGCGCTCACGGCACGCCCGCGACAAAAGCGGACGTCGAAAAGCTCGGTTTGGAGTTTGAATGCGCCATTTGTCAACAGAAGGAAATCATAGCGCCTTTGAAATTGGAATGTGATCACGTATTTTGCGAGGAGTGCGTGGAACCGTGGTTCGAGAAGGACAACACGACGTGTCCTTTGTGCAGAGCTGTCGTCGTGGAAAAGAAGAAGGACGAATTAAAGAGTTTGTCCGGTGGGGAGACGCACTTCCTACCGGTTGTATTTTAAGTAGTAGAGCGTAATAGTTTTAAAGTAGATGTTTTGGTTTTTAGCGGCCGGCGGCGCGATATATATACGCTTACTGTTTGTTATATGTATATCTTGTAAAAGTAAATTTCTTCTTCACGATAATGATGCTACGGTTTGATTATATTCAGGTATTGATGTTGGCAGCAATCCCTTTGGCTGCCTACGTTAAACACTTAAACTTTTTCTCTGTTCATCACACCCGCTCTCGTTCTACTAAATTGTTGTTGTTGTTGTTGTTGTTGTTGTTGTTGTTGTTGTTGTTGTTGTAAATGTTGGTTCTTCCTCAAATCAAAACTCACCGATTAAAAGTCGTCGTCGTTTACTTGGCCAACTCCTCTTCGCCGTCCTTCTTTCTCAAGGCGCCCAATTCCGTCGGGGCCATGGTACCACAGATGGTGGATTTTCCCAAGGCGGCGACGTCGGTGCCGGCTTTCTTGTCTTCTTCAATCTTTTCGCTGATCCATTCAAAGGTCACCTTCAAGCCGTCGGCCAACTTGACGGACGGCGCCCACCCGAGTTTTTCCATGCACAACTCGTTGTTTGAGTTTCTGCCTCTCACGCCTTCCGGACCGGGAATGTGCTTGATCGGCATGTCCGGTTTACCCGCGAATTCGAGAGTCATCTTTTGCATCTCGTTCATGGAAACCATCTCGTCCGAGCCGAGGTTCAACGGTTCGCCAAAGTCAGACTTGGTCAATCTCAAGATACCTTCGACGCAATCGTCGATGTACGTGAACGAACGGGTTTGCTTACCGTCTCCCCACATTTCAATCTCACCTTCAGCCAAGGCGGCTTTACGGCAAAACGCCGCCGGCGCCTTCTCTCTGCCGCCCTTCCACGTCCCGTACGGGCCGTAGATGTTGTGGAATCGACCAATTCTGCATTGCATGCCAAAGTCACCTTGGTAGTGCTTGTACACTTCCTCCGAGGCCAACTTTTCCAAACCGTACGCGTCTTGCGGTTGCGCCGGCCACGCCGCGGCTTCCTTCAAACCCGCGGACAAGTCCGTCACCAACTGCGCGCTCTCCGGGTAGATGCACGCCGAAGACGCGTAGAAAAATCTCTTCACGCCTTTCACTCTCCCAGCTTCAACCATGTTGAACGAAATCATCATGTTGTTGTAAAAGATAACCGAGTGATTGGATTGAATAAAGCCCATCCCGCCCATATCCGCGGCCAAGTTAAAGCAATGGTCGCATCCTTCCAACACCTTGGCGCAGTTCTCGAACAAACGCAAATCGGAGAGGATAAATTCGTCGCAAAACATTTCTTCCGGCATGTGCTCGTTGCGCTTCCAATCCGCGCCGACCACGTAGTGGCCTTCCTCTTTGAGACGTTTTGCCAGGTGCGAGGCTGTTTACAGAGGAAAAGATGAGAAAAACGCGGGTGGTCAGTGTTTGTTTTTAAAGATGAATCTGAGGCGCAACGACAGCCGCTGAATTTCCCAACACACAATGGGATAATTTTGGTCGATCGCTTTTTCTTCTTTCTCTTCTTCTTCCGCGGTGTTTACGCGTACTACGCGCGCGAAGTGCTTTCGAAAGAAACAAAGAGACTTTTTCACTCGCCAAACTAGTTCGATTTCTTCAAAACCGAGACGACGAGAGAACGAGAGAGAGAGAAGAAAAGAGACGAGAAAAAGAACACAAATCGCGAGAGATCGAATCGCGTCCGATTACCGGGGCCGCCCCTTTCCATCTCTCGTCATAAATACTATAAATACTACTCTCTACTAAGTCTCACCGATAAACCCGCCGGCGCCGGTGACGCAAATCTTCAGCTTCTCTTGCGGCCAGTACGGCTCGGAGCCGTAGATCCCTCGCAAGGCGTACTTCTCGCCCGCGGCGTTCGATCTTTTCGAATCAGTCATTCTTCTTTTGTGTACTTGTTTGGTGTCGTAGGATGTGTTGGGACTAAGAAAGAGGATAAAAAGTACTGATGGAACAATTTTACGACAGTTTGACGGTAGAAAAGCACCTCTTTTTCCTTTATTTTGAGAGAAACTTCACAGAGAGAGTGGCGAGAGCGAGTTTTTTCATCTTTTTTTTGCGCTTCTTTTTCGATGCACTGCTCGCTCTTCTTTCTCTCTCTTCTTTTCTCTCTTTTCTCTCAAGCAGCTTGTTTGTGTGTTTTTGCTCGAGAATTCTCTCCACACTTAAAACTTTTTGGCGGCGGCTCAAGCTCCAATCATCATCGTAATCTTTCCTCTCATTATATAAAAGTAAACACAACAACACGCAAAGCGCGTTTTACTTAGTAAACGCACAGAAGAACAAAAACAGAACGCACTTTAAAGCAGAAAGCGAGAGAGAACTACTGTTCGACAGACTTTAGACGACTCTTTTTTATATTAAAAATGGTGACGACGAGATCTTCTCTCGGGGGGCGTTCTCCCTCGCCTGCTGCGGGAAACGTTGATGCGACGACGACGAGCAAAAAGAAGAATTCTGACGATGCGAGGAGCACTGAGGAAGATGATAACGACGAACAACAACCGACGTTGGCGGATGTCCTTCCGTTAATTCAAGAGTATTTGAAATCGACCGGTTTGTTCTCGCGAACGGTTGCCGCGCTGAACGCGGAGACGCAACTGAAAAAAGTGAAAACTGCGTTAGAGGAGTGCAAAGAAAGCAGAGTATTAGGCGGAGAAGGCGAGACGCTGATGGAGGTGTGCAAAGCGTTCGTGGAGAGTAAACGAAGTAAACGAAGTAGAGATGATGACGAGGAGGAGGACGAAGGAGCATCGGCTGCTAAAAAGAAGGCGAAAATTTTAGGAGGCGAAAGTTCGTCGTCGTCGTCGTCCTCGAGCAGCAGCGGCGGTTCTTCTTCTTCGTCTGACTCGGAATCCGCCGAAAAGAAAGAAGAGGCGAAGAAGAAGGAAAGCAGCTCATCGTCTTCTTCGTCTTCGTCTTCTTCTTCTTCTTCCAAGTCTGAGGAGGAAAAGAAAAAAGAGCCGTCACCGAAGTCGTCTTCATCATCTTCGAGCTCGTCGTCGTCTTCCTCGTCTTCCGAGAAGAAAGAAGAAGAAGAAAAGAAGAAAGATTCGTCTTCGAGCTCCTCCTCATCATCGTCGTCGTCGTCTGAATCTGAATCCGAGAAGGCGAAAGAACCGACGCCTGTGAAGAAAGACTCCTCCTCGAGCAGTTCGTCGTCCAGCTCTTCCTCGTCTTCTGAATCCGAGAAGAAGGAAGAAGAGAAGAAAGAGTCGTCGTCTTCGAGTAGTAGCAGTTCGTCGTCCTCGGAGTCCGAGAAGAAAGAGGAAGAGGAGAAGAAGAAGGACTCGTCATCGTCTTCGTCCTCGTCATCGTCCAGCAGTAGCAGTAGTAAGAAAGAAGAAGGAGAGAAGAAGAAGGAGAAAGATTCCAGTAGTAGCAGCAGTTCCTCATCATCCTCCTCGTAAGTGTTGTCGCGTTGGTCGAAAAGTCGTAAAACTTTACTGATGGTTTCTCTCTCTCTCCTATCAAATCAAAAACAGCAGCAGCAGCGACGACGACGATGAACCCGCCAAGAAGAAGGCGAAAGCCTCGACGCCAGAACCGGCGAACGTGTCCGAGAAGGTGCCAGACTTCGCGAAGAAAGCGAAATCGGTCCCCGCGAAGAAAGGTCCGAACCAACCGTTTCAACGCGTGAAGAACGAAGAGTGGTTGGGACAAAAAGGCAGTTGGGACATGACGTACGAAGCGGCGTTCGGGGAGAAAGGCGTCGGGTGGAAAGCGCAGGAGGTTTTAGGGAAAGTTAAAGGCGCGAGGTTTACGCACGAGAAGAATAAGCGGAAACGATCGACGTACAGAGGCGGCTTGATTGACGACACGGCGGTGAATTCGATCAAGTATCCGAGCGATTCGGATTAATTATATATAGCAATTTAATATTTAACTCTCTCACATATTACGACGGTATTGATTTCAAATAAACATAATCTATATTAATAGTAGTAGCATTAGTAAAAGTACACATTTCAACACGCGCGTGCGCCGGGCTAAGTATTATTATTCAAAATTCTCTCCAAGTATCTCGCTAAATTCAGTTTTCGTTCGACGATTCCGCCTGCTGCGCCGCCGCAAACTTTTTCAACTTTTTCTTCTTCTCTTGCAACTCCGTGCTCATTTGTTCGAGCTCAAAATCTAACTTCCGGTTCATCGCTTTCAAGTATTTAATCTCTTTTTCGTATTCGTACAACTGATTTCTCGCCGCTTCGAGTTCGACTTTACTTCGGTCTAATTCCCAATCCGAAGGTTGAGGTCGATAATATCCTCCTCCTCCTCCTCCTCCCATGAGACTCGTACTATCACCACCACCACCGTTTAAAATCACGGTGTTATCATTCACAAAGTCCGTTTTGGTTAAATCAACAGCTCCTGTGACGGAGGACACAGTACCTGTACTTGGCTTGACACCGTTCGTAGTAACCAGGGACGGCTTTTGTTGCTGTATTTGTTGCTGCTGCGCGTTTGACGCGTTTGTCGCGACGCTTGAAATCATTCCTAAACTTGGCGCGATGTTCCCACCGCCGCTCATACCAGCAACGGAAGCATTGTTCGACGATCTCGCCGAAGCAATCGCGGCTAATTGAATCGGTACCACCACCAGCGCGGTCAAAATCGAAATCACCGTCACCACTCTTCCTTCCGCGGTGACAGCTTCAAACGGCTGGCCGATGCCGGTTAACGTCAAAAACGACCAATAAATGGCATCCCCGACGTCGCTAATCTTATCGTTTGACTCGTATTCAATGTCAAAAAACAATTCCGCGCTGATTAAAAACACGCACAAAAATTCCACCAACACCGCCACAATCTTTTCCGTGATTTCTCTGTCCGCCGCTTTTTGTTGTTCCAGCTCGATTTCCCTCGCCGTCTTGCGTCTTCGTCTCCGTCCTCTTCTTCTATTCTTTTCCTCCTCGCCTTCTTTATCTAACAATCTTAACAAACGAAACAATCTAAAAATTCTCAAAGGTCTGTACTGATTGGTCCCAGTCGCAACCATCGCCGCGCCTCCACCAATCCCTAACGTCGAATCGAAAATAAACCCAAACGTCGGCAACAAGGCCAAGAAATCAATCAGCGCCAGCGGTTTCCTCAAATATTGCAAGCTAAAATCCTCCGTCCATAACCGCAAGAAGAACTCGAATAAGAAAATCCCTTGTAAGACGATTTCCCCGTCTGCAATTCTCGAATACGTAAACAAAGGCGCCAACGAGTCCGGAAACTGCACCGGCAACACGTCGAACAACTGCAAGCCTTGCTTAATCGCTTGCTCTTCGCACGACTCTAAATACGCCACGATGCCAACGCCGACGGTGCTAAATATGATCCAAAACCCGCTATCGTCCGCATCTTTGAGTAAATCTTTAAACCGTAAGTTCAAAGGTTTCGAGTGCCACTCGATGTTCTCGAAATCCTCTCTGTTCGGGAACTCGTTCCAGTTTTGTTGTTGCGCGTAATTTTCGTCGAACGAGCCCGAGTTGAAAGATCCTCCTTGGGATTGCGAGGAGGAGGACCCTCCAGACGTACCCCCGAACGACGGGCCGTCGCCGCTGCCGGAACCGGACCAGTACGACGCGATACCTTTGTCTCTTTGTCTCTTCTTCTTTATGAATAAAGAAGAAGAATACGAAGCAGAGGCGTTGTTTTTGGCGCACATGATAAAGTCGTCTCGTCGTCGCTTTTTCCAACAACAATTCTTCGATTGGGGATGCGAATGATTTTCACTCGCACTCTTTATTCTTCTCGTTCTTCTCACTGGTGGTGGTAAAAAAGAACACGACGACGAGGATGAAAAAGAGCCACCATCGCGGGACAGAAAGAGCACCATCTCTCTCTCTTTATCGTCTCTCGTCTCTTCTCTTCTGCTGTTCTTCTGCGCGCAGGTAAATTTGTAGAGAGCAGAACGTGTACTATATAAAAGAGACGCTGGATAAAAAGAATATAAAAAAAAGTGCCAAACGTTTGCCCTTTTTTCTTCTCGCTTTCTGTGAAAAAGGAAAAAACTTTTCCATGGTCTTTTCTCTTCTCTCTTTCTCTCTCTCTCAATTTTTTTTTTACCCTTGTGTTTAGGGTCTCATATAAAACCCTAAAACTAGGTGAAGTCAAAATTTCTTCTGTTTTGCTTTTTTCTATTCAAGCCGCCAAAAAACAAGGCGTTTCAACTTTCTCTCTCAAATTTTTAAACTCAAACACAGAAGAAGAATAAAAAGTCCTCACCATCTTTTTCTCATCATCATCTTCTTTATACATATATCTTCTCTGCAGAACAGAACGCAGAGATACTCATTTCAGAGAAGAAGAAGACGAGTGTGGCAGAGTAGTGTTGAGAGCATATACTCTTTCTCTGAGATTTTAACACGGCGTAATAATGGCGAGTAACAACAACGAGGAGGATTTGACGAATAATGAATTGCGAACGCTCTTAGACGAGCAAAATCTCCACCCGTTTCTGGAGTTGATTTCAAATCTCACCTCCTCGGAGAACGAGAAACGAACTCGATGCGAGAAGATCTTCGAACTGTGCAAGACGACGCAGTTAGGTTTCACGGTGAAACAACTTTTACGCGCGTTGAGGAATCCAACGAAAGTACAGGATGAAAAAGCGAGACAAAGTGCAGAGATGAGCGCGGTTTTATTGAGGCGATCGATCGCGAACAGAGAGGGCGAGTTTACCTTGACGGAAGCGAACGGCGTGACGAGTGAAGTGGTTTCGATGGTGAAAACGGAGTTATTAAACGCGTTACGAGAAGATTCGATGAGAACGGACACGGCGAGCAAATCAATCACGAATAAAACGAGAGACGTGGTGATTGAAGTCGCCGCGCACTCCATCGACGACGAACGGGACGAGTGGCCGGAATTGTTACCGTTTATGTTTGGCGCGATTAGCGGGAACGATGCGTCGGATAAGTTGAAAGAAACGGTTCTGTTTATTTTTGGCGCGCTGTCGAACGTGTTAGGGGAAAGGTTGAAACCGCACTTGGCGACGTTGCATTCGATTTTGCAAGCGAGTTTGCAACACGCGAATAACGACGTGAGATTGGCGTCGTTATCGGCGGCGTGTTCGTTCGTAGAGGGATTGAGTTCCACGGAGGAAAGAAACGCGTTTCAGGATTTGTTGCCGCTGATGTTGCAAACGTTAGGGGCAAGTTTACAAAGCGGGGCGGAAGACGACGCGCAAGAAGCGTTGGCGATGTTTATCGAGTTGGCGGAAACCGATCCGAGGTTTGTGAGGAAACATTTGGTGGACATCGTGGAGGCGTTTTTAAGCATCATGGAAAACGAGGAGTATGAAGACGGGACGCGGTCGTTGTCGTGCGAGTTTTTGGTGACGTTAACGGAGGCGAGAGATCGCGCGCCGGGGATGATGCGAAAATTGCCGAATTTCGTCCCGAGATTGTTGAAAGCGTTGTTGGTGTTTTGCTTCGACGTGGAAGACGAACCGGAGTGGCACCAATGCGGCGACGAGGAGAACGACGACGCCGGGAACGGTGATAGGTTTGACGTCGGGAGCGAGTGCTTGGATCGCGTGGCGATCGCGTTAGGACCGAACGCGGTGTTAGGTCACGCGGCGCAGATGGTCCAAGCGCTTTTGAGCGACCCGGATTGGAGAAAGAGACACGCGGCGTTGCACTGCGTCTCGCAAATCGCCGAGGGGTGTCAAAAAGGTATGATGAAAGACGTCATCGGGTCTGCGACGCCGGCGTTGCATTTGGCGAACTCGGATCCGCACCCGAGAGTCAGATGGGCCGCGGTAAACTGTTTAGGTCAGCTGTGTACCGATCTCGGACCGAGATTGCAAAAGAAAGGGCACAAGATGGTGTTGCCGGCGTTGATGGGATGCATGGACGACGCCGCAAATCCTCGCGTGCAAGCGCACGCGTGCGCGGCGACGGTCAATTTCACCGAGAATTGCCCACCCGAGTGTATGGAACCGTACATGGACGATTTGATGACGAAGCTGCTGAGTTTGTTGAGAGCCGGGAACAAAGTCGTCCAAGAATCGGCGCTGACGGCGTTGGCGAGTACGGCGGATACGGCGCAAGAGACGTTTTCGAAATATTACGACCACGTCGTGCCGTTGTTGAAAGAAATCATTGTCAGCGCGAACACGCCAGACTATCGGATGTTGCGGGCGAAAGCGATAGAGTGCGTGACGTTAGTTGGTATGGCGGTTGGGAAGCAAAGATTTAGCGGCGACGCGATTGAGGTGATGAACATCATGCAACAATTGCAAGCGAACGGTTTCGACGCGGACGACCAAACGACCAGTTACATGTTGCAAGCGTGGACGAGAGTGTGTAAATGCTTGGGTTCCGATTTTATCCCGTATTTATCGACGGTTATGCCGCCGTTGTTACAATCGGCGCAGTTGAAACCAGACGTGACGGTGGTCAACATCGACGACGCCGACGACCAAAACGAGGACGACGACGAAGACGACGATTTGGAACATTTAGAGTTTGGCGATAAAAGAGTGTCCATTCGAACGAGTATTCTGGAAGAAAAATCGACGGCGTGTTCTATGTTGTGCTGCTACTTGGACGAGTTGAAGGAAGGTTTCTTGCCGTACATTCAGCCGGTGTGCGAAATTATGGTCCCGTTGCTCGAGTTTTATTTCCACGAAGACGTGAGAAGAGCGGCGGTGGCGTCTTTGGCAGATATCATCCGAGCCGCGAAAAGGTGCGTGGAAAAGAGATCTGGGCCGGAATGCACTCTCGATTGGTTGAAGCAAATTATCAACTACGTCGTCCCGCCGTTGATTTCCGCGTTAGGGAAAGAACCCGAGGTGGAGATTCAAGCGGTTATGTTGGAAGCTTTGGCCGAGTGCGCCGGGGAATCAGGCGAGCTCGTGAGAGAGTTCATCCCAAAAATGCTCGAAACGTTTGAAGAAATTTTGACGGAGTCGTTAGAGCGACGCGCGGAAAGAAACAAACGCGCGAGTACGGAAGATTTCGACGAAGAAGAGATGGAAGCGTTGGAGGATGAACAAGCCGCCGAAGACGAGGTGTTTGACCAGTTTGCCGAATGCATCGGTACTTTGCTGAAGAGTTTTAAGTCGAACATTTTAGCCGACATCGAACCGTTGTTGCAATCGAAGATTGCGCCGATGTTTGCACCAGAAAGGTCCGCCGAGGAACGACGCATCGCGATTTGCATCTTCGACGACGTGTTCGAACACGCGAGCGAAGGCGGCGCGACGATGAAATATTTACCAGGGTTTGCAGACGCGTGCGTCAGAGGGAGCGCGGATGCGGATTCGGACGTGCGTCAAGCCAGCGTGTATGGGTAAGTTTTTTTTCTGTATAACGAGAGATTCGTCTCTTTTTATCTGTTATTTGTTCTGTTTGTCTTTCGTTTTCTTTTTTGTTCGTTCTACATATCGGGCGCGCGCGCGTATACGTATATAGAAAAAAAACAAGCTTCAACAAAATGCGAGTGACGATACCTATGGATTCCCCTTCTTGATTCACGGGGATGGCCTGCGCTATTCGTACGCGCGATGGATACTCGTGCTGACGATAAATCCGCTTTAACGCCCTGACGCATATTAGTACTGAATCTCTGTTTTTTCGTATTATACGTATTTTGTGTTTGCTTTTTTTCGCGGAAGAATCGACGACTCTTTTTTTTTTACGCGACTGACCCACAACGTTTTTCCTTTCCTTTCAAAACAGGCTCGGATTGATGGGTCAAACTATGGGCCAAAACTTCACTCCGTACGTTCCGGGTGCGTTACAAGCGCTCGCTGCGGTCATTCAAGATCCAGCAGCGCGGGAGGACGAAAACATCACGGCGACGGAGAACGCCGTCTCCGCTTTAGGTAAACTCTGCGAACACCAAACGCAAAGCATCGACGCGAAATCAATTTTTCCGTCCTTCTTAGCGTGCTTGCCACTCACCGAAGATGCGATCGAAGCGAGAGCCGTTCACGCGCAGCTCGCGAGATTGTTACAAAACGACACGTATAAATCTTACTTGTTGGGAGAAAACAACGAGAACTTAGCGAGAGCGATTTTGATTTTTGCCGAAGTTATGCCCACGGCATCCAGTAGCGATAAAGTTCGATTGTGCGATCAAGAAACGGCGATGGCAATGAAGAATACTTTAGTACAAATGCAAAGCACGATGCCTGGAGATGCGTTAGCGGCGGCTTTTTCCGCGTTAGATCCGCAAAAACAGGCGGCGTTGCAAGCGTGCATGGCTTAATAACAACCTTTTCATTATATAATATACTATGAGTATATCAATTTTAATAACAATAATAAAGGAATGAATTAATAATAAATAAGTATATCTGTGTTCTTACCACTACGCGCGGTTGTAAGACTTCTTCGATCGTACCAACCATTCCGGCTTACTCTTCTGTTGCCAATCGAACGAATCGTCCAGCATTTCGGGCTTAAAATCTGGGAGCTCGTGTACCGCTTTCCCGACCGAATTTCGATTCTTATAATCCAACATGTCCGGGTTATCGCAACTCACGCTCACCCCGCACGTGCCGACTTTGATATCTCGATTTCTCGTATCAAACGCAGTCAAGCCGTAATCCATGTTCAAGCGAAGTTTCAGATTTTTATACGGCACGTCGGTCAAGATCGCGATTTGTTTCTTCACTTCCGAGGGCGAATCGTGTTCGCGCAAATCCAGATCCAGGTGGTTGATTTTCCCGGCAGTACCGTTCGGAGTGTCGAAGTAACACTCGACTCGAGTGAGAACCATATTGGTAAATGAAGGGTGTTCGTATTTCAAACGCGGATGCAAGCCAAACCCAGAGGCGTAAAGTGTGCGTGTCGTTGTATCGCAAACCAGGGAGATTTTTAAGAGTTTTTTTTTGTTTGTTTTTGGAAAAAAATGCGTTACGAATATATTAAGACTGACTGAGAGGCTCGCTGGCTGGCTTATAATCGGCTTTAATAAAAGACATCTATCTCTGTGTTTATCCACACGTTTCATCATCCTCTCATCGCTATCAATATCAACGCCATCGCGGCGTTTTCCCTTGCCTCGTCTACCACGATCGGGGTATCTGTTTCTTCTTCTTCTTCTTCTCCTCGTATCTTGCTCTTCTCCTCTTCTTTCGCGACTACCTTCGCGACGAGCGCTTTTGAGGAATTCGCTCGCTCCATCGCCGCGTCTACGATGCAGCACGTGCTCGTGCTCGAGCTGCTTGCCGTTGTCGTTTGTATCATCATGGTCTTCTTTTCCTTCTTCTTCTTCTTCTTTGCTTCTTCTTCTTCTTCACCTTCTTCTTTTTCTTTTCTTCTTTTATATTTCTTGGTCTCTCCTCTTCTCATTCTTCTCAAGCCTTCGCGGCAATAATCTAACTTTCTGATTTCTTCGGCTGTTTTTCCCAACCGAGCGGTCATCGATCGCTTCGACAGTCCAGCCTTCGCTAAAACTGGGTCGCAGTTTCGACTGAGGAGAAAAGAGAGGAGGAATGAAAACGCGGTCAGACTTTTGCTTTTTAATCGGAAAAACTTCAAATCACATGATCCCGAATGTCACTTCAATCAATTAGAAAAAAACGTACGAAAACGCGCGAAATGTTACATCATTTACCATCCGTGGCCGCCGTGTTTCTTACACTCGGAACATCCAACCGCGTTGTTGTTCTGTGCGAACTTTTTGATCGCGCGTTGCACGATTTGCTCGGTCGTCATCTGAGAAAGGAGATTGCGCTTTTTCTTCATTTTTTTCAGACAATAAAAGTGGAGAAAAAAAAGGCGTTTTGATGAACAGAAGAAGAGACTTTAACAGAAAGGAGAGAAATGTTATACTTTTCGTTATATATATTAAAGATCATTACGAGCGCCAACGCCAGCCGCACTTTCGGCGACTGCACGTTTTTTCTCGAGCGCGGAGACCAAGTCTCTCAGCGTCGCGCAGTTGGCGACGTCGGCGACGGTTACGGAGGCGGATTTATCTTCAGAGTTGATCAAGCCGACCAGAATAGGTAATCCGACGGAAACTAAACCAATCTCATCGAACGAATCGTCCAAAGATATGTCGCTTTCGACACCCGTGAGCGCTTTGACTGCGTTTCGGACTATACTCTCTGGAGTCGCGCTCTCTATCGCGACGGAGCCGGAGACCGATCGGCTCGGCCAGAATATGTTTTGGAAAAAGTTCATCGTTTTCACCCAAAGGAGAGTAAGGTGAGAATTCAACGCGCGGTCGATAAATGCGCTAAAGATGGTGACTAAGCCAACGACGAAGAAGAACTCGTACCACGCGACAGGAAGCGGCTGCGGGCTGAACCAGTAGTATTCTTTCGGGTACGCCCACCACGACCACGCGTCGGAGTTTCCTAAATCGACTTCCTTGGATGTGACGTTATTTCCTGATCGCGTCGCCCACCAGTACCACTGTCCGATGATTTGATGGAAAAGGAAGCACCCGTACGAAGTTGGTGCGAGCGTTTTACTCAGCACGTTGCCTTCGAGAAGTCGACCAGTGATACTACCCCGGGGCACGGCAAGAAGAGCGATCCAAACCGCGAGTAAGGGTGAGTATAAACGCGTAATCATTACCGACCACACGTACCGTTTGATTCCGGTATCCCACAGATGATGCTCGTCCGGGTGCGTTTTCCACATTTTGCCGACCAGGGTCGTCGGGTACGGCCAATCGATGTCAAAAAAATGCGCGAGGTGGAAAGCGAAGAACGCGAGCGTGAGACAATCTGCCATTCTCCCGTAACGTTTTCTATCGTGACTCTCGTTCGGCCTGACCGCGTCGTACCAGAAGTACGCAACCATACCGCTCCCTACAGATGGTACCCAATATGGCGGAAACATCATCGTCGATAAGGCGTATATGTTTTGTAAATTCTTTTCCCAACTCTTGGACGAGCCTAAATCGTCGTAGTCTTGCCAAGAAGGCAAGGCGTAATACACGCCAAGCAAAGCCGCCGTGGCGAATATCAAGAACGTGTATACGAGACCCCATTTAAGTATCGCTTTAGTATCGCCTCGAACGCGACACAAGGCGTTGTGCATCCAAGGGAAAACCACGATTATGAAGTAGTAAACGCCGTTGAACCACGTATAATACATCATCCACGATGACAGGAGCCATAAAGGAAACCATGTTTGAAATCCAAACGCAAAAACAAAAATTGTCATGATCAACCACGCACCGTATGGCATTTCAACAGGACTCGTGTGGCACTGCGCGGCGGCGCCAGAGGCCAGGGTCATAGTCGAATTGTGCGGCTGCCAGCTAAATTCGTCGCTGAACGTATTTGGGCGACAGACAACTAACATGTTGATTAAACCAAACGCGAGCGAAAGTAAATATAAGGGCATGAGCGTCTGAAATCTCGAGTTATAAAACGATAGCCACGTTCCTTTACGAACCTCTTTGCCGTTGAGCGCCGCCGAGAGCGTAAAGCCGCCGAGGACAAAAAATACCGTCGCTGGAAAGTAAAACGTCGTCGCTTTTGCGGACCACCAATATGGACCGTAGGTCAACGGATTCCTCTCGTCCTCCCCTTGCCAAACTCCACCGATGTGATTAAACATAACCCCTACGGCCATACAGTATCGAAGACCAGCGAGGCCGGAAGAGATTACCGCCGGTTTCGCACTCCCTCCTTTTTTGCGACTGCATGAGGACACGAGGTTTCGTTGCGCGATGTTGAGGTGCTTGGCGAGACCGGCGCGCTTATACTTTTTCGTGGACGTCTTGGGTAAGTCGTCGTCTTTCACAATTTTCCAATACGCGGGATTTTCGAAGCGGCTGAGTTCTTTCGACGCCGTGGTCATTTCACGAATAGAGCGAAGCGATGCGTCTATATTAGTAACGTCATCTTTGAGGACAATCGCGACGCCGACTTCCTCGCCCCATAGAGGAGATTCCACTCCGAATACGACGGCGACGTGGACGTCTGGGTGTTTTGCCAATACAGCTTCGACTTTCAGTGGACTGACTTGCTCGCCGCCGCGCTTGATGAGTTCTTTGGACCTACCGGTGAGATAAATGAAACCATCGCTGTCCATCTTTGCTATATCCCCAGTTCTTAAGTATCTCTTGTCGCCGAGATAAAAAAACGTCTTATTATTCGCCTCCGCTGCGTCCTTATACCCGGTCATGACGTTATCGTCGCTAATGACGAGTTCACCTTGCGTTCCAAACGGAGCGGTAGCTCTGCAATTTAAATCGTTCACGAGCGCGACTGAACAAATCAGCGGCTGGCCAACTGTATTTGGACGTTCGGCAAGCTCGAGATGAATGTTTTTACCCGATATAGGCATTTGCTCCGACATAGAGTATGTCGGAATTATTGGAACGTTCCAGAACGCTTGAAGTTTTTCCGCGTCCGCTTGACTTAACGCCGCCGCGCCAGATCGAATAAACCGTAACGAGTGTTTGGGTTTCGCCCCTCGCGAAATCGCTTTGCCGTATTGCAACACGGCGATGTGAATAGTTGGAACAGCAGAATACCACGTCGGTCTCAACGTGTTGTCAGTAACGATGGTTTCGTAAAATACTTGAGCGTCGAATTTGTGGCAACAAATGACGGAGGCCTTCGACGCTACCGTCGCTAAGATTGAACACGACAAACCACCGATGTGGAACAGCGGCATCGCATTGATACACACGTCAGCGGAGGTGAGTTCCAACGAAGCTGCTAACTCGCTACCGTTCGATGCGAGCGCTCCAAGTGCGAGTGGAACAACCTTCGCTTTCGATGTCGTGCCGGAAGTTCTCAAGAGTAATCCTACCCCTTCAGCGGCGTTGACGAGTGGCGGTTGCGACGGCAAAATATCTTCCTCTTGTTCTGGGTAAAACCAGCCCGCTGGTTTATCGCCGGCAGCGATGACGTACCATTTTATAGGAATGTTTGCCTTTGTGGCTGCTTTTTCTATCTCAGCAGTATCCGCATCTCGAAACAGAGCAACTAGTGTTACTTTACATGACATCATGGCTTCAAGCGCGTCCGCTTCTGTGATCCCTGGATCCAAAGGAACCGCCACGCACTGCGACGCCACGGATAAGAACGCGCTCGCTCCAACAGCTCCAGTTGGAACGTTGTATGCGACGACGGTGCTTTGTGTCGCGCCGATTTTGCGCAAGTCACCTTCGCCTGTCGTGATAAAATCAATCATCGCGCCATACGACATGGGCGCGTGCGAGGCGTCCACGTCTCGAAGAAGCGGCGCCGACGCCGGCGCGGCCCGAAGCATTTCCAATATACCTTTAAACCGACTTTTCCTGACGTTTACGTCAGCGTCGCAATTCGCAACTGAGCATGCGTTGCGAATAAAATTAAGCGCGTGCCCACTTGGGGTCGTTCTCGTCTCGACGTTTTCGTCTCGAGGTACGGCATTCAATCTTTTGACCGTCGAGAAGGTAGTGTTACTATTCTCTGTTTCGCCTTCGCCGCGTTCCATCACGTCGTCCTCCGAGACGTTCCCGCGCCGTCTGTCTAATCTTTCTTTGTCTGACGACCCGTGCGTGCTATCGCCGCGCAAAAACATCTCGTTGCCGCGATGGGTGACTTTCCTTCAAAGCGCGCGATGGAGCACATTTGCCACCGCAGTGTTTCCAATTTTCTTCGGACCGTCTTCTACCGCCAAAGACAAAGAAAGCGCGTTTTTCAACCACGCGTCGTATTCCGCGTGGAACCCTTCGTCTGACATGATCGACTTTGGCACGCCGTGTCCTCCATCAAAGTACAAGCAGTGGCGCACGAGTTGTTTCGACGATGGCATCTTTGCTTCGAACAACTTCATCAACCGTTCATTCTGCGGCTTCCGCTCGTCTTGAAGCCCGAATATGTGAAGCGACGGCAGAACGTCCTCGTCGTCGGCGATACGTTCGCCGTCGTTCACCAAACGTATCCCCAACGCCCTCTCCGCCACCTCAATCAGCCCCACGCTCGCTCCACACACCACCGTCGCGCTCTTCCACAAAAACACGTCCCCTTCCACGCCCAATTTCTCCAAAACCTCCCTCCTCGACAACAACGCGACGAGCGCTCCGCCTTGCGAAAATCCAACCGCGCTGGCGTACGGCCCGTGTTTTCTCACGAATTTCACCACGTATCTTAACGCTTTTACCAGATCCTCCTCTTTACTCTTCCCATCAATATCATCGTTATTGATATCGTCGACCCACGAAAACCAGGGACCTAAAAACATCCCTTCCGTGAGTTCATCCGACGCTTCGTTGGAATGTTTTGTCCCCTTGATTAGGTGTATCTGTTGAAATTTGGTATCTAAATTCAAATGCTTCGCGTGTTCTTTGCTCACGCGCGCGTTTGACCGCCAGCCGTGCACGAAGAGGCACTTTCTTTTATTCTTTTCATTATCATTGTTTTCCTCCGCATCATTTTGTCCTCGTCCCGGAGTTAAAGACAAACTTGTAAAGGTGAAGAATCGTTTCACCATCGAAGGTGATTTGCTCATTCCCCTACGAGAGGAGGACGTCTTCTTTTCCTCGCCGTGAAAGTCAGCGTCTTCTTTCTTGTCGTCGTCGGCATACTCGTCATCGGTATTTGTCATTTTTCAAAATCCACCGCCGAAGCGAGGATAAAGAATGTCGCGTATGCGTGGTTTGATGTAAAATATCTTTGGCGTATTATTTAAATATGACTGTGCATTGAAGTTCGGCATTTCCATTTAACTTAACCGTATTAATACCTACCTACTAAATGAGCGCAGGCGCGAACACCATCGCCGCCACGCGACACCAAATTTCCTCGAACAACATTAACGACAAAATGAAAAAGAAAATTAAACTCATATTACTCCCTGGCATGGGATGTTGTCCGGTGAAAGAATCCAATTTCTACGGGTGGTTGGAGACAAAAATACGAACGGATGCACACTTGCGCGAGAGGTTTACGCTGGATTTAAGAGACTTCCCCGATCCACACTTATGGTATTTCTTTGAATTACTTATTATTCTCTCCTTTTTTGATGATGACGCGTTAAAACTGATTCGAGCGCGTGTATGTGTTGCCTGCATTTGCTGACCTTTTGTTCCCAATTTCTCTTCAGTCGACAGTCCATCTGGCTCCCGTTCGTGCGCGATGAACTCGCAGCGGACGAACATTCCATCCTCATCGGCCACAGCTCCGGCGCAGTCGCGTGCGCCAGATACGCGGAGAAATACAAAGTCAAAGGCATATGCGTCTGCGCTGGGTACGACGATGACCTCGGCGATGCGACAGAAAGAGCATCCGGCTATTTCGATACCCCGTGGGACTACCGCAAAATACAGGAGAATACTCAGTTCCGCGTGTGCTTCGCCGGCGCGAGAGATCACCTGGTCCCGATTGATGTGCAGAGAAGGTTCTCGAAAAACTTGGACGCGAAGTGCGTGGAGTTTCCGGAAGGTGGGCATTTCTTTACGCCGACGTTCGAGGAGTTGATGAGGGAGATTGAGAAGGCTTTAGATGAGACCGAGGACGAGACCTGACCTTCGAGTTGTTTGTGGCACCTCAAAGCTTTGTCCAATCCCTCACTAAAATAAGAAGAAGAAGCGCAAACGCACAGTAGATTATAGAAAACAAAATGACCACGATTTGCAAACTTAGCAGTACTTACTAAACGCACGCGCGTACATAATGGACGTCTTTGATCTCTCGAATACGTTGAAAATCTCTAAAATCGCGCTCGATAGCGCGACCATTCTCGTCGCCGATTCCCCTAACGGAGGAGATCAAACGCTTCCCGAAGAAGACGATAAAGATGCGAACGCGAACATCGCTGCTCAACAAAAGCAACAACAGAGGAAAGGGAACGTCAATTTATGGAAAGATCTCGGTTTCTCGTCCCCTCAGGAGTGGCATCGGGAAATGAAAGGCGATCTGTATCGGTACAATCGGAAGCGGCAACTGGAGGGGAAACGAGAGCTTTCGGAAGTCGAATTTAAGGAAAAATTTGACCCGCGAGCGCGCGAGAAAAGTACTAAAGAAAGCGACGGAGAAGAGTCCATCAGTGGAAGCGGAGAGGATGATTTGAGCAGCAGTAGTGATGATGAGGATGATGATGTTTCGAGCAGCGACGGTGAGGGTGAAAATGAAGGTGATTTCATGCACGACGCTGTTCGAGCGAAGGAGAAGCGGATGATGAAAAGAAAGGAGAAGAAAGAGTACGAAGTCGCGGCGACGGAGAAGACATCCGAGAGTGGCGCGAAGATTGTGTTTCAAGAAGAAGGGGAGGAGAAGAAGTGTTTCGCGATGTACAGAGCGATTTTGCTACCGGATGATGTGGACTTTAAAGGGAACGCGGCATCGGCGGAGGCCAATCAGACGGTGGCCGAGGCGATGCAAAATTTACGGCGAGATCGAGAAAAGCCGTGGGTAGTTATTTTAGCGAGAGGAGGACACTTTGCCGCGGCGGCGTTTGACGCGAGGAAAGTGTTTCACGGACAGAGTGCGAACGCGACGATCGCTTCGACCGAGTCTGTTTTGAAATCGAAAACGTTTCATCGGTACGTCGTTCGCGCGAAAGCCGGAGGGAGGCAAAGCGTGAAGGATCAAGGCGGGAAGACGATTAAGAGCGCGGGGAGTTCCATGCGACGCCAAAACGAAATGTCTTTGGTGAGAGACGTGACAAACGCGATGGAGAATTGGAAAGAGGAGTATTTGAACGTGCGTTTTTTCTTCGATTTTATTTTCTTCTTTCTCGTCGTTTGCGAAGAGTTGGTACTTTTTTTTCCGGGTGATGGATACAACTACACCGGAGAGCGCGCGTTTTAAACGTAACGCGCGCTTTTTTTAAGGCGAAACATTTCGCGGCGATTAAGCTCGCTTTCCGAACGCCTTTCGCGATGATGGAAGTATAATTATGAGTTCTGACGGAAGAAAATACTACTCTTTTTATCTTTGTTTATCTTCTATCGTATTATTCGATTGTATCGTTTGAGAAAAAAACTGACGACTTTTAATGTATTCTCTCGCGGTATCGCGCTATTACGTACATATACATACGAACAGGAAGCCGCGAGGATATTCATCTCCGTTTCAAAAACAGACGCGCGAACGTTATTCGATAATAATATTTTGAGTAAAAAGGACCCGCGCGTGAGGAAAACGCCGTTTATGACCGCTCGACCGACGTTGAACGAAACGAAACGAACCATCGCGAAGTTGCTCTCGGTGACCACGACCGGGATTGAAATCGTCGAAAAGAAGAAGAAAGAAGTGAAAAAAACGAGGAAAACGACGACGGAGAGTAAAAGTAAAGTAGATTTAGAAATGCAAAAGCAATTAGAATACGAGCAACAGCAAGCCGCGAAAGCGAAGAAAATCGTGGAGACTCCGGAACCAGAACTCCATAAGGCTTCGCGAACTGGCGACGTTGACGCGCTGACGCAAATGCTTGAATCCGCGTGTTTGAATCCTCAAACTGGTGATGATGGTGCTGCTGTTGATCCTTCCGTTCCGTGGCGTGGTAAAACCGCGTATCTCGTCGCAAAAGACGGCGAAACGAGAGACGCGTTTCGGAGAGTGTATTTCAAGTACCCGGACGCGTTTGATTGGGAATCGCGGTGCGACGTTCCTTCTATGCTCACGCCGGAAATGGAACTAAAACGAGAAGAGAAGGAGAAAGACTTCGAGGAGAAGAAGAAGAAGAAAGAAGCGGAAAGAAAGAAGGCGTTAAAGACGAAGAAGAAAGCGTCCGCGTCGGCGTTGTTAGCGGCGGAGGAAGAGAACATGAAAGCTGCCACCGGCGATAAGAAATCGCCGTCGTCGGTCGCCACGAGCGCAAAAGACCTTCTCGCGAGCGAAAAGAATGCCGCGGATGAACGTCGAACAACAATGGTGCGTCGCTTATTTCTTTCTCCGATCATCTTCGCTCAAAATATTTTATCGTACAGGCTCAGGCGGCGGAGAGACGCGCAGCAGCAGCAGCAGCAGCAGCAGCGAAAACGGCCCGCCAACAGCAACCGCCGCCAACGAAAGGTGTCTTCGAAAGCGATAGTCGCGGAACGATCGGAGGAGGAACAAAAGGCGTTTAAAGAAGTCGTTTTCAAACTAGGATTCGCAGCATTTGCGTTGGTCGCGCTTTCCAAGAGCGTTCGCGAAGGAGCGAAGAAGAAGCGGGAGTGGAAATAGAAATACATAGATTTTTATACTAACTAGCATTTAGAAAACTCCGGTGTGTATCTAAGCTATTGTCCTCTTCCAGTTCCTCTTCCTCCCAATCCGAGAGTTTGGCTACCCTTCTCGCCGCGATGTTCGATTGCAAAGGCGGAAATCTAAAGACGCACACGTCGTCGCTATAATACAACACCGGAAACGCACCCAACTGTTCGATGAATCCAACCGTTCCCAATTTCTGAACCATCTTATCAAAAGCGTCCGCTTCTCCCGTCTCGTTTGGAGACGTCGTCGGTAACTCTGCCCCTAACGACACCCAAAAGTCCGTAAACTTTAACGACACCTCCTCCTTCTCGCTGGCGGACTCCTTCAAACTCCCGCTCGCGCACCACCAACTTTGCGTCTCGAACGGTTTGTTCGTCGTCAGCGAAACATCGCTCACGATTCTATTCTTCTCTATCGTGTATCTCAGCGGTTTCGCTTTCACTCCTATAGGTCTGCTCAATCGTTCGATGTGCGGCGCGTAAAACACCTCCCACACACCATCCGCTTTGCCGTTTGACAAACTCATTTTCTTCCCGTTTCGTTTCAACTTGACTAAAGTCTCCACGGCGTCGTCCACTTGTTTTGACCGCTCGTATAAGTCGCACCCTTTCGTGTTTCGAGGTAGGCTCAAATCTAAGGCGTCGTCTGTGCTGGCGAGGATGATTTGTAAAGCTCGTTTTTCTTTCTCATTCTCGTCTGAATCGTCGTCGTCGTTATCCAAAGCGTCAGCGCGCAAAGATGCGCGCAGAAACGCCGCCGAACTCCCAAAAAGCAACGCTCTTCTGCGAGAAAAGGAAGACGATGACGGTGAGGAGATTTTAGTTACTCTTCGCGACGAGGACGAGGACGTCGTCGTCGTCGTCATCGAGCGCATTATTCTTGTCGTCATATTTAGTGACGTTTTGCGGGAAATACTTTACATAACAACTTCATGGTCGATATACTACATTAAACACTCTCGATGGCTTTAACGCACTCGGCGACTGATTTACCCTCTTTCATGGCTTGGCATAACTGCTCGTACGATTTCTCGTTATCGGTGATGATTCTCGCGGCTTTGTACACCGCCCACCGCGTGACGGATTGTTCTTTTTGAGCGCCGAGTTTAGGTTCCGTTTTGTTCATCGCTTTTTGCAACGAGAACAAGTCCGCCTCTTGCCCGGCGACTTTTTCGAAATATTTCGCCTCGGCGGCGACGCCAGACATGGCGACGACGGCTAACGCTTCCATTTCTTCCGTTGTAATGACGCCCGCTTTACCGACTAACTTTTTCTCGATCTTCGCCTCCAAGAGTTCCACGTGCATCTCCATCAAGCCCAAGGAGTAGCTGGATACGGGAATACCCGAGAGGTAAGCTATCAAGAAATGCGCGGCTTCGTGTTTGACGATTCTTTCCATGTATTCCGGGTTGAGTCTCGAAACGGTGTCTACGCCAACTTTAAGTAAACCAGGCGCCGTACTCCCGACGGCTAAAACGACGAGCGAAACGCCGCCCATCAGATAACTCCCAAACGCGCCCCAATCCCCGGGTAAAGTCACCCCAATGATCACCGCTAACAGAGACGTCGTCACGGTTACCGTAACGATGAAGTTAAAATCCGCATCGTTGTTCGGGGTGCCGATTTTCGCGTCCACGTCGGTCAAGCCGACTTCCGTAAACGCTCGCGGGAAGACGTTTTCGCTTTGGATTTTTCCAAGAGAGTTCCACTTGGAAATCGTTTCGTTTTCTTTCATTTCGTTCAGGAGTGATTTCACGGGTTGTTCGGCCATGCGAAGCGCCTCTGGACGCTCCGAAGGTGGTAAATCTTTTATTTTGGAGAGGGTTTGTTCCAGAGTTTGGTAGGAACTTTGAACAAAAGGTGAGGTTGTTCTTCTCGTTGATATCCTCGTCGTCGCCATTAATCTTTGCGTTCGGGAAGAATTCGCCCCCTGGTACTTTCTGCGCGCAGCCAATGCGCTGCTGGTATTGCTGCTGCTCGCGAGAATGGAGGAGAAGGTCATGATGAGATATTATTACTTTTTGTTCTGGTTTTTGTGCTGTTGCGCGTGGTATTAATCGGATTCTTTTGCGCGGGTATTTATGTGTTGTTTTATGGAGGAGTTTTAATATGACGACGTGGATGATATCTTCTTAAGGGGATGAAAGTAGTAGTATTAGTATTATTAAATCATAACCTCGTTGGCCAAAATCTGGTCCACGGTTTGCCTCTTTCTAATCACCTTAAACTCACCCTCATTCGTTTTCATCACCTCTGGCGCTTCCGGGAAGGTGTTGTAGTTCTTACTGCTCATGCCGGCGCAGTACGCGCCGGAACCTTCGATGACGACCAAATCGCCGATGTTGATTTCTCCCAATTCGCGTTCGCTTATCGTTTCCGGCTCATCCGGGGCCGGGGTCATCAAGTCGCCACTTTCGCAGCAGTGACCGACGACGACGTATTTTTTCGTTTTGGATGCAAGTTCACCTTGGCTGGTGACGTTGATTAACGGATGCTGCGCGCCGTATAAGGACGGACGGAGGACTTCCGTCATGCCGCAATCGAGCTTGATGAACGTGTGCCCTTCGCTCGTGCCGGTTTCGACGATATCTTGAGCGGTGGAAACGACCGAGCACGAGTTGGCGAGTAAGAAAGTTCCCGGTTCGATTTCTAATTTCAATTCTCGTCCGGTTCTTTTCGCGAATTCTTGAAACGCCACTTTCACCGGTTCGCCGATGAGGCTCAAATCGGTCGATTTCTCACCCGACATGCGTCCAACTTTATACCCACCGCCTAAATTCAACGACACAACGTCCGGGAACTTTTCGCACAAATCTAAACTCATCCCACTGACTTTTTGCCACACGGCTGGGTCGCTTCCAGACCCGATGTGCGTGTGAATCCTTTCGACTTTCAAATTATACTTGGCCACGAGTTCTTGGCACTTCGGTAACAACTCGTACCAAATCCCAAACGACGAGGACGGTCCACCGACGTTCGTCTTCCCGGTCCCACCGCTTCCTAACCCAGGGTTAAATCGCAAACCAATTTCTTTCCCTGGAAACTTCTCCCCGAACTTCTCCAACTGCGACAACGAACACGCGTTCACTTTCAATCCTTTCTCGACGAGCCGATCGAAGAAATCCGGAAAGTCCTGCGTCGAGAGCGAAATCTGGTCGTACGTAAACCCAGCCTTCACCGCTCTCTCGACTTCGTACCCAGAACTCGCGTCGATGTGTAACCCTTCGTTCAAAAACGTCTTCAAAATCGACCCGTTCGGGCTCGCTTTCATCGCGTATCTCACCGTCAACCCGTACGCGTTCGGAAACGCTTTCGCGCTCTCGGCTTGGTTTTTCAGCGTTTGTAAATCGTACACGTACACCGGCGTCCCGAACTCCTCTCTCACTTGCTTCACTTCCTGGGGGGATAAGAATCGAAGCTTTTCGACTGATGAGGACGACGACGCGTTCACCTTCAACGTCCTCCTCGACTTTCGGGCCAACTTTTGCGACGTAAACGAAGACGTAGAACCTCGACGGCGGGTGACGATGGATGAGGACTTCCCGCTTTTAAAGGTGTTCTTGTTTTGATGATGAGAGGCGAACGTCGTCGTCGTCATTTGCGCTCCTCGCGAGAACAACATCGTAGTACTCGTCATAGTGCTGAGTGTGCTGAGTGTGCAAAAGGTGAGCGTGTTCGCGTGCGCGTGCAGAGAAACAGGTGCGCAGGTTGAGCGTCGAATAAATGAAGAATTCCTCGCGAAGGATTTTCCCCATTTGTAAGGCTTTGGAAGTCCCTTACTCCTTTCGAACTGTGGGTGTTTTGGTGGTGAGAGTCTCTCTCGCCAAGAAGACAAAGAAAATGCCCATCTCGTTTTCGTCGTCGTCGTCGTCGTGTGAAGCTTTTTCTAAGCTTTCGCGACGTCGAGGCGTTTCCGGTCGTGGCGTTTCCAATCAACCGTCGCCAAATTCGTCTGTGTCGTCTTCACTTCCTCTCGCGAAGGTGTTTCATCAAAACAGACGACGACGAAAAGGACGAACGACGAGGCAGAGTTTTTGTTTCCAAGAGTCTTTGTTTTCCCACGGCGTAAACGTAAACGGGAGAGCAGAGGACGTTGATTTGAGTAAAAATGCTGCGAGAGATGACGATGCTTTTGCGCTCAAAGAAGACAAAGGAGGAAAAGGAAGTTCATCTTTAATTGGTCGGCGGGCGGCTATGTCATCATCGTCTTCTGCCGCGTTGTTCGTTGCTGTTGCGAGTAGTAGCAGTTCGCTCTCGTACTTTTGCTTTCCGGCAAGAGCGGGAGCGACGCCGCAGGACATCGAGTGGGGTGCGCCGGGCTTGACGAAGCGAGCGTTTAAGTTTGACGTTCCGCTGAGAGTGAACGTGTTGCGAGGGACGATTCCACCGAACGTTTTCGAAGACTTTAAGGAGACGCAGGCGTCGCCTAGGTTGAAGTTGGAACACTCGGCGTCGGCGTCGTTGGCGAAGTCGTTTCAGGATTTGAGGAGAGGGCGGGCGATACTAGAAGAAGGAGGGAACGGAAACGATTACGCCGAGGAGGAGAGTAGCGAGAATAGCAGAAATAGGAATAGCAGCGATCAGAGAGATAAGAAAGGTAAGAAAAAACTATCGAAAACGGCCGCGACCGCGACGTTAGCTACGCTCGGCGATGCGTATTTGAAAGCGGCGATTCGCGAGAAGCTCATTCTTCCGTTTGAGATCACCGGTAAAGAGCGGTGGTTTCGAGCATTGCCAGATGTATATAAGAATTTGTGTTTTCGCGATTACAGAACTGGTGACATTGTGCGCAGCACGGATCCCAACGGAAGACTGTTCGCGGTGCCGTACAGAGTTACGGCAACATTGCTGGCATACAGAGCGGATAAACTTCCCAGAGGCGTCGAGGCGATTACCGATTGGACGGACGTTTTCGATCCACGCTTTGGGAACAAAACGTTCGTAGGGTGTGCGGATGCGCCGAGAGAAGTTCTCTCCGCGGCTTTGAAAATGGGCGATCCTCGTAATACAATCAATCCGAAAACTATCGATAACGAACGGTCTCAGAGAGACGCTTTGCGACGACTGCGCGCAAAAATCAAGGTATCAGATGACGAAACGTATCTCCGGGCGTTACAAAACGGTGATATATCCGTCGCTTTTGGTGGTAGCGACGACGTTTTAGCCTTGTGTCGTCGCTCATCGCTGGTGAAACCGGTATTTCCACCGTCTGGAACGGCTTTACACTGCGACGTGTTTGTACGCCCGGTGTTGAATGAGGGCGGAGGATACACTTCGTCCGTACCGAACAGCGCGCCGTCATCGTCCCCAGGTATCGATGCTTGGTTAGACTTCATGCTCGATTCTGGTCGAATAAATGAACGCGGTGGATTGCGCAGTGGCTTGAACCCGATTCAATTTGACGGTGATCGCATCTATGGCGGTCGTTCATCTCAAGATGATGTCGGCGATATATTCAAAGGATGGTTACCGGACGATATGGCGTGGTCGAACAGCGAGTTCGTGCTCCCACTCTCGGATGCAGCCATTCGCGCGTACGAAGATATATCTAGAGAAATATGATACTGTTATTATATATGATACCATTTGGCTATGCTATGCTATGCTTTAACTTCAAAAAACCGAATTTGAGCGATGGGAAAGCACGTTCGTGCCGCCGACTAGGAGTAACCGCCCGCTCGCTTCACCACCGTTTTCTCTCCATGCATTTTTTGCCGCCATAATTTCATCCTTAAATACGCCCCCTACGACGAATAAAACGAAACAATCGCAGTCACTCGGTTTTCTACTGTTCGAAACCGTGCTGGAAACTTTATCGAGCACGTTACCCGCGAGTCTACCGAGCCCAGAGCCAAAACCTTTGACGAACCCACCGGCGGTGGACGTCGCCGAGGCGAGGAGTGTTCCGATGGATCCAGATGCCGTGATACGTTCGGCATCTTTGCAACACCCCGAAGTATCGTTCGATGACGCGACACGCGATGCGATATCGGCAACGAGAGAGGTGAATGCACCATCGTTCTCGATGAGTGAACCTCGGGAGTGCTTCAACGGAATGGATACGGTAGCGTTATTCATCATACCTTCCCCTGATGTTGAAGTTTTTTCCCTGCATATGACACGAGAAGAGACAATGAGTTCGCACGTACTCGTGAATAGCGCTTTATCTTGAACAAAATCGTCCAGGAATAATCGAACGTCATCCGGAAGTTCAACTCGAGGTGTCTTTAACGATGGCGGCGGGTGTACTAAAAGAGGGTCGTCGTCCACGCTCCAACCGTCGTCGTCGTTACCCCAACCATCTTCTTCATCATCACTCTCTTTCTCTTTCTCTTTCTCTTTCTCTTTCTCCTTCCCTTCGTCACGCGATGTATCTTCATCTCCTTCTTTTTTATACCCTCGAGCTTCGGAGATTGCGTCGTATAATTCCTTCCCGAGGAAAGTGACGTTTTCGCTATTCCTATCGTCGCCGTTCCAGACACATTCACAAATCGCACATTTCAAAGCTTCTTCGATTGCTTTTGCATCTTTTCTCGTAAATATTTCGCCGTCATTATTACCATTCATGAATAATGCGCTATCGCTCACGTCCATTTGATGCATCGCAGCATCTGCGCTGGATTCTCGAGAGACGGCTTCTCCGGCGAGCGTCATGCCGCAAGCCACGTACGCAAACGCTCGCGCGCACGAAACGCCACACACTTGTTTTCTCTTCCCAGATAAAGCACTGATGAGTTCAGCAGCAACACCTGAAGAACCAAACGCGTGTGCAGTCGCCGAGAGCGTTCGCACATTTCCAATTGCATCTGACGTTTCTGATCCTTCTTCGAGTTCCAAAGCAGCCGCGCAGACCGACGCCAGTCGTAACGTCCACTGATGACTATGACTACCATCACTACTACCTACGCTATCTAATATTACCTGTCGCAGAGCGTGTAACCTCGCGGACGTGATGTCATTATTAACGTTTTTATTCGACGTCTGCGCATCTGCGTTTGCGATTACACTTTCGACGTGTACGCCGTCACTTCTCGCCGCTTCTGAGAGTAATCTCGAAACTTTCCTACACGCGTCGCGAAACGACATCCTCGACAGTTCTTCTTCTAAAGCGCGATGCGCGGTCTCGTCACTCACCTGTTTCTCAGCGTCGAGCGAAGAAAACGCTCCGTTCGTAGACGCGACTTCATCGATACGTCCGTAGAAGGAATCTGTGAATACCGCGGAGGCGCTCGCGAGATCCATCGCTCGGTCCACCAACATCACGCAACACGTTTTCTTGCTTTGTCTCAACTTTTCATCGATCGTTTCGTACGCATTATCGCCTAATACTGCTAACGTATCGAGTTCATCGTCTTCGTTCGGAATCTTCTGGTCTTTCCTATCCACGCAATCTCGCGCTATATTCTTTGCAATCGGACCGAGCGCGTAGAAATCGACGCGATCTTCATCATCGAAACCTAAGCCGTGGGTGATGAAAGCGTCTAGTTGCGAGCCAATAATGGACAGTTTTTGTGCGCGCGAGAAGGTTTGTTTATTCTTATTCTTCGAACTGGAAGTTTCTTTACCATCGAGTTCCGATGACGTCGACCTTTCAACCCCGAAGTAATCGAGCGCAAACTCGCCGACCGCGGACGACGTGGGAAATCGAAACGCCGAAGGTCCTAACGGTGCAATGATCGTACCCGGGAAGAACTGAATGACTACTTTCTGAGACACCGTTGCTAAAATCGTATTTTCCAACGCCGCAGATGCTTTCTCCTTCTGTTTATCTTCCCAGTCGTCGTCGCCCCAATCTTCGTCCCAATCGTCTTCTTCTTCTTTTGATTCAGCCGGTTTCTGTTGTTGTTCCTCTCCTTCTCCAATTCCGCTCGCGTTATTATTATTCGTACCACCATCACCATTACCACCAATTTTCTCTAAAATCAACCTCTCCACGTCTTTCACGCACAAATCAAACGCCTCTCTCACCTCTCTCGCGCCCGCGTGTTGCGTTTCCTTACACGTCGACACCAACACCGTCACCATCGACGCTTCCGGTCGTTCGCCGCATATTCTCACAATCTTCTCCCCACTCTCCGCGAGCGTCGTCCCTATAAAAAACACCAGCGGTGCCGTCGGTGCCACGCGCTCCCCGGTTCGTATCGAGCGCACGTCCTTCATCGAAAATTCTTCCGTCGGCGTCATATCCACCACGTTCGAACATCCCGTCAAATCCAAAAACGCGCTCAACCCGACGCCGTTGCGTAAACTATCCCCCGAACTCTCGTCCACGAACGCGATCGCTCTTTCATCATCCGTGCTCCTCTTCTCGTCGTTGTTGTTTTTGTTTTTCTTGTTTTGCTTATCGTTGGCATCGTCATCATCGCTGACAAAACCACTCGCATTCGTAAGAGCATTCGGAGAAGGCGTAACGAACCGCGCTCGCACGCGTTTCGATCGTAAAAACCGCTCGCACGAAAACAAAGAGACGTCGAACGCGACTCTCGCGTTCGACAACGTTTTTGGCGTCGTCGTCCTCCTCTCTTTTTCTTCTTTTCTCTCCACCATGTGTATACAGAGCGTCCTTTCTCTTTAGTATAATTGCGTGTGGGTGATACAAAAGACTCCTTTGTCCTTTCGAGAGGTCCTTTTTGGGCAACCGAGAGACTTGTTTTTCCAATTTATCCACTGAACTAATCCTCACACAAACAAGAAGACACGTACTTCTTTCTCTGCGCGGTTCTTGCGGTTTATATATATATATACATATACACACGCACACACACACAACAACAACAACCCGCGCGCGTTCCTTTACTCCCCTTTTC
>ERZ651776.1281-NODE-1281-length-30520-cov-5.758368_pt1 | contig 30520 bp, 42 predicted proteins | sample MGYA00514761_ERZ651776 | MGnify/ENA metagenome assembly ERZ651776
AAATACCTACTTTATTGAGGGGCGCTTGGAGATTCCAATGTCAGATTACATTAAAGAAAACCATAATATTGTCAATAGAATTAGAGAAAGAGGATTTTATGATGAAGAAACTGTTCATAACATAATAGACTCGACATTAATATGCCATGTATCATTCATCCAAGATGGAAGACCATTTGTAATCCCCACAATACATGCGAGATCAGGTAGAACAATATATCTGCATGGGGCAAAAGCAAGTAGACTACTAGGAGAAACTGGCAAAGGTAATGAATTATGTCTTTGTTTCACACATGTAGATGGAATAGTTTTAGCAAGATCTCTATATAATTCATCTATGAACTATAGGTCAGTGGTAGCTTTTGGAAAAGGTAGAGTAGCAACTATTGAGGAGAAACTAGAGGCAATGAAAATTATGACTGAAGGACTTGTACCTGGAAGATGGGAGGGTGCAAGACAACCTAATGATAAAGAAATGAAAAGTACCTCAATAGTTGCCATTGATATTGATCATGCTTCAGCTAAAATTAGAGAAGGAGAAGCAGATGATTTTGAAGAAGATATTCCTGGTCCATGGTGGGCAGGTGTTTTACCAATAGAATCAAAAATCCTTCCACCAATAAGCAATAGTGATTTGTCATCAGGAATAGAAACACCAGACAATGTCAAAAAAATAATTGGTAAAATTTTCTAATTAATTATTCCTGACACTCTACCACGTCCATGATATTGGCATGGCAATGAGGAAGAGAAGTTTTTTCCCTATGGAAGAAAGCATTTTGACAATATTATCTCCGCGTTCCACAGACAGTCTGGAGTCGAATGGCGCAGGAATGGACTCTATCTATACCGCCGCTGGTCAATCAACACGATGCTAATGCTGGGAGTGGATTCCAACACCATCAGGTCGGTTTCCATGCATCAGTCCAATGACTCCATTCTAGCCTACATATCAGAACTGTCGGATCGGAGGTCTAGGAAAGAGGGAGTAGGTATCCTGCAGGGCAGACTGAGGTCAATCTACCTAGGCGATGATGTGCACGATGATTCTCTAGAGTCCCTTAGTGAATTGCAAGTTGACCTGTGCTCTTTGATGAGGTCTATTGGCGATGGGAACTCCTCTGTCTACGATGACGATGCGAATGGCTTCGTCCACTTTGACTCCGATGGCGAGACATGCTTCAAGAGAAGAGGCGGTAAGCTTAGGCAAATTAGCGTGAATGTGGCGGGCCGTGCAGGATTCGAACCCACGTCTCCGGATCCGAAATCCGGAAGGATATCCAGGCTACCCTAACAGCCCACGTATTAGTTGCTGAGGCAACTAGTTTTCAATGCGACGGATGGCAGACCAATAATAATCTAGCTAAACTTCTATGTACTTTAATTGGATATTTGAATACAACAGTCCAGCCAGTATCTAAAATTAGTGTCTCTAATTCATCCCATTTTTTTCCCATAACTAGAAAGTTTTCAGTATTGGAAACAGTCAAGAATCCCGGAACAGTGGGCAACATAGTACAAATTGTACCATCAGGGTTGATAGAATTCACAGATTTTAATGCGTCGATAAATAAATCGAGGCCATCGTCCGATTTCCATGAATTTCTACCATATGGAGGATCAAAAACAAATGATGAATTCTTATTAATTCCCCACATAGATTTTATATCTTTAACAGCACAATGTTTTACTTCGTACTTTCCTATTCCTTTAATCCATTCTAGGTTATTAATAGTTCCTTCGATCATTTCAATATCTAAATCACTAGCTAAGACATGCATTCCCTGAAGTGATGCTTCTATTGCTATTCCTCCAGTTCCACAGAATGGATCAATTATTTTTTGAGGAGAGTAATTAGGCGTATGACATAGAGAAATCATTAGCCGTGCTAAACGTGGCTCTAGAGAAACTGGTTTGAAAAATGGACGATCCGTTGGCATTCTAGTATTATATTGCCTATTACTTGAAATTGGAACTCTTAGCCCCCATGCAATAACTGGCATTAATTCATCAAATTCTATTTCTCTTGAAGAAATATCTTCCAAACCAGCCAAAACTACTACTACTTCATATTCTGGATTCTCTAAATTTACTTTATTTTTTTCAGATACAAGTAAGGCGCCTACTTCATTTTCTATTTTTTTACTAGATATTGTATTTACTACTTGGCCTATTTTCCTACATCGTATTGCAAAACTTCCTTCAGGCAAATTTCTCTTTGACCAATCTAGAATTAATTGAGAAATATTTTCCTCGTCGATATTAGATGAAATATTACTTAATATTTCGGCATTTTTAAGATGGTCATCCAATAAAGCAGATTTGGACAAGTGATCAAAAGAAGAATCTGATGTAAAAGATAAGATTCTAGGATGTATGACATCATGGATGCCAACTAAAGAGGACATTTCTCTTCTGAATAAATATGAATTCCATCCACTACCAATTAAGATATTGTGCCCCATTTCTAGCCTCTCCTATAACGTCCGATGGACTTCAACCCTAAATGCATATACATGTGCCGTGAGTCATATTGGAGGCATTGGGAAGTCTATGGGTTGTAATCTAAAAGATTTATCGAATCCAGAATCAATAAGCTTACGCGATTTATCTGGCCAAAAAGTTGCAATAGATACTTTCTTAGTTGCATATCAATTTATCACATCAATCAGAGCAAGAGGAGAAGGCCAAGATGGTGGCCCACTTAGAGATTCCAAAGGAAGAGCAATTTCTCATTTAATGGGATTTTTAGATAGGGCAACTGTAATGATTGAAAATGGAATCGATCCGATTTTTATCTTTGATGGGATTCCTCATGATTTAAAATTGGATACTTTAGGTGAGAGGAAATTAAGAAAAGATATAGCTAAGGAAAAATGGAATGCAGCAGTTCAATCAGAAGATTGGGTGACTGCACAAAAATTAGGATCGCAGATTGTTTCGTACACAAGAGAGATGGTGGCCGAAACTAAAGAAATGTTTGATCATATGGGAGTATCTTGGATAGAAGCTCCTATGGAAGCAGAAGGGGCAGCATCAGTACATTGCCGTAATGGAGAAGTAGTTGCAGTGGCTAGTCAAGATTGGGATGTTTTATTGTATGGTTCACCGATAATGATTAGAAACTTAATTTCGCATGGAACTAAGAGATTTGGAAGACCTGTCTCTGCTGAAAAAATAATTCTTGCAGATTTACTAGCAGAAAATGAGATAACACAATTACAATTAGTTGATTTGGGCATAATGATAGGCACTGATTTTCATCCCGGTATTAAGGGAATAGGCCCTAAAACCGGAATGAAGTTGATTAAAAAATTTGGAACTATAGAGGCAGTTTGCCAAGAAAAAGGTCACGATATACCTGATAATCTAGATCAAATAAGAGAAATTTTTCATAATCATCCAATTAATAAAAATAGTCTACCTCTGAGTGGAATGGCAGATGAGGAAAAATTAAGATTTTTCTTACAAGAAGAAAGAGGTTTTAGTGAGGCTAGAATGAAAAGAGCATTGGATAGATTGAGATCTGCTGGAAGATTAAGAGATCCTGGACAATCATCAATTTTTGATTTTTAAAATAAAAAAGGCCCTCTCCGTGACGTCTAGCCACGGAGGGGCTTATGTTTCCTCTAAATAGGATATTATTGACTAATTATATGACATCGAAGTCATTTTCTTCTGAGTCTGGGATTCCATCGCCGTCATCATCAAGATCTTCATAGTCTTCAAGACCATCATTATCATGATCAAATTGGCCAGTTAAATCCCAACCATCATTCTGTTCATACCAATCGGATAATCCATCGTTATCGTCATCAGTATCTGCACGGTCAGTCAATCCATCGTTATCATGATCATATCGATAATTTCCAAATGCTCCACCAGTTTCATCGACATCGAGAATATTATCATTGTCGTCATCAGAATCATCTGCATCATTCGAACAGTCATTGTCATGATCACGAGCAGCATCAATATCGATAATACCATCTCCATCCATATCAATTAATTGTTCTTCAGAACCATCTTCATCACAATCTAATACATCTGCCCAGTTGTCGATTCCATCGTTGTCGATATCAATATCGACATTGTCAGAAACACCATCATTGTCGTGATCATAGATATCTGTATCCTGATCTCCATCATTGACTTCTTCTCTATCATCTATTCCATCTCCATCATCATCATCATCTATATTATCATCTAAACCATCATTATCATGATCTTCTGGATATGAATCTAAATTATCTGGGATACCATCATTGTCGTCATCCCAATCTAAATCATCAGGAATACCATCACCATCATTATCATCAGGATTATTATCTTGATTATCTAATTGTTGACTTTGTTGTTGATCGGATTGAGAACCTTGTTGACCTTGTTCATTTCCTTGAGTTTGGCCTTGTTGTTGTTGATTCTGTCCGTTTTGGTTATTTCCATTTTGATCTTGACTTTCTTGGTCACCTTGTTGGCCGCTTTGTTCTCCACCATTTTGTTGTTGACCTTGTCCATTGTCTTGTTGTTGACCACTTTCACCTTGTTCTCCGTTTTGACCTTGCTGACCATCTTGATCTGATTGTGAACCTTCGTCTTGGCCCTGGCCTTGTTCGCCATTACCTTGTCCTTGGCCTTCTCCTTGGCCTTCTCCTTGACCTTGACCTTGACCTTGACCTTGTCCTTGTCCTTGACCTTGTCCTTGTCCTTCGCCTTCACCTTCTCCTTCGCCGCCACCTTCGGTGCCGCCATCTCCATCCCCTTGGTCGTTGCCAGGGAAATCTGGGTCGTAAGCGTCCGGTATTCCGTCCCCATCAGAATCGGTGGATCCACCGTTATTAGGGTCATTAGGGAATGGATCTTGACTATCAAGTATTCCGTCACCATCGGTGTCCGAACTATTCGGATTTGTTCCGGCAGCGTATTCTTGAGAATTAGTTAATCCATCACCATCTGGATCAGCATTAGCATCAGAAGCAGAAAGGGGATTTAATCCGTAAGCGTGTTCCCACCCATCCGGCAGCCCATCATTATCTGTATCTGCATTATTCATGTCTGTTCCAGCAGACTGTTCTTGTGCGTTTGTTAAACCATCATTATCCCAATCAGCACCGCCATCACTCGGATCGAGTGGGTCGGAACCATCAGCCGCTACCACACCTGCACTTGAGGCAAGCATAAGGGCTGTTAAGATAACGAGGAGTCCTCTTCTAAATTTCATTTGAGTTATATTCATATTATTTTTCTCTTGTTTTTTTGGCATTCATAGGGAACCCGCTGTTCCCTCTAATATATGTTATAGGGTTTCAATTACTTAATATTAAGCATGATGAAGTGCCTTTACGAAAGAATTACGTAAGTTTTTCATAATTTTTAGGGCTGCGTCCGGATCATTGTGGAATATTTTTAAGTATTGTTGAGCCGACATAATATTATCTTGGCTGGCGGTAGCCCACCTAATAATTTGAGTATCAGATAGATAATTAGCCCAAAAATCAAAATCTATATCATTGACTACACAAAATTCAGCAATATTTGCTTCGACATCATGTTGTTCTTGGACAGTAAATAACATAGAACTTAAAAAAGTTTTTTGAGTTTCTTGCATAGCATTGATTTTCTGAATCGATTGTGGAGGAGTAGTTGACTCTAATATATTTATTTTTAATCCGTGACACTGGATCGTATCGGAATTAATATTTATTAGATCCATGGGCTTCCAGATATTTTTACCCATAACATAAAAAGATTCATTAGTTAATCCAGTGTTTGTATTCAAGACCTGAATGGTAGTGTAAGTGAGGCCAAGAGGGGTGTTTACGGATACCCAAGTAGGACTTTTAGTTTGGGAAATACTCATAGCACTCTATTAGTGCTTCTGCTGTTATTACCTATAAATAGTTACTTAGCATAGTTATCGATGCACTCATCACAAATTAATATGTCTTCAATGCCCATATCTTCATCTAAATACATATCGTGAACGTCACCCTCTATATTACAAACGCTACAAGGTGCTAAATACATTTCATCATAACAAGATTCACAGAGAGAATAAGGAACTCCTTGGAAAATTTCCGTGTCCATAGTGTTACATCCAGAACAAGTTCCCATTCCTAAAAACTTTCCAGCAGTGATCTCTGCTGGAGGAATTAAATCTAATTTTTTAGCCTTGATCAAACCAGGACGATATTCGGCAGCAAATTCTTTTTCCATTTCACTGACTGGTATAACTTTGTATAATTCTAAATAACCACTGTCCAGAGCAGCATTAATTTCTTCTAAAGATTCTCTGTCTGCAGTAAAAGGATTTAAAATATAAACGATTTCTTCTGAGGATCCATCAAATCCAGGGCGTAATTCATAATATACATAAGATAATCCAGGAAATGCTATATCTTCTATCATTATCGGATATCCTTCTTCTGTAAATTCTGGTCCGGCTACTGAACTTTCTGCTGAAAATCCAGGCCACATTGTTTTATTAGAAGTAACGAAAGATAAAAAGTCAGATAATTGATCAACTTCTGTAGCGGCTACTGTAAGTTTAGATTTCCACCATTCTGGATAATCAATGGATGCATCAGAACTAACTATTTTTTGAATGTTCGCTGAGCCTTCGTCAAGTCTATGAGCATCACTAGAAACCATATAATTTTCATCTTCGGCTCGGAATTCAGATTCAGTTACTGGAAGATTATTTGTCAGATCAGATGCTACTAATCCGGAATTTTCTACAAATGCAGGAGTAAGGTCATCATTAGCCCACATAGAGGGATCTGCTCGCCAGTCGTCATCATCTACAAAAAATGTAGAAGGTAAAAGATTTGGCGTATAAGCGGCATACACCGGTAGTTGAGATTGCATCTCAACAATTTCTGCAGGAGTATCCATATAATCATCTATACCGAATTGCTATTTAATGCTTCACATTAAAATTATTAACAATTACATCGAAGTTCGAAGTTCGGTAAGTTGGTTTGTAATTCCGACCATGAATAATCGTAAATTGCTTTTGGATTTCCAGAATCATCTTTAGGACCCCAACGTATTCTTTGGTCGGTGTCTTTAATGACAACTTCTGCATTTTCAGTATCACAGTCACAAGAACTCAAGGCTGATATCAACCAAGTTTTCTTTCTTTGTCGCAGTGACTTCTTACGGTCAACTGCTCGTTCTACTAATTTCCTGGTTCCTTTATTTTGAGAATACCATTGTTTGTTATATTTGGCCATGTAAGCCTTTTTCTTTTCTGGGTCTGCATAGGGCATATTATCACTTCAATTAAAATCTTTTAAAGTCGTTTGACTGAGAGGTAACGCCGATTTAAAAACATCACCATTTTGTTTTTGCTTTTTATCTTCATAAGGTGAAACCATTCTTCGGTATATTTCTAACTTAGAACATTCCAAAGCCCCCAATATGGTGTTATACAAAGCATAACTTTCACCCCGATCCGCTACAATTTCATTTACTAATGAAGAAACTGCAAAATTTATATTTCCTGGCAAAGTTGTTCCAGGAGTTAAAATTGCTTTCGACAAATGAGGAATGATACCTTCGATATCCAATCTTTCATCTGCTACAAGATAAGGCATAGTATATATTGTGGAGGCTTACTATATGAAGGTTCCTGTATTCAAGACCGGAAAGGTTATATAGGAAGTATAATCTAACAGTATCATGAATCCTAAAGGTCAGAACATGGAAGTAATGCCCCCTACAACACGAATAACTGCAGAGGGTGAAAATGGATTAATAGCCCACTTAGAAATTGTAGGTAGTGAAGTGGATCCGAATCTTGTTAAGTCAGCCCACACTTGGATGAAAGAAAATTTTACTGGAGATATAGTCACTATTACTATTAATAATACTAAGAGTTTACCTAATGGATGGAGATTAGTAAACTCCATGAGTAAAGATTGGGAAGATTCTTGGAATGCATTAAATGATGAATAATAAATACAATTTATTCAAGACTTACATTGCACCCATAGTAGATAAAAATGCTAGAATCCCTGGTAAAGCAACCAAAAGGATTTCCCAAGACATAGCGTTTTTCTTTTGAGTATCTTGTTCAGTTCGCTCTAATGCTTCTAAACGAGAAATTAAAGGTGGGCGACCATTGCCATCTCGAACTAAAGTTAATAATTGTTTGAGATCGTCTGCAGTAACTTTTTGTTGTTCTTGTAAACGAATAATGGCAGCATTAGTATGTTCATTAGCCACGATCGACTGGGTAACTAATTCTAAAAGATCTTGCACGAACTCTTGTGCAACATCGTCATCAGAAGTTCTACTCTTTCGGTTGGACATCGTTTGACGACCCCCACTTCATCAATACGGCGTGAATACGAGTTAGACAGTTATGCTGTGCAGAAGTAGCGGCTTTCAAGGAATCAGTAAGCAATACGCCCTCCGCAACATTATCCGAGAGTCTCGAACAAGTTGTTTCAAATTCCAAAGCATTCATGGTTGTTCACCTTCATTACAGAAACTATCAATTCAATTCTCTATTTATAGAGATCGAAGCAATAAAAATCCGTCAATAAGAGCAATAGCCCCCAAAGCCTTTAGCGGGGTTATTCCCATAAAAAGATCCATATCACCGAAGTTACTTCGGCTAAAGAATCCTATCACTGGGATATCCTTCTGGAAGTCAAACTGGTGTAGACCAAGAAGGAACATAGTTCCGGCTAGTATTTTTGGGTTCATAGCAAAATCAATTACAGCATCTATCATTATATTCACCTTTAGGTATTCAGTAGATTTCCCTACCGACTATATAATGATTAACTTATTATGAAGGCGGCAAGATAACACGTAGTAACAAGCATACTATTAAATAGGTCGTCGCCATACGTCAAAATTAGCCCACAACTTAAGACTGTGGGCGAGGACCGTGACTGAATAAACCGATTAGGTGAGGTTAAGGTATGCAATAGACGAGGGAAACAGACCCTCCGATGACGGCCAAGTGGAGAGAATCGCCGGTTAAAATCCGGGTGAGCAGTAATGGCAAAGATGCAACGGAGAGCCTTGCGCCATTTGGAGTGTGTAATCCCACATTCCCGGTCCGCCTTTATATTCTTCTTTAAAGCCTATGGCTTCAAAACCCTCCTTACTTCCTCTGGATTGGGGCAGATAGCACATTTAGGTTCTTGGCTAATGAAAACTAGGAAACTAGATCTAGTTTCCACGCAGATCAACTATTTGTGGTTGATTATCGAAAAGGAATGCGAAAAATTGAAATAAAACGCTATCGGAACTACAGATTAATCCAGAATAAGTATCATTTACTTCAACCGAATCATAAGTAGACTCGGTAACATATATCATTTCTACCTCAATATTAGAATCTACATATAAGGTGTGCGGAATTCCATTTCCGGATTCTTTAAAAGTTATTACTCCTTCATAAAACTCGCATTCAGAGATAGAACTGGTAAGTTCATTTCGGCGAGTTTCTCCAGAGTCTCCGGCAAACGCCAATAAAATAATAAAAACCATTGTAATAGCGGGCATCCAATCAGTAAATAAAAAATCATTTTTAGACACATCATGATCTTCATGAAGTTGTCTTAACCAATCTTTTTTCACTCTAAATTTCCCTCCGGAGGTATCTCTAAAACTTTTTGAGTAATATGTGGACTTTCCTCGGATCTATAATTAGCGATAATGGCTTGAATGTCTGGAGTATAGGTAGCACGTTGTTTACCTAATCTCGTGGCTTTTCTTTTTTGAGATCTTGCTTTCTTGTATAACTTTGCTTTCTTCAAAGCGGCCACTGCTTTGGCAGGGAAGTAAGGTTCTCCCGTAACTGAAGATTTTTTACCCGATGCAGTAGACCAATCTTGTTTGGTCCAACGGGACAAATCTTTTTGTGAAGATGATCGTGCAGAACTTGCATATGGTTTTAATCCTTTAGAATTCATAGCAGATTCATAACGGCGTTTTAATTCTTGAGATTTACGAGCAGACCATTGTCCAGACTTAGTTCCAAAAATATTTTCTTCCATTAATTCTTTTTTAATTCTACGGCGGATCCTGGCTCCTTTCTTTCCATAAGTTTTTTCATAATTATCCTTTTCTTTAGTTTCTGCAGAAAAGTTTTTTTCCTGCTGGTGTGATTGCTGGTGTGATTTCAAATGTCTTTTAAATTGAGAGTTAGTATATGCTTTAACGGATTCTCCGCAAACTCCACATTGCGTGTTCATTCCAAAGTCAGCCAAAGTTTTATCTCCTCTGGATTTTAAGGATACATAATGTTCTCCAGAAGTATACATACAATCTTGACAATTGTATCGAATTCCGTTGTCGGAAACTTTTCTAGTAAATTGATTGACACTGCCGCAAATTGGACAGCCTACTTCTAGGAACTGATTAGTATGAATATTTTGTCTAATTTCTTTTTCTAGTTTTTGAAAATCTTGATCAGAAGATTTTGCAGGGGATCCTAGCGACCAAGAATCTTTGGATAGTCTAGCATTAGGAACATATTCTAAATTCCAGGGAATTTCCGGAAGATTTTTTGTTGCAGATTCAGCCCAATTTGGGACTTCATCATCCCAACTTTCCTCAGATCTTTTTTCAGTCCACCAGGGTTTTTTAATATTTCCTCGAGGATCTAAAACTAAATCATAAATTCCATCATTATCTATATCTATGGGTGTGCCTCCAGATTCATCCCAAGGTTCAGTGTTCAAAACAAAATTTACATTCTTTTGTAACATTCGAGTGGCTTGAGTATAATCATTTCCCTGGCCTTTAATTTTTAATACAAAGGGATAATAAGTTCCGGCAGTGGTTTCTTGTAAAAATGATAATCCGATGGTAACTTCAGTTTTGCCATCACCAGATAAAAATACTGCTTCTTCGGCTACACCATCGTATTTAATATTAGGAGGAATCACTAGATCCAGATTACTTTCCCGATCGGCTCCATAATTAATACTTATTTTTCGAGGAAATCGAAGTTCGTCAAAAGATTCTATTCTAGGAATATAATCCGGATCCTCGGCTGCTAGTGCTAGAACTTTGTTTTTTATTTTATTTTTGGATACTGGTTTACCGGTTGTTTTTGCTTTAGCCTCTTCATTCTGTATTAATTCCCAAGCACCTTCTTTGTAAATATCTGCACCTATAATTTCTTTCCAGCGAGCATAATTTAATGCTTCCTTAGTAGAAGTAAACTTAAATTCTAAATTTTCTTTTTCCGGACCCTCGGGGCCCGTAACTCCAGAAAAGTTTTCTGCTGGTTCTAAAGATTCTTTATCTAAAATTCCACTCCAGATCCAAAGAGCAGTCAGCCCAGTAGTGAATGCTAATCCATAACCATAAGTTTTAGGATTGCCCATTTCTCCAGCGGCCGTTGAACGGGCAACTTGATAAGCCGCAAAACTATTCCAAACGGCTAATGAAATACCTACTAATACTCTACTACTAAGCATTATTATCAGTTAAAAAATGATATGCCCTACTACTTAATAAGTAACATCACACCATAATTTATATTTGACAAATTCCAGAAGGGCAATCAGACATAGCAGCCGCCACTTCAAATTCATATTGTTTATTCAAATATTCAATGGCTTCGGAAGCCTTCATTGGAGACAAAGGTTCATTACCTCGGCTTCCAGAACGATATACAGTTGTTCCTTTTAATTGAGGACCATATTTCAACATCATATTGCTGAAATCTTCAATTGGATACTCGTGTGGTAAGTTGATAGTTTTTGAAACTGCATTATCAATATGTTTCTGACAAACTACTTGCATTCTCAAATGATCTTCTACTCCAATATCCATGGCACCTAAAAAGGATTTCTCTAAAAGTTCTTGATCACTGCCATTGGTAGCCGCCCATAATTCTTGGAACAAGGGGTCAATAACAACTTCTGTCTTCAAGACCCTCTCGTTTGAGTTTTCTGAGTCAGCATAATAAGTTCGAGAATATCCGGCCGCAAATATAGGTTCAATACCAGAACTAGTTCCGGCAACTAAACTAGTAGTTCCAGTAGGAGCAATAGTTAGCACGGCACAATTTCGCATTCCATATTCTGCAATTTTAGATCTGATCGACTTAGGAAGGGTTTCACAAAAACCAGAGGCCAAAAATTGTTCAGCATCGAAGGCGGGGAAACAACCTTTTTCTGCAGAAATGTAAGTAGAGGTTTCATAGGAAATCTTTTTGATAAAGTTAAATAATTTGTCTACCTTCTTTCGGCCTTCGGCTCGATTATAAGGTAATCCTAATTTTACTAAAGCATGACCTAATCCCATAACTCCTAATCCGATTCTTCGAACCTCTCTACAATTCTTTTCGATCTCTGCCAGAGGATAATTATTTACGTCTAGCACATTATCTAAAAATCTAACTCCAGTAGTGATAGTGGAGGCCAATAATTCCCAATCGAAATCTGGATTTCCGTTGCTGTCGTAGGCAATGTGATTGCTCAAATTAATGGCTCCTAAATCACAGCATCCATAGGCTTCTAACCAAATCTCTCCACAAGGATTAGTGGAAATCAATGGCTTATGATAATGAATGTTATTCATTTTATTGGCTAAACCAATATTTAGAATTCCAGGTTCTCCGGATTCCCATGCATTCTGAATTAATAAATCCCAGAGATCTTTGGCACGGTAAGAACTAACTTCATTACCTCTCCAAGTAATTTGGATTTCTTCATCGGCTTCGACCGCAGCAAAGAAGTCATTGTCTACTAGCACGGATATATTAGCATTCTTTAATATCTGATCTTTTTCGTGTTTGATCAGCGGTCTTAAAATAGTTCTTAGAACTTCAGAATCAGAAAGGTTTAGTTCAGAATCTTGATACTCTCCAGAATTATTTTCTGCATCTCCAGTAATAGCGGTCAACATATTACTGCGTTCTGTCGGAGGCAAATATGGAAAAGCCGTAGTTAAGGCTTCATCGATTTCTTCTACAGTTTCTAGGGCAACTTTATTAAATTTCTTGTGTAGAAATTCCATGATGTCTCCGTGACTATAATCTAAACATAACATTAAAGCAGTTCGGCGACCGCCACCAGACTTGATAACTTCTCCAGTCTGATTAATAACTTCCATGAGTGATACGGCTCCGGTGGCTTCTCCACCAGTTCCTTGAATACTAGTTCCACGAGGGCGAATAGGAGAGAAATTCATTCCTACTCCTCCTCCAGTTCCAGAAATGATTAACATATCGGAAACAGTTTTACCCCAACCTTCTCGGGAGTCCTCAGTAGGAACTACGAAACAATTTAGTAATTGACCTTTGGGTCTGCCAGCACCATACCAAATCCTTCCTCCAGGAATAAAATGATTGTGAACTAAAGAATGGAAAAATCTTTCTTCCCATTTGGATCGGGATCCGTTTACTTCGGCGGCAGCAATATAATTAGCAACTCTTTTACAAGAGTCAGCCCAACCTTCTTCTCCTCCTAAAGAATATCTTTGCTGAAAAATAGTGTGGGCAAAATCGAGAGGTTGATAGTAGGTAGAGTTGTCTTCGGTGCTAGTTGGGTTTTCTTCGGCGGTCATAATATCACAGACTTTAGCATGGTGGTGTTCAGTTATTTAAGGCTTCGCTCTACTGCCGCTACCGGCGGTTTTTGACCCTCGCAGTGGAGGAAATATTTTAGTTAAAATTTAGTAGATCTCATAAAGACGGTAGGTTGATTACCATTGGAACGAGTAATAATTAAAAATTCTGGATCCTTAGTCATACGAGCACTTAATTCTCTTTTAGTAGGTAATTCTCGGCGACCAGAATCTAGAAGACGACTAATTAATTGACTAACTGTAATATGTTCGCCCGGTTGAACTAGTTGTTTAGCGGCTTGATAGTTGGTAGGTTTAGTTCTCATAAGTTTTTCTCTCCTATTAATTTAATTTATTAAGTTTAATTCTACTTCAATCGAGGTGCAACTCCGCACTCGCACTTAAAGTTCTCAGCATGATTCCATTGTATCAGAACTGGCAAACTATCTCCGCCATAAATGGTGGCATTGGTTTTCTTAGCCATCGAAATTCCAGCGGCTAATTTTTCTACGCCATAATGAGTGCGTGAATCGCCAGTGCAATTCCAATTTTCAGGAACTAAAGAAAGTTCTATCGGTGATTCTCCACTAGTCAATAGAGTAAAAGTTTCCAAACTTTTATTTACAATCACACTGAACTCAGAAAATCCTTTGGGCACTGCTTTAAGATAATCTTTTACAGATTTTAGAGGTATATCAAAATTATAATCCCATCCATTTTCTGGAATGGGCATGATAGGAACTTCTTTTAGCAACCCTAGTTTAACTAGTCTAATAGTTCTTCGCATATTATTTGCATCTATCAGAAGGACATTAGGTTGTTTAGAATCATAGACAAATTTTAAGGTATCTTTAGTAGTCAATGTTTTAGTGATATCTTTTACTCTTTCTAAAACTACTCCTAGTTTTATAGGAGCCTCTCCTACAAATGTATATTCTTCAAAAAGTTCTGGAGTCAGTTGACAACGAATTAAAGTAGAAACATCATTAGCCACCATTCCGGTTTCCAATCCTTTGTCAGCAGAGAAAGTAAATATTGTTTGATCGCCCAGGGATTCCAAACCTTTTAACAAATCTTTAGCATGACCTGCAGATAGAGTAGCCGAAAAATTACCAATAACTAAGGAATCATTTTCTTCAGATTGAGATTTCATCATATCATTCACTCCATTATAGTTTGATTATTTAGATTTTCTAATCTAAGTTTGGCTTGCTTCAAGTTATCATATTCTTTAATAGATATAGTGACGTATCCTTGAGTTCGCAGTCGAGGTGGTGCAACAGATGAAGCAACCGTGCGTCCACGAGGACGGGTTGGAATTTGATGTCTATCTAACCAATTTTGAATAGTCATCGGAGATACTCCACAAGAACTAGCAATAGCATTCATAGTTTGTTTCTTATGCAAGTAAGCATTCTTTAGCCAAACTGCATCTTTATAATCAGGAACTGCCATAGAAATCTAATATCTAATTATGGCAACTACCTATATATACTTTGAGCAGGTAGTTATGGCTTAAAGACCTTCGAAGAATTCTGAAGACTCAGGCTCCATAGAAATGTTGATATTTACTTTATTTTCTTCTGGATACCCATCAGAATCTAGACTCCAAGAATTGCCAGCCGTTTTGTTAAGTAAGGATTCAATTTGTTCGAAAAACTTTTCTATAGTTTCGGCGGAAAATTCTTCACCTTCAGAAAACTCATCCATGTTAGGGAACATATCTTCTAATACTCCTAATTCCATTAGATCTGCTTTAGTATATTCTTCTTCTGTATCTATTCCAGCAATAGGGTCGACCGCATAAACCATTAGTTTTTCACCATCCCAATACCAATCATCATAATCTGTTCCGGCATTGGCGGTGTTTCTCATCCAACGAGAAATACTTTCTATATCTCCAATTTGACCCTGGTAACTTTCGGCAGAATAACCTATTTCATCATCCCAGTTCAGTCCCATTTCTTCTAAAATTCCTTCCATTACCCCGGCTTTCGCAACATCATTTAATGAAAGTTCTTTCTCGTAAATTACTTCTAATACTTGATCTATGTCAAATATTTGTTCTTGACACTCACCACTGGAACTACAACAAATAGTGGCTATTATGTCTGGAGATACTACATCTTCGATGTCCAGATTGGGGTCATTAATGTTAATCTGTTTTTTATTATCAAATCCTTCATAATCGAAATCCCAATCATCAAGATATACATTACCGGAGCAACTACTGCTATCCGAAGATTCTCTTAGATATTGACGCAATAACATATCATTATATCTATCTAGATCTCTTCCGAAGTTTTCTGCTTCTTGCTCAGTAATATCTTGTATCCACTCATTTTGACCTTTAGTTATGCCAATAATATAAATTCCTTTAGATACTAATCTTTCTACGCCATCTTCTGCATCTTCTATAGAATCATAAGGTCCGAAATATTCATCAAGACTATGAACATAATACTCTGGTGACTCTCTCATAGATATTTGGTAAGGAGGAGCCCATGCTGTATCAAAATCTTTTTCTTCTTCCTCTTCTTCTGCTCTGTATGAATTCTCTTGTCGCCTCATCACTCTTAATTCTTGGGCGGTTTCGGGATTGATAGGGCGAATGAAACAACGCTTACAAATGCCTTTTGGAATTGGAATTGTTTTGGCCTTGTCAAAATAACCGGCTTCATTTTCACACCCTTCGGTGCTGCATTCTTCAGAATCTTCTGCGGCATAGGGAACATCAAAATTTAAATCATCAAAAGCGTCACTATGTCCTAAACATAAGTCAGAAGTTTTCATTTCCATCTGCTCTAGAACTTGAGTTCCTTCACAAACAGGACACTTATCAATTTTTCCAGATCCTTCAGCAGACCACATATCAACATCTAAAGATTCTCCGAACTCATTAGTTTCTTCGGCAACGATCTCTGCAATAGCATCAGAAGATTCTTCAGAGTCACTATCTAAATGATCCATTGCCATTTTGATTTCAGGAATTTGTTCATACGAGGATATTTTTACGGCAGCCATAGTTAGCATACTTACTATCGAACCTACAATTGCAGGATCCATTTCATCAGAGTTGGCTTGAAGAGTGTCGGCCATACCACTACAAAGATAATCAATACAATCTGTATAATATGCTACTTCATGAGGTTTATCTTCGCCCGACATTAAGTCGACTACTGAATCTTCTAAACGATTCAATAATCCTTCTAGGGCAATTCCGAAAACTCCGGCTAAGATAGCACTACTTTTTTCCATACCCCATGAATCTTCTTTATCTGAAGATTCCGATCCAAGAATATAATTTTTCAATCTGGCTGGGATCACTACGCTAGAATTACATCTATCACAACATCGTGCCCCTTCAGTATCGTCTACTGGTTGAGGATTATGACCGTATCCAGAAAAATGATTTTCACAAATACAACATTGATATGATCCACGCATATCAGTTATTACTTCTCTCTGCTATATAAGAATATGGGTAATTATCCTAATACTGGATTCCCATTATCATCATATCCAATGCAATCATGATTCCCATAACAACAAAATTGAATAGGAGTGCTATAACAATAAATAGTATCACAAAGTAAACAAAGTTTTCTAGAACTTTGAGTATCTTCACACTTCGCACAAGGTCTAGTGTCAGTATTAGGAATATCCGATAATAAACTCATACTTTTCGATTCCCCCAAGGAAATTTAACGACTGTATTTTTATTACAGTGCAAATGATGACGGCGACCAGTTCTGTCAGTAGTAAATGGGGCTCCTAATTCGATAGGCATTCGACAAACTGGACAATTGTATATCATAGTTATTCTTCCTCTTTACTGGAGATCTTAATTTCTTGAACTAAGAACAAATCATAACTTAAACTATGTTTACTAAGGGACACATATACGTGTCCGTCCTTTTGTTATTTAATTGTTCTGTTAATTTATTCTTCAGAGTCATCTGTTGGCCAAATTACTTCTACTTTATCGGCGGCACAATTAGTGCGAATATATCCTTGCACAGTATAAGTTAAAACTACATCTCCACAAAAACATCGATAATTTCCTGGTTTTTCATAATATACTATGGCTTGTTCACACGCCTTACAAATAAATTGAGGAGTCATTAATTACCACCTATTGTCTTCAAGACCTTCCGAGGGCTTTTGGTTTGATGGCTGATCCAGTTGTCTTCAGCGGTTAAAAAAGATTTTAGAGATTTAACTTTGGCAGGGCCTAACTTCCATAAAAAAGTTTTCATAAGTTCCTGATCAGAGGATCCTGGCTGATTAGTTTCGGCTTCAAAAGAAAAAGAATTTAAGTCCATAAAGAATTCACCAAAAGAATTATAATGAGCCGCAATTTTCTTAGCCGTAGTCTTTCCAATTCCTGGAATTGTTTCTAAGAATGCATGAGATTGATTTCGAGAAGAACTAACTATAGTCGGTTTACGAACTAGATCTCCAAAATCTCCGGAATCTAAACGAGTAGCCAATGCTTTGAGATAACGCAAAGTTCCAGATTGCCCTGAAGTATATACGACTGGACAAATTTCAGCAGAAATTCTATTTAAAAATGCTTGTAAATTTTCGGCTTGCTTTTTGCTGTCAGCATTAGTTTTTCGAGAACTTCCGGATCCGTATCCAAATAAAGTTTCTTTGCGACCCTCAACTAGTAAAATTATCTGTGAAGGATGATTAACATCTTCTCGAAGAAGCATTCGAGAAAGTTGATCTTCTAATCTTTTAGACCTCCAAGAGTTGTAAGCGTCCGACCAAGTTTTTCTTTCTACTAGGGCAACTCTATTATTACTTTCGTATTTGAAATCACCTTCGGGTAGTCCCTCATGGCTTCCGTTCAACTGCAAAGCAAACCAAGCGTCTTCGTGAATATCAATAGTCCAACTCATGTATTCAAGACCTCCGTTATCTCCAATCCTTCATAGAACCTTTTCGAGTATCTTTATTGGATGCTGCTCGAGAATTCTTAGAGCGAATCACAGTTTTATAACTGCCAATGACAGCGACTACATCTTCATCTTGAAGGCTAGGATAGCCAGATTCATCGATTACAATAAATCCTTTTTCTGCCAGCCATTCCGAATAACATATTTCGGGCATGATACGATGTTTACCGAATCCAAAAGCATTAAAATCATAAGTTACGTGAATCCAAAGTGCCTCTGGATAGAGGACTTGCCAAGAACGATGTAAAATGTCTTCTCTCATTTGAGAGTTAGAAGGAGAGTTACTAGTGGATTCAATTCCTAGATCTGCGGTGAATTCTGAATAAGGCACTTCTTCCATTACTTCGTCTACTGTTGCTTTAAGTTGTTCATACTGTTCCCTAAGTGAAAAATCTTTATTAGAAAGAATTTCATCTTTTAGTTCAACCCAATTATCAAAATTGAATTCGTGATTAAATATATCTCTAGGGTCGTAATCATCTCCAAAGTGCATAATATATGGTGTGTATTACTACCTATATAAGATTTATGATTACTCTTCTGAATCATGACTGCAATTACAATCACAATCATCTTCAGCGGATCTCTGGAAAATATTTTCAATAATTTTATCGGTGATTCCTGCGTCCCAGTCGGCTATGATTGCGGAATTTTCGGAATCAGATATATTCTGAGACTCTGACATTAAATCAGACAATTCACTATTCGTCAAACTTAATGTCATCAAAGTATATAACTCGGGTAATGTTTCTTCATAAAATTCATGCATAGTCTCATGTGTGCATTCTACATCAGTTCGCATCTCTCTTAAAAGTAAAATAAGGTATCCTATGCCAGAGGTAATTAAACCTAGTAAAGCATAAATTCCTAGAATTTCATTGCTGATATCCATAAAGAATTACTCCTCTTCATCTTTATAATCTGAGGGCCACTTTCCAGCATCTAAACCACAAGCCAAATTATCTAAATAATTAGCATATAAGGGGTCATATTCTGGTTCCGATTCTTCGTCATAAAGAACTATACTATATTGTTTTCTCCAGTTCCAACCGGCTTCCTGAAGCATACAAAGTAAATGATATACTAATCGATGATTTCCTTCTCCTGTAGGTCCTGAAAACTCTATGGCCTCTTCTAAATTTCTAATTGAAATACGCATCTCGTTCGTCATTATTCTCATTACTGAAGACTACCTATTTAACACTTCTGAAATTGTTTTCTTATGTCCGTCATGTCACGAGTTATCAAATAGTAGAAAAGTAATATTAATTAAATGATGGCCAAATCTAAGCCACGAGGAAAATCGGCTTCCTCGAAAGTTAAAACTCGTGCCGGTAATAATGTTGTTAGTTGGGCGGAGGCTAAATTAGATGATTGGATATATACTCATGGATTCGATTATGTTTACGAACCGAAAGTTCAATTTGGAGAAGAAACTTTTACTCCTGACTGGATAATTTATGGTAAAGGTGGCTGGAAATTTGAGTATCCAATAATTGTAGAATATTGGGGTTTACTAAGAAAAGAAAACCAGGCCAAATGGTTGATTGATAGATTACCCAGTTATATCAAAAGAAAAAATTACAAAGAAAGTTTCTACCAGGGATCCGAAGAATATTTTTATTTAGGGGTGGATCCGAGTAGATCTGAAGATATTTGTTTTCAAATGAAAGAAAAGTTAACGCTAGCAATCGAAAGGCAATTTTATGATTTCTCGGTAAGTTAGACAATGTGATTTATAATTAGTGCTAACAAATCCTTGATCACCTACGATATCTTTTATCTTTAGATAGTCTTCTCCCCAAATCTTTTTGATTTCTTGTTTCATGAGTGACTTACAAAAGTTCCCATAAGTTTCTATACAATATTTGTAAGTATAATTATTCTCTGCTCTCCAGGCTTCTAATTTTTCAGAAATATATTTTGGATCGGCTACGAAATAAATAGTAAGATATTCATCTGGAATGTATTCAAGACCCTGGTAGGTAGTTATTAAACGGGAGGCACGGGCGAAACCAGTATCGGGACAACCAGGAATGTTATCAGAATTATCTCCCGTAATAGATTTGAGATCGGCATAAAGACTCCAAGACGGGAGCGAAGTGCTATAAGTTCCGGATTTACTGGACTTAGTTGTTCTTAACGATTCCATAGCAGAATCTGGAGTAATGATTTCTTTCATATTGTGAAATAGTATACTAGTGGGAACTATTGGATCTGAGGGATCCGCAGTATTTCCTAAAAAAGTTTTGGGAGTGGTGGGATCTGTATACTTCCAGAGTTGCCAGAGATCGGCATCGGAAGAAATAATTAATATTTTAGGATTAAATTTATCTGGATGTGACGCTCGGTCAGATAAAATCGATAATACTTTTTCGGCAATTAAATCATCGGCTTCTTTGTCGGCTTCATAAAGAGAACTCCAATCAGTCATTCTAGATTTTGGAGAAAAAGAAACTAAAGATGATGGATCGTATCCGTATTCAATAAAGTTTTTTCGAAGATCTGGAATGGATCCATCTTCAGATTTAAATTCAGAACCCGCATTTCGGTGAGCCTTATAAGCCTCAAATTTATCTAATCTTTTTATTTTACCTTGAACTCCATCATAGCAAACAATTATTTTAGTATCTGGTTTACCGAACCCAGAATTATTAATTCTGAACTTTAGAAATCCAATATCTTTTTTAAGTTCTTTAGCACAAGATTCAATATATTTACTGTAGTTTTCAGTAGTAGGATTATTTTTGTAGATTCCCCACCTTCGGCGTGGACTGGCTCTAGGCCGCCACCATCTAGTCTGACGACCGATAAAATATCCAGCATCAATAAGAACATATCTTTGAGGTGGAATTGATGAACTACTATTGCTCAATTAATCAACTCCAAATTTTTACTCATGTGTTCACGCCCCAATTATTATAGAGACTAACTATGAACTATTTGATACTTCTGGAGAAGAAGCAGAAAAAGAATAATTTATCTAGAATTTATCTTATTGTGGATGGCCTCGATAACAAACATTCCGAATATCCAGGTGAAAATTCCTATTAGTAAAACTACTGGAACGGTGTCTACCAAGTTCCAATCATTTACTATCATTTATTCACCATCAGTATAATCCTTTACCGAGACTAATTAGAATCGCAGTTCCTGCTGAAACGAAAATAATTATTAATGTGTTTAATAAATCCCTCATATTCTTCAATAAATGATTCATTTATTTTTCCTCTGTTAGATCATTCTGTATGAAATAACCTTAAAGGAATTTTAATTTAATTAATAACCGGATTTTAAATCTTTAACACTGCCAACTACTCCGGCTTGTCTAAGATAAAGATAAGCAACTCCGGCACCTGCAATTAAAGTTTCCGGACCTAATAAAAGGCTGGCAATGCTACCACTCTTATTTACAATTCGATAGTAAATTCCATGAACTGTTTCTGCTACTCCCACGATTATTAATCCTAGTGCTAGAGTATAACCCGCAAGGTGCAAAGGTTTTTTCTCGGTTTGATAAAATTGTTCTGGAAGGCTAGCCATACAATCTATTGATAGAGTTAACTACTATTTAAAGATTAATTTAAATTAATTAAAATTAATTAGAGTTCTGTGGAGCCACCCAATCAGTAGTAGGAAACCAACTAGGAATTTCATGAGAGTTATGCCACTGAGGTCCCTTTCCAGAATTCATATACTTTTTTCCGTGTGAATAATAATGGCGATAATTTATTACTGGATTTTCAGAAACCATATATTCATCTGGCATGGCTTGAGCAAATTTAGTTAACTTTCCAATTGGCATAAATTTTTCCATGATTTTGTGCAATTCCATTAGAACAGGATAGCAAGCGTGAACTCTAGATTCGGGATGATAAGTTTGATATCTGGCCGCTAGCGTTGTTCCGTGCAACCATAGCCAATACCAATTAGAAATATTTTCTTGCGTCCAACGAGTGCAAGGATGATTAGCATAACCTCCTTTCCAAACTTTTCCAGATTGAGTTAAAGGAAGATCTGAATCTTGTGCCCCATTAAATCGAAGCGCACTTACTAACATTTGTGTTGATTCTAAACACATTTTATTGATGTGTTTTTTACATAATGATAGTGCGGCTTTCACCGGATCCTCATCGAGAACAAAAATATTCATTAATTAGTCCTCCATACTTAAATATCGATCTATTTTGCTAATACAAAGAAAACATGATAATTTGTTAGTAATCGGATGAATTGACAAATCATGCACATAATTGTTGCATGAATGACATGGTTCACCGGCGGGAATAGAATTATTCGATTTCATTTATTCAGCCCCTATTTACTCGAAACCATAAGGAAGTAATTCAATACCTAAACTGGCTCTGAGATCTACTTCAGAAGTTAGTAGTGCTTTACGCTGGTCTATTTCTCCAGAAATAATTACCCTATCTAATAGTTGTAAATGAGATATTACGGAATCTGTCATACGGCATATTTCGGCTACTAATTCATCTCCAGATAGTGTCATTAGATAGTCTAATCTGGCCTCATTTATTCTAAACATTTGTTTATCTTTCATTCATCATCACCTGTTTTTAATAAATTCTCATTCGTTGGGTTAGGTGGCATATCATCACTCATAACGACCACATCTCCTACTATGTAGTCATAGGCAAAACTAATAAGTTTGTTTGCGGCAGGGTTGGGTGGTAATCCCATTATTTTACCTTCTTCATTACAATACATAGTATCACCATCGGCCATCATAACAGGTTCTATCCAACCACCAACAGCCTTCTGTAGTAATTTAAGTGGAGGGTTTTGCCCCATATATTCCATTGTTCCATCTACTTTTAATAAATAAGCCATTTAATCATCTCCTCTGTCCTGTTAAAATATTTTCCATATCTTCTTCTAAAACGATAGGAGAAATCTCACTAGCAACATTCCATCGAGTATTTGATCTAAAATTATCTGAATCACTAGCATCACCATCATAAATCCTGATAGTATAATTTTCGCTGTCTATATCTGGATCAAATACATACTCTTTCATTGACTTCTCCTTTACATCCTCCCAACCTTCTCTGCCCGCATAGGCTCTAACTTTCAAATCCCATTCTACATTGGAATCTAATAGTGTGGGTGATGTGTTTACATTCGGTGAACCGAATAAAGAAAACAATAAATCATAGTCTGCGTCAATAACTATTTTCTTAGCCATAGACATGAATTCTACTTCTTCAGTAGAATGAATATTTGTTAGTTCATAGGCAACAAAAGAATCATCTATGGGATCTCCATCCAAAGTTATCTCAATGTCGTCTAGCGAATCTGCGTGTAGCCATAGTCCCATAAACATATCAGGGAAAACCAAGTATATATACTTTGCCCTAGGGTTGCTCTTGTGTATTCAAGACCTTAAGTTGGCGGTTAAATCTAGGATACAACTCCACTCTATCTCTGAAATATGTTCGGGTTTAGAATGAGGCCACGGAAGTGGATAACGAGAAACTAAAATATCTTGAAACTCTTGTGGAGTATTCCAGGCAGGAACTTTAGTATCTTCTTTAGACATATCTCTAAACATGAGATCGTATGGCAAATATAGAATTTTTCTAGCGATACCGGTTTCAAAATCTGGCATAGTTAATTTCATTAAAAGATCTACATCTTCTACACGATTTAAAGTTTCATCAAAATTTCCTACTTGCTCCATTGCCTCTCTTCGAACAACTAATCCAGAAGGATAAACAGGTGTCGTCATAAAATAATAATGCATTAGATCTTCGTGAACATATTCTATATCTTCATATTCTTCAAAAGGAAGTATATGCACATCATTTGCACCAGTAATTTGAGACACTACAATGTTTTGATAGACTGCTCGGCAGAAAAACATATCTGTGTTTGGTTTCGCAAAAGCGGATCCAGCCATAATTTCTAAATATTGTGGTTCCCACCAATCATCTCCATCTAGGAACGCGATCAGAGGTGTGTTTTCTTCTGCTATGGCTTCATTTCGGGCTGCAGAAACTCCAGGTCTTTTTTGAACTTTATAAACTATTCTAGAATCTTCAATGCTAGCATCGGTTGCATATTCTTTTCGAACTGAACTTAAGGCTACAGATTCTTCGGATTCGATAATAGTCAATCTCCATTTTCTAAATGATTGACGCATAACTGATTGAATCGCTCGCTTAAAAGAATCATAGGGAACATTATGAATAGGCATAATTATATGAACTCGATCCAAATGTTTCATAGAACTGTGTGGGCTATGAACGTTCATAGTTTTCATATAAAGACTAGGTATTTAATAGAAGCACTTTATGCCGGTAGCGGCGAAAATGAAATACTGAGTAAATTAATCTAATATGGTGACTTGTCTGGCCAAAAGAATACAAAAGTAGATAATAGAATTGGAATCAATAAATTAACTCCGACTGCTTCAACAGTAGTCAAAATATCATAGCGATACAGTTGCCAAGGAACAATAAACAAGAAGAAAGCGAATACATTCAAGAGGCTCCAAAGAGGATAGCGAATAATATTCCAAAGTGAATATTTAGTCTGCTCTACTTCATATTTCATATAGTCAGAAATTATACCCATGAAGAATCACTAATTTAATTAGATTTTCCTACTCAGTCAAATCTTCGTGAGATCCAAAATCCTTTGTTTCCCAATTGAAACTAGTAATTTCATCTGGCTTATCTTCAGTTATATCGCTAATGATGATTTCGTATTTTCTACCATTTCTTTCTACAGTAGATTTTAGTGTATCTTTCTTTAAACCAATTCCAATTTCTTGATCCTTAGACAAGTTTGACATTGCCTCAGCAGTAGTATCATCTGATAGTAAATGATTGAATATCTCATTCATTTCCTTCATTATTTCAGTCATGTCTACTGACTTGAAAGGGCGGCCATATATATCGAATGGTGTGTATCTTCGTCTTACCATGTTATACCCTAGACAACTACTACCTATTTATATCTTTCCGTGTATCAACGATTCTAAGGGTGTGTTGATAGCAATAGGATTAAATCTATATTTCTTAGGTTTGGCATCGGAATCTACATCTATAATAATTTGTCTGGCAATATATCTTTTTATTTTTTGAGAAGTTCCTCCCACAGTCAGTGTTAAGGCGGGATGGGCAGCATTTATTTGAAAAACAATTTCTTCACTAGTCCAACCAGACGTATCTGTTGGATTTATTAAATATTTATTTTTTAAAAATTGTAGAATCTTTATTGATTGTTTTACTCTGGGGCCTCGATAAGTTTTATGCTGACACTTTTTACTGCAAAATATCTGATTCGCCCATTGGTTAGAATATCGTAATTCAAAGGGACATCCACACGATTCACAATTGTGAAGTATAGGAGGATTTTTCTTAGTGGATTCAGATTGATGGGTTTCACAATCTGATTTCCAGCAGTAAAGTGAACAATGCTCAGTAAAAAATGGTTGGCTCATTCTATGGGGTGCAATATTTATGATCTCTCTAGAACAATTGTCTCGAGAACAAATTTTAAATTGTTTGTTCAGACGATTCATGAGTTTTCCCTCATTTATTTAATTTAATTTAATTCAATCCATCTTCTGAAATTTGTTTGGCTTTATTATGAGCCTCATTTAGTGCATCATGAATAATTTCTTTTAAATTTTTTGAGGATCCGTCTAGACTTGAGACAACTTCAAACAACGGATTCAATCCTTCCATAACTTCTATTCCGGCAGCAGTTGTTCCACCAGGAGTCGCCACCTCATCAATTATAGTTTTATAAGGATTCATCCCAAAATTATTTTCCATTGGATCAAAGGTTTCAAATTTCTCAAAATCTTCAACATTGTCGATTACTAATTCAGAAACCGTAGTAAAAACTTGACTGATAACAGAGGCACTCATTGAAGGAGGCATTCCTTGTTCAACCGCCCACTCATGTAATATTTGTTGAAAATATGCCATGAATGCAATTCCCGAACCGGCAATAATTGTGTGAGTATCAATTAGGGCTTCATTATTCTGATGTATTATACTAACATCTCCAAACTCAAAAAGTAATTCTTGAGTTGTAGTAAATCCGTCCCAATCTTTAACTGATAATTTCGGATCTAATAAAGTTTCTGAAATGTGAGGAGGGATCATAAAAATACTATTAGCAGATCCATTAGAAATTCCAATATTTGTCATGGCACGATAAAGATTTTTATATTTATAATCTTCATATTTAATTCCGGCAACGAATGAGATTACAGGCGTATCGTGAGCATTGGCTCGAATACAAAACATAACTTCTGCCAAATCTTTTGGTCGCACTGCGATTATTAATAAATCCATTTTCTGAACAAAATGAGATCCATCGATTTTCCAACGTTTTCTATCTATGCTCCAAACGTTGGGCCTGGAAATGCTTAATCTTTCTTTTAGTAAAGAACCTAAATGTCCTTCTCCAATAATTCCTATTTTCATACTCAAAGACCCTCCTTACTTCCTCAATTTTTAATTTAATTTAAATGCAATAATTAGTTCCCGCAAACGCTACTGGAGTATTGGTAGTATTAATTTTCTCTAAATCTGCTATTCTCTGCTCAATTAATCCTTGACAGGTTGGACACCAATGAGTTGTTCTTTTATCATCGGTTTGTTCTCGGATTACTTGATGTCCACTCGGACAAGTTCTCTGAGCATAAACACTAAATTTATAAGGTGTGTTTGGATAATTGATTCCAGAGTTAGAACTAGGACTAGTAATTCCATATTTAGAACTTAAATATCCTTTGCCCGCATAGGCATGATGTATTTGATTTATGCAAGAAGTATACAAAAGAGCAATGTCTATATCATTAAGTTCATAAACTTTCGTATTTGGAGACAGTTTACATTGATAAAGAATTTCCGATTTCAAATAGTTGCCGATACCAGCAATTACTTTTTGATTCATTAAAACTTTTGGGAGCGTCCAAGAACTTCTGGATCCTTTTCGAAGAGCCTCAGAAAACTTTTTTATTCCTGGGCTGGGCAATGCCAGCATATCAGGACCTAGTTCTTTAGAAATCTTTTTCTCTAAAAGATCTCTGCCAGAAGGTCCCTTGAAAAATTTAAAAGTTCCGAAACGTCTAGAGTCTCTATAAAATATTGAAGAGCCATCAGAAAATTTCCATTCCATACAATGATGATTGCCGGAGGGAGAGAACCGCCAAGTTCCATTCATTCCAAGAGTATGAAATATTGTGAAGATCTCATTGCTCTTAGTGTCCGTAAGTTTCCAAAAAATGAACTTTCCATGACAATCTATGCTGTCAACAACTACCCCACCATTATTTATGGCGTTCTGAAAGTCATCTATATCATCACGAACTTGGGTTGCCTTCGGATTTCTCAAATCATATCGGGGGTCTAAACCCACGATTTCTACTAAAAACTTTTTACCTCCTACGGTATTGGCGACTTTAGAAGAAATTCTTTCAGTAATTTTCTTGACTTCAGGTCCTTCCGGCATTTGACGATTCAACTCCAATATTGGATTGGCCGATGACCTATTTATAGATGTCTATAAATTATTCATTTCGAATTTTAGCGTATTCCAATATGGTATTACGCTCGGAGCATATGTTTCAGTGACTCCATCAAACTTTTTTGAAAAGAATTTTGCTCCCAGATCAAAACCAGAAGTTTTTAATTTTCTTTCAAAATTCCAGGCAACGGATCCGTCTTCAAAATGAACATAGTCGATAACATTAATAGTAATGGCATCGTCATAATGTTTTTTATATGAACTAATTATTTTTTTGGTTCGATCCATATAATCTCTATTAGTAATTCCACACTTATAGAAAACCCCATTATTTCGAGTATGAAATCGAATTTGATAAACATAGGCTGGTTTCGACTGATCAAATCCAGTTTCTGCACAAGTAGGACATCCAGAACCTCTAAGGTGATTAGATCCTGATTGTGGAAATTTTCCGTGTTCTGGACAAATTATATTTACATTATCAAATATACCAGTATACTTGGTTTGTGAGTAATCATATTTATTTCCATGAACTTCTTGAGCCTCTAATATAAATTGTTCAGTAGTTTTAGTCCTTTTTGTTGAAGTCCCTTCTCTCCCACATTTCATACAACCGTGTCCTCTGTAATGAGATCCAGGAGTTGTAGTCAATATTCCATGAATGCGACAAATGATTTTTATCTCTTTGTGTGCCCCTTGATAATCAGAAATCGAATAATCGAATTTATCACCATGAATGGATCTTGATTTTTCAATAAAATATTCATTATTTTTGACAAGGTTTGCAGAAGCCGCATCGTGCGAACATCGGTTACAACCATGAATGCTGCCATAATGTTTTCCCGGTTTAATAGTAAAATCACCGTGTATAGGACAAATTATAATTACATCTGTTCTGTTATTTTTATAGATAACTTTAGAGTAATCGAATTTATCACCATGAATGGATCTACTAAGTTTTATAAAGGATTCTAATGTGTGTGCTCGTTCACCACCAATCTTTTCATAACCGCAATTTCTACAACCTTGCGAGCGCAAATGTGCATTTGGAGATTGTGGAAATTCTCCATGTCTAGGACAAATTATAATTACATCTGTTCGATCATTTTTGTATACTACTTTAGAATAGTCGTATTTATCTCCATGAATTTTTCGTGCATCTATGATAAATTGTTCTCTTGATTTACTTCTTGCCCTGGCTCTCTTTTCGTATGAGCAATCTCTGCAACCATCTCCTCTTGCCGTATGTTTGCTAGGCATTATTGAAAAATCTCCATGAATCGAACAACCTATGATAACTTTGGTCGTTGCATCAATATAGTTTACTTTGGAGTAATCATATGTATCCCCATGTTTCTTTTTGGCTTTCTGGATAAAATCCTGTGTGTTTGATTTATTCCATGACAATTCAACACTTCCTATTGAAAGGGAGGATACTTACCCTATTTATACTTTGTGTATTCAAGACCCCTAGGGGTTCAGAGTGATGGGTTCGCTGATGGCGGGAGAAGGTTCTTCTTCTGGTTTTGGCTTTCTTCCACTAAGATAAATTTTGAGAGCATTAGTCATGAATCCTCCAATGGCACCAATCATAATAGCCCAAGAAATTAAATTCATGTTTAATAACATTAAACTGGTTTCAGTTTGATCCATAAGGTAGTCAGTATTGTATTCTCCTACAAATCCACTGAATGCTATGAGGGCATATCTAGGTATTATATCTAAGGTTTCATTTACTCTTGGCCAGTGCGACATATTAATTCATCTCCATAAGCATCTGCATTTCAGTCAGATCTCCTACTTCCGTAACCATGACTTCTAAATTAGAAATAAAGTAATCTTGAGATCCTCCGCTAATACTGGAATCTCTACCCAGGGCACGAATAACAAAATCTAATTGAACAGTAGTATTTTCTTCTACTAGTAAAGGCATAGTCATAGACATATTATATGTCATTATGTTGGCGTTTTCACCTACCCACTCTTCACTCCAAACAACAACGGACTCATCGGTATCATTGTCAGATGTTTTCGTGATTGTAAAATTCAAAAATCCTTCTGGGTTAAAAGGAACTGGTGCTAATCTCATTTCTAAATCAATATGAAAGTTAACGAAAGCAGAATTATTTATCTCTAACATAGTGTTATTTTGATAAGTCGTGCCCATGACCGTCATCCATTCATGGCTGTCATTCCAACTCATTTGATAAGATTCATATAAGTCAGAAGAATCATCGGTGTTGCTCTCGGATCCTGAATCTCCAATGCATCCTGAGAAAGAAGAAATTATAAATATTAATAGGATAGCCAAAACAACTGTATATTTCAGAGAATACCTCATAGATTTTTTGAGATCTTGGATTCGGTCGGCATCTATCATATGTATCGCTCCATTAATTTAATTAATTTAATTTAATCAGTTTAATTACACCAATCATGGATTCTTTTGCTACCAATCATAATAGCAGAAGCCCAAAGTCCTACGAAAATACCTAAGTTTT
>ERZ651776.1282-NODE-1282-length-30477-cov-7.319572_pt1 | contig 30477 bp, 24 predicted proteins | sample MGYA00514761_ERZ651776 | MGnify/ENA metagenome assembly ERZ651776
ATTATTTTCTTTATCATACAAATTAGACACAAAGTTAAATACGTTTTTTGAATATAAGTTTGAAGCTGAAACAGGCAGTTTATTTAGAATATTTGTTTCACCCATAATCTTTACTCCATTTTTAACTACAATTTTATCAACCTCAGTAAACTCTGAATTACCACCTTGAATGGCAGCTAAATCATAAATAACAGAGCCTGATTGCATATTATCAATCATAGAGCCTTTAATAATTAATGGAGCTTTTTTGCCTGGAATTAAAGCTGTGCATATTACAATGTCAATTTTCTTTAAAGTTTCTGCTAAAAGATCCTCTTGTTTTTTTTTAAATTCTTCTGAGGCTTCTTTTGCATAACCCCCTTCTGTCTCTAAATTTTCAGACCCCTCAACAGTTAAAAATTTTCCACCCAAACTTTCAACTTGTTCTTTTGATGCCATTCTAACATCTGTTGCAAAAACTATTGCACCCATTCTTTTCGCAGTTGCAATAGCTTGAAGGCCAGCCACACCCGCACCAACCACCAATACTTTTGCTGCTGGAATAGTACCAGCTGCTGTCATCATCATGGGTATTGCTTTTTCAAAATTTGCAAACGACTCTATTACTGCTTTATAACCAGCAAGGTTAGCTTGTGAAGAAAGAATATCCATTGATTGGGCTCTAGTAATTCTTGGTAACATTTCTAAAGAAAAAACATTAATATTTTTTTTAGCTAAATTTTCTATTTTTTCTTTATTTGTATATGGATTAAATACTCCAATAAGTGTTTGGCTTTCTTTTAAATTTGAAAGATTTTCATCAGATAATAATCCTAACTGAATAATAACATCTGCATTTTTTAAAGTTTCAGCTTCATTGTTAGAAATCTTAACTCCTAACTCTTTATAATCACTATCTTTGAATCCTAAGTGTTCTCCATATTTTTCAGCTAAAGAGATTTCAAAACCTAAGGCTATGTACTTTTTTGCAATCTCAGGAGTGATTGCTATTCTTTTCTCAATATTTTGATTTTCTAAAATTGAAGCAATTCTCATCAGAGAATATTATAGCAAAAATATTGCCATTAAAACTAAAACACCTATAACAGCGACAGTTCCCCACAACACGAATTTTGTGAAGTTATTCCAAGTGCTTTTATGGTTTTCATTGTCCATAAAACCTACTTCTGTCTTGCTTTAAATTTTGGGTTTGTTTTGTTAATTATGTAAACTCTTCCTCTTCTTCTAACTAACTTAGAATTAAGGTCTCTTTTTTTTAATGATTTAAGTGAGCTTTTAATTTTCATAATATTTTTTTATAGCCTGGCAATGTCCTACTCTTCCGTGTCTTAAGACAAAGTACCATTGGCGCTGAAGGGCTTGACTTCCGAGTTCGGAATGGGATCGGGTATTGCCCCTTCGCAATAATCACCAGGCAAGGTCTTATAGTATAGGGTATTCCAATTGTAAATATTTTATTTCAATAAACTTAGCTTTTTATTTAATGAACTTATATTTCAGTAATACATATAATGCTCTAAAACCATCAATAATTCCTATCTTTTTCCCTTCATCTACAGTTCGGCCATTATAGGTGATTTGAACTTCAAAAATTTTTAATTTTAATCTTGAGATTTTAGAGGTGACTTCTGGACAAAAAGCAAAATCATTTTCACATAACTTTAAATTTTTAAATACTTTAGAATCAAACATTTTATAGCACGTGTGAGCATCTGAAAGATTTTGATTATTAACAATATTCGAAACCATTGTAAGAATATGATTAAAAAAAATTCTATATAATGAAATAAAATTTTTTGAATTATATCTATTATTTTTAACTACTCTTGAGCCATAAACTACTTTAGCATTATGTGTATTAATTGGTTTAATCAGATTTATATAATCATTTGGATCATATTCTAAATCTGCATCTTGAATTATTACAAAGTCTCCATTAATAAACTTTTGTGCACTTTGGATTGCAGCACCTTTGCCTTTATTATTTTTATGATAAATAATTTTATCGACATCTTTAAATAATTTATCTTTTAAGATTTTTTTAGTACCATCTGTTGAGCAGTCATCAACTACAATGATCTCTATATTTTTTATTTGTTGATTTCTAACTTTTTTTAAAATCTGTTCAATCGTGTTTACCTCATTAAAAACTGGGATTATTATTGAAAGAAGCATATATTAACGTTAATAATTTTTATTTTAAAATAAATGACTTCACTTTTATTTAACATAGTTTTAACTAACTCAGTAATTTTTTCTTTTGGTGCTATGCTTTCTTTATTTTTTTTTAAAGAAAGAGTAACTAAAGATAACATATCTGAAATCCCAATATTTGGTATAATTCTTTTGAGTATTATAACATTATTTATAAATTTTTTTTTTCCTATCAATAAAATTATTGGAACTACAATATTAATTTTAGGCCTAATATTTTTAACCAAAATAATAATTAATAATTCTAATATTAATCAAAAAATATTTAAAAACATATTTCTATCATCTATTGTATGTTTTTTAATATTGTCATATTCAAATGTTTATAGGCCTGATGCTGGTTTATATCACTTACCATATATAAGTATAATTAATGAAAATAAGATTATTGCTGGAGTTGCAAACATTAATTTTAGGTATGCTCTTGCTTCAATTGTACAATATTTGTCTGCTAGCCAAAATAATTATATTTATAGCTTGGAAGCAATCTCTATTCCATTGGCTTCAATTTTTTCTTTTTCAATAATTTTTTTTATAGGAGAGATTTTTAAAAATATTAAAATAAAAAAAAATATAAATTCTCTCATAATTTTTTTAATAAGTGTCTATTGTTTTATAAGTTTTGGTAGATTTAGTAATTATGGAAATGATGCCATTTCTCATTTATATTTTTTTATATTAATAGTTTTTATTATCAATAATTTTCAAAATTTTAACATTAGTAATCTTAAATTAAATAAATTATCTTTAATTGCAATTTTTCTATTTGCTGCAAAACCATTCATGTTTTTAATAATATTACTACCTCTTTTATTTTTTTTATATCTTAAAAACAAAAAAGAATTATTTAAAACAAAACTATTCTATCTAAATTCTGTTTTTTTAATATTGTGGATACTAAAATCTATTACTATAAGTGGCTGCATCATCTACCCTGTTGATAAAACATGTTTTAAAAGTTTAAAGATATATGATGAAGAAAAAACTATAATAGAGGCAAAATCAGGAGAAGCTTGGGCTAAAGGTTGGATTAACCAAGAGAATGTTATACTAAATTTTGAGGAATATAATCAAAATTTTAATTGGATACACACGTGGAAAAAAGTACATCTTAAGAAAATTATTGAAAAATTATTACCCTACATAATTTTTTTAACTATTTTATTAATTGTTTTTATTTTTCAAGATAAAAAAAAATATAAAAAATTACCAAGTGAAATTAACTTTATTTTTTTAATCTCTATTTTTTTAACTCTGGTTTGGTTTTTAAAATTTCCACTTTATAGGTATGGGGCTTCATTTATTGTTATGTTTATTATATGTATTTTTACTTACTTAATATATTATTCAAATTTAATTCCCAAAATAAAGAATTTAGTCAAGATTTTTAAAATCTTTATTTTTATCTGCATAATTGCTTTTATGATAAAAAATTTTTTAAGGATCGATAAAAATTTAACTGAATTTAATAATAAAATTTGGCCTGATATTTATTCAGAAGGGGGTGACTATAAGATAAATGAATTTAAATTGATAAAAAATGGTAAAAAAGAGCTGTACTATTTCAGTTCTGGAAAACTTTGTATGTATAGTAAGGCTCCTTGCTCAAATTATTTATTAAAGAAATTAGATAAAAAAGAAATATATGGGTACCAATTATATTGGAAAACTGAATAATAGATCTTTAACAGTTTTTTAATTTTTCATTATCGAGGTTAAAAATATAAGCATTGTACTTGCCCCCTTTATTAAATGGGTTACGCGTAGCATGAAAACCCACATTTTCTTTCATCTTAAATATATCTTTAACACAACCCTGCATATGCATTAAATCCTGTTTGTTTCCCAAGTACACCAAGTAATCAATATTATAATTGCTAATTAATTTCTTATAATATTTCGACTCATCAAAATTAGTAAAGTAATTAAATCCACCAGAAACAGCAAAGTCTTTGTATAAAGATATTGGTCTATTAATTATTATAACCCTTGAATCATCTGGGATATTTTTGTTAACCCAATCCATACCTGAAAACATGTACGCATTATTATGCTTGATTTTTATATAACTTTTTTGGTTAAAGGCGCCTGGGAGAAATGTAAAAGATGAATAAATTAAAATTAAAATAACTATAAATATCTGTGGATAAAAGCAATATTCAAAAATTTTTTTAAATTTAAATTTATTCAAAAAACAAATACCTAAGCATAACCATAAAATCACATCTAAATAATATCTTGCACTTGGAGACGCATATATATTTGAGATTATCAAAAATAAAAAAGATAAAACCAATAAAACAATTATGTTTTTATTTTGTTTAAAGTTAATCAATAATATAAATAAAAAAATAGAATTTAAGGCAAGAAACTCAGTTGCTCTTGAGAGTGTTGTATAAAATAAAAAATTTGGAAATGGTATCTCTTGAGATCCTTTATTGTGATTTAAAAAATTTTCGTAACCTGGTAAGTGAAGTGGAAATGGACTGTAAAAATAAGTTAAAAAATCTCCACCTAAATTAGAAAATTTCCAAAATATAAATGGTAGATAAATTAAAATAAAAACAGAAAGTGGTATTAAAAACAACTTATAACTTTTAAATTTATTAAAAAAATTGATTGTAGAAAAAACCCAAATAAGAAACCCAATTAAATTAAATGAGAATTTTCCTAATACCGCACTACATATAAGTATATTTATTATAGCGTATGCTTTTAATAATTCTCTCTTATCCTTATAATCCACAAAATTTAGCGAAAGCGCTAAAAAAATTATTGCAGAAAAAAAAATCTGAGGTTTATTTCCACTTAATAAAAAAATTAAAATAGGGCAACTTAAAATGGTTAGGGCTAAAAAATATTTTGAACTGAATAAATTATTTTTTTTTGAAAATTTAATAATAATTCCTGAAATTGTTAATATAGAGGAAAATTGTACCATTGAACCAAATTGTTCAGCACCCAAAGAAAACCCTAGTGCAATTAAAACTTCACCGGTACCTGCTTGTAATCCAGTAAACCACTCTGGAAAAAGTTTATATTGATCAAATCTTAATATATTTAGAGCAGTGCCAGCGTGATAATCAACAACATCTGCAGAAGTTAAAGGGGACAAACTTAATAAAAAATATAAAAATAAAATAATTAAAAATAGATAAAAAAAAATCCCATTTTTTTTATTTTTAATTTTATTAAATTTTTTTGATGAGGTTAAAATATCCTTACCGCAAAAAAAACTTAAAAAAATCAAAATTACTCCAAAAAATTGAAGGATTAATTTTGCGTGTTGAGTGAATGCAACTAATGGGAACAAAACTATTAATAAAAATACCATTCCAAAGGATAAGTATTGAAATTCTATTGTAGAAATTGAACTTACAACTCTTTTTAAGCCAAAATTATTTACAAACATTTTGCCTGTCTGATAGCAGCCTGTTAATAGTAAAATTGAAGTTAAACTTGAAAATATTGGTTGTGAAATAAATTGATCCATATTCTCACACTAGGTAATCATAATTGAAAATCAACTTTATCTTTTTTAAACAAACTTTTTAGATCAAAAAGTAGACAGTTTTTTTTATTTGATAATTTTTTTATTTTATTGATTCCCATTTTTTTATAAAATGTATGACCAACCGCAATAATAATACAATCATAGTTAGATGGTTTTAAATTTTTAATTATATTATAGTTTTTTTTAATCTCTTTTTTTAATTCTTCTTTTTTTACAAATGGGTCATGTATATTAAGTTTGATTTTTTTTTTACATAAAATCTCCATTAAATTTATTGTTCCTGAATTTCTTAAATCTGGGCAGTTTTCCTTAAAAGTAAAACCTAGTATCAATATTTTCTTTTGTTTAAGATTTTTAAAAGAGGCATTTAATTTATCCAAAATCTCAAAGCCTTTGTTTTGATTTATTTTATCTGCAGCTGTAATTAGAAATGATGAAGTTTTTATCTGTTTTTGTTTAAAAGAAAGATATAAAGGGTCTACTGCCACACAATGCCCCCCCACAAAACCTGGATAGAATTTCATAAAATTCCACTTTGTAGAAGCTACATCAATTACTTCTTTAGTTTGTAAATTCATTTTATTGCATAATGATGATACTTCATTAATCAAAGCTATATTTATGAATCTTTGTGTATTTTCTAATATTTTACTTAATTCTGCTACCTTTATAGAGCTTGCCTGATAAACACCTGCTTTTATTATTTTTTGATACATTTCTTTTACTTGTTTTAAAGAATTTTTATTATTACTTGATATTATTTTTTTTACATTTTCTAAGGTATGTATTTTTTCACCTGGATTTATTCTTTCTGGGCTATACCCAATAAAAAAATCTTTATTATATAAAAGTTTTGAGTTTTTTTCTAAAATTGGAATTAACTTATCTTCAATGGTACCTGGGTAAAACGTTGACTCATAAATGATTAAGTCTTTTTTTTTTAAAATTTTGGCTAAATCTTTAGTGGCATTTTCAACTAGTGTAATGTCTGGTAATCTTTTTTTGTTTATTGGTGTGGGCAATGTTAAGATATAAACGTTACAATTTTTTATATCATCATACTCATAAGTAAATGATAGATTCTTATTCTTTAAGTCTTTAGGTTTAATATCAAGATTGCTATCAATACCCTTTTGAAGCTCTTTTATTCTGCGTTCATCTTTATCAAAAGCTTTCACAGAAAAATAGTTAGAAAAACTTCTGGCTAATGGTAAACCAACGTAGCCAATTCCTATTATTGCGATCTCTTTACTAAAATTTTTTTTCAACCCAAGTCCTTGGAGTTTTTTCGTTAACAATTTCTAAATCGTAATTATACTTAAATTTTTTATTTCCTTTTATCTTTATATAATTAATCATTTTAGCTAACGATTCATCTAAACTAATTTTTTTTTCATAATTTAATATTTTTTTAGCCTTATCCGCAGAACAATTTGCTAATTTAACTTCATTGATTCTGTCTTTAAAATATTCTGGTTCTTGGTTAAATTGAAGTTGATTTGAAATTTTTTTAAACAATTCATTGACAGTTATAAAATTATCTTCTGGCCCAATATTAACTATTTCGCTAGTTATATTTGGGTCAGTTGCTAATTTATCAATTGAATAAATGCAATCATCTACATCAGAAAAACTTCTTTTTTGCTCACCATCTCCATAAATTATAGGCTGTCTATTTTGTAGTATTAAATTAATCATTATAGAAGCTACATTTCTAAACGGATCATCATATTTTTGCTTAATACCAATTATATTATGTGGAATAGCAATATTGTATTCAACACCATAAGTTTCACATAAATTTATTAAAATTTTTTCTGCAGCTAATTTTGAAATTCCATAAGGGTCTGAGGGTTTTGTGGGTCCTGTTTCAATGTAGGGTATTGGGACTTCACCATACCTAGCAATTGATGAACAAAAAACTATTCTTTTGACTTTATTTTGAATAGCAGCTGAAAAAACAGAAGTAGATCCTCCAATAATATTAGAACAAATTAAATGAGGGGAAACAACTGACAAGCCTTCATGCGCATAAGCTGCAGCATGAATTACAACATCAACATTTTTTGTAATTTCTGTCATTTTTTGTAAATCTTCACAATTAGTTTTTGTAAAATTTACTTTAGGATCAACATTATCTATATCTCCACCAATAAGATTATCACAACCTGAAACTTTAAAGCCTTTTTGAAGGTAAAAATCAGCTAAATTTGACCCAAGAAATCCTGCAACACCTGTAATAAATATATTCATAATTATTTCAATTATAGTATTAATGTCTCAAAGTCTATAATAAATAATAATCAACTTATGACAAAAAATTTTATAAAAAACTTAATTAATAAATTATTTTCATTTTTTGGTTACAGCATAGTTAACAAAAATCAAAAGATTGTTGAACTCACTTGTAATGAAAAAAAATTAATCAATTTAGTTAAAGCTTATTCAATGACACCACAAATAAGAATTTATAATCTAATAAAAGCTTTAGAGCACATTAATCAAAAAAAAATTTTAGGTGATTATGTGGAATGTGGTGTGTGGAAAGGTGGTAATATTATACTTTTTAAAAAGACTATGGAATTAACAAATGACTCTAGTAGAAAAATTTTTGCATATGATACATTCGAAGGTATGACAGAACCTGATGAAAATGATTTTGATATATCAAAAAATTTAAATGCAAAAATTTTAATGAACAAAGATAAAGAAAAAAAAACACATATTTGGGGAATTTGCAGCCTAGAAGATGTTAAGAATAATATTAAATCAAATGTTAAAAATATTGACAATATAAAATTTGTAAAAGGGCCAGTAGAAAAAACATTGGATATCCAAGATAACTTGCCTGAAAAAATAAGTTTACTAAGATTGGATACAGATTGGTATAGCAGCACAAAGAAGGAATTAGAAATTTTATATGAAAAAGTAAGCCCAGGGGGAGTAATAATAATTGATGATTATGGACATTGGGGTGGGTCAAAAAAAGCTGTGGATGAATTTTTTTTAAATAAATATGTATGGATGCATTATGTGGATTATGCTTGCAGATTAATAATTAAAGAATAGGTAAAATTATCATGGATAGAAAAGACTTTTATTCTGAAAAAATATTAAAATACATAAAAAATAAAAATTCACCCATTCTTGTTCTGGGTGCAGGAAGCCTTGATCGAGAGGTTTTTCTAGAGCTTGGCTATGAAAATGTAACTTTTTCAAACATAGAAAACTCAGATGAGAAAAAATTAAATTTTTATGAAAATATCCATAACATAAAACTAAAAGATAATTCTTACGAATATTGTATAGCACATGCTTGCATTCATCATTCATCAAAACCTCATCTGGCAATTCTTGAATTATTTAGAGTTTGTTCTAAAGGATCATTAATTATAGAAGCTAACGACTCTTTTATATCTCGCTTAGCTTGTAAACTTAAATTATCTGAAGAATACGAATTATCTGCTATTAAAAAAAACATAACAACTGGTGGTGTGGATAATACCAGTATTCCGAATTATGTTTATAGATGGACAGAAAGAGAAATTATAAAATTAATGAAATCATTTAGGCCTGATTTAAAAATTAAAATATTTTTTGATTATGGTTCTCACATTAAATTTACACAATCAAAAGTTATAAAAGCATTTTTTTATATTTTTTTTTTCATTTTCCCTAAACAAAAAAACTTATTTTCTATTTATATTAATAAAGATAATTTAATAACGAATGATTGGATTAAAAAATGAAAATTTCAGTAATTATACCTTGTTTTAATGAAGAAAAAACAATTCTGAAAATTCTTGAAAAAGTAAATTTACAAAAAAAACACCTACAACTAGAAATAATTGTATCCGATGATGGTTCAAAAGATAAGACAACATCTTTATTAAAAGAAAATTCTTACTTGTACGATTCATTAATAGAAAGCAAAATTAATCTAGGTAAAGGGGCAGCTTTAAAGAAGGGAATTGAAATTGCTAATGGTGAATTAATCCTTTTTCAAGATGCTGACTTAGAATATGACCCTAATGATTATAAAAAACTAATTGAACCCTTTTTGGCTCATGGTGCAGATGTAGTTTATGGATCTAGATTTCAAGGATCAGCAGCACATCGATTAATTTACTTTTCACATAGAGTAGCAAATTTTATATTAACTTTTTTAGTCAATTTACTAACTAATATTAATTTTTCTGATGTTGAGACTGGATATAAAGTATTTAGGAAATCGATAATGAAAAATATTAAGATTAATGAAAATTCTTTTGGTGTGGAAATAGAAGTAACAATGAAAATTGCAAAACTTAAAGCAAAAATTTTTGAGGTTGGGATTGGATATAATGGGAGAACCTATAGTGAAGGAAAAAAAATTACAATAAAAGATGGTCTAATTGCTGTCTTTTTAATTTTTAAATATTTTTTCAGTTCTACTTATAAGTAATAATTAATGATACAGACAATTAATTTATTATCAAAAACCAAGAAAAAAACTTAAAATAATAAATTATTTTTTAAATATACTTTTTAAAAAAAATTTAACTATGAAAAGATTTAATTATTTTCATAACTATCCACATTAAGACTATATTAAAAAAAATTGCTAATATTAATTTATATGAATTTTGAGGCAAATAGCCAAAATGGGCTAATCGGTATGCCAAAACATTACCTATTAAATATGAAAATATGACATTTCCTTTCGACATTTTGTAAGCAAAAAATTCGACAAAAGAACAAAAAATACATAGAAAAAAAATTCCAAAAAATAAAAAAATCAAAGATTTTGTGTAAAATAAAAAAGCAATAATTCCAGGTACATAAATTGTGTAAATTTTTGGTTCATTTACATAAATATGCCTACTTCCTTTTATCTTATTTTCATAGAATGAGTTGGAATAATCAAACTCATCTTTAAATGATGTTAAAAAAGAAGTAAAACCTAAGTCATTGTTAGCAGAAACAGCCATAACACCCTCAACACCTACCCATCTTCCTGCGACTAAAAAAATAATTTGATTTAATTCTTTGGTAAAAGAATTAATAATTTTTACAGATTTAGCATTAACAGCATTAACATCATTAACATCAATTTGAGGTATATAACTGTGCACTTCATGACCTACTGTAAAATTTTTAGACTGTCTAATTTTACTTACAATTAAAAGCGAAATCATAAATAGAACTAAGATAATCATAAAATATTTTATAAATTTAATTTTCTTAACCTTAATATTGTTTATTTCTACCAATCTATAAAAGCCGTAAATAATTGAAACACCATTAAATATCATAGCTCTACTTAAAATAGAAATTGCAGAAATAAATGTTTCTATTAATCCATATTTTACTACAGAATTAGAGTTCTTTTTTTTAAACTTAAATTCTAAAAAAATAATTAATGTTGAAAAAGAAGCTAAGCCAAACATTAATAACCAATTAATAAAATTATTTAGACCAAAAGGCAAGATTGTTTCTGGGATTGTTCCTTTTTGGGAGAAAACAAATAAAAAGTTTGAACAACCAATAAATATTATTAAAAAAAGATAAATAAAGTGAATAATTTTTCTATTATTTGAATAAAAAGTTAAATAGTCAGTTTTATTAAATTCGTCCAAGTCATTATTAGAATAATTAAAAATAAATTTTAATCTAAAATATTTAGCAGCTATAAACGCTACTATACCTACTGAAGAAACAATTAAAATATCATCGTAGGAATTTGCACTATAATCAAATAAACCTACACCTTCTGGAAAAAGATTATTTAAGTAAGATATTTGGACTGTAAACTTAAACCAAAAACCTAACCATATTAATAACGAAAAAAAAGATTCGAAAGAAATTGAGTTTTTTTGGAAGGACGTTAATAGAGCATAAGTGGATATAAATGAGAAAATTAAATAATAAATCTTGTTACCCTCGTATGAGCTAAGCCCAAAGGGTAATAAAATAAGAATTATTATAAAAAAAAGAATATTTAATGTTTTGATTAAACTCATTTATTTTAAGAATTTATTATATGTAAAATTATATACTATATGAGCAATTATTGATGAAACTAAAAAAGCTATGATGATTAACTTATCTCCACCTAATAGATATAAGGTGGGAACAACAATCATAATAATCAAAGAATAAAGAGCATCTATCTTAAAAACGAATGATTGATACTGTGTTTTTTGAATTAAATATTGTCTGGCATACTGTCCTTTAATCATAAAGTAAGACCCTAATAAGGATAAAAAGGTACCAAATATTTGAGTATACGAAAGATTAATAAAAATTTGATCTCTGTTCAAAATACTCCAAAAAAATAATACAGTAATTACAGTTATAAATACGCACTTTAATATATACAAACTTTTATTCACTTTTATATTGTTTTTTATAATTGTAGGACCAAATGTATTGTTAAATAATGTTCCTGGAAGTGAACCTAGTGCAAAACTAGCAAAATAAATTCCAGCTAAGATTTTCCCACAAAATTGAATTATTAAAAGTCTCCATATTAAATTAGCAAACGATATTGAAAATGATGAATAAAAAGCTTTATTTGTTATTGATGATATAAAAAGTTTTCTCAAATATATTTTCTTTTTTTTAATTTTTTTAATTTCTAAAAAAAAAGTGAAGAAGAATAAAATTAATAAAATGTTGTTTATAAAAAAAAAATAAGTTAAATTTTGTTGATAAAAAAAATATATAATAATAAAAATGATAAAAATTAAACAAATAAAAATATAAAAATAAAATTTTTTTATTTTTTTTTTTAATTCAAAATAAGTAAGAATTAATTCATTCAGCCATTGAAAAATAATTAAAAAAGAAACTGCAAGTAAAAGAATTTTATTTGAAAATTCAAATATACTAAAAAAAAGAAGATTTACAAAAATTAGTGCTATAGAAATTATTATTCTAAAAATAATATAATTATAAATTAAACTAATTAGTTTTTTTGAAATGATTATACTTCTGGCATTAGCTGAAAAAATTTGTGTGAAAATTATATTAACCCCAATTAAAATACCAAGTTCTGCTGTTAAATTATAATCTTTAAAAAAAGATGTAATTATTAAAAATAAGGTTGGTAAAAATAAATTAAGACTATAAGCAATAGATTGAATCTTAATATTGTGACTTGAGGAAAATAAAAAAAAAGGAAATTTTAAATTAGTTTTTTTTTCCATGTATCTGGGGTTAATTCATTATTGATTTCAATGTCATAATTGTAAATGAATTTTTTAACACCTTTTGACTTAATATAGTTAATCATCTTTTTGATTATTTCATTAATGTTTTTATTTGATTCAGATTTTAATAAACTTTCTGATAGTTTTGAGGAGCAAATAGAATCTTTTACCTCATTCACTCTTTCTGGTTTGTTGATTGGCTCCAAATTAAACTTTAATTCATTAGAAATTATTTCAAAGAGTCTGTTAATTGTTATTTCATTTTCAGGGCCTGGCCCAATATTAACTATTTCGCTAGTTATATTTGGGTCAGTTGCTAATTTATCAATTGAATAAATGCAATCATCTACATCAGAAAAACTTCTTTTTTGCTCACCATCTCCATAAATTATAGGCTGTCTATTTTGTAGTATTAAATTAATCATTATAGAAGCTACATTTCTAAACGGATCATCATATTTTTGCTTAATACCAATTATATTATGTGGAATAGCAATATTGTATTCAACACCATAAGTTTCACATAAATTTATTAAAATTTTTTCTGCAGCTAATTTTGAAATTCCATAAGGGTCTGAGGGTTTTGTGGGTCCTGTTTCAATGTAGGGTATTGGGACTTCACCATACCTAGCAATTGATGAACAAAAAACTATTCTTTTGACTTTATTTTGAATAGCAGCTGAAAAAACAGAAGTAGATCCTCCAATAATATTAGAACAAATTAAATGAGGGGAAACAACTGACAAGCCTTCATGCGCATAAGCTGCAGCATGAATTACAACATCAACATTTTTTGTAATTTCTGTCATTTTTTGTAAATCTTCACAATTAGTTTTTGTAAAATTTACTTTAGGATCAACATTATCTATATCTCCACCAATAAGATTATCACAACCTGAAACTTTAAAGCCTTTTTGAAGGTAAAAATCAGCTAAATTTGACCCAAGAAATCCAGCAACACCTGTAATAAATATATTCATAATTATTTTAGTTCTTGTTAATTAAGACTTGATAATATTTTTTTATAAATATTTCAATTTTTTTAAGTCAGCTTCTACCATTTCTTTAATTAATTCATTAATTGATATTTTTGGTTTCCAATTTAATATCCTTTTGGCTTTATTTGCATTACCTATTAAAATATCTACTTCTGTAGGTCTAAAATATTTTTTATCACACTCTATGATACAATTGCCTTTTTGGTCATAACCTTTAGTATTGATACCACTACCTTTCCATGTAATTTTTATTCCAAGAAAAGTTGCTACTTTTTCTACAAAAACTTTTACAGAATAAGTTTTACCAGTTGCAATAACATAATCATCAGGTTTTTTTTGTTGAAGAATTCTCCATTGAGCTTCTACATAATCTTTGGCATGCCCCCAATCCCTTTTGGCTTCTAAATTACCTAAATATAATTTTTTTTGTTTTTTATATTTTATTCTGCATAGGGCTTTTACAATTTTTTTTGTTACAAAAGTTTCTCCTCTAACTGGACTTTCATGATTAAACAAAATACCATTACAGGCAAATATACCATAGGCCTCTCTATAATTAACTGTAATCCAATGAGCATAAACCTTTGCTACTGCATATGGGCTTCTGGGATAAAATCTAGTTTTTTCTGTTTGTGGAATTTCCTGTACCATTCCAAACATTTCTGAAGTTCCAGCTTGATAAAACTTAATTTTTTTTGATTTTATGTTATTAATTATTTCTAAAATTCTTAACGCTCCTAGGCCATCTGAGTTGGCAGTGTACTCAGGTTGTTGAAATGAAACAGCAACATGAGATTGAGCTGCTAGATTATAAATTTCATCTGGTCTAATATCATTTATTATTTTTTGTAAAGAAAGAGAATCTGTCATATCTCCATAATGTAGAAAAAAATTTTTTGATTTTGAATGAGGATCTTGATATAAATGGTCTATTCTACTCGTATTAAAACTAGATGATCTTCTTATAATTCCATGCACGTTATATTTTTTTTTAAGTAAAAGCTCAGCTAAATATGAGCCATCCTGTCCAGTGATACCAGTAATTAATGCAATTTTTTTTTTCATTTTTTATATTTTAAATTGTTAATGAAATATAAGTAAAAACCTATAAAAAACCATAAGTTTGATGCAGAAATAGTTCCTGAGAAAGAGCCTGTTGGTCTAAATGGAAACATAATAGAAAATATAATTGATAATACAAATATTACATCTTGTTTATCTTTAATATAGTTAATATTTTTAAAATAAGGCTTAAATATAATAAAGAAAATTAATATAAAAAATAATATAAACCCAACTGATCCAGCTTCAGTTAATAACTCAATATACATGTTGTGAGGGTGTGTTGAACAACCAGGATATTTTGTATTTAGATCATATTTCTTATTTATATTTTCTAGACTATAAATATCTTTTTTACATTCTTCTCTAAAGGTTTTAAGTCCTGAACCAAAAATTTTATTATTTAAAAATATTTCATACGAAGTAATATAATGCACGCCCCAAGGAGTTTGTATTAGTTTTTTTAATATATTTCCTTCAGAAGAAGTAATACTTGAGACTGGCCAATCAATATATCTATATTTAATGTGTTCAAATTTTTTGAATGAAAAGGTTAAAATTAATAAAAAAATAAGAGTTGGATAAATGAAATATTTTCTAGCTTTTTTATTAAATAGAATATTAAATAATAAAATAAGCAAAATACTTAAAAATGCATTTCTTTCACCAGAGATAATGATCCCTAAAAAAATTAATAATAATGATATAGAAGATAGAAAAATATTTAAAATATTTTTTTTTAATCTGCTAAAGAAAATATATAAAAAAAATAAACCATAAGTTGCAAGAAAATTCCCAGCAATTAATTCATAACCAAAAAAACCTGAAAATCTCTCACAATGATTTGGGTCTATGTTAACATCACCAAAAGGGTAACTACATATCCCAGCTGGATATCCAAAAACATCATAACCTACTTGAGACTGATAAATAATATCTAGACTTAAAAAAATTGAGCATAGTAAAAAAATAAAAGATATACATTTTAAAGTATAATCTTGATTATTAACAATCTTAGAAATTATAAAAGCAATCAATAAAAATTTAAAGTAAAATACGGACTTGTAAAATAAAATATTTTCGTAAGTGACGAAAAAAGAATTAACGATTAGATACAAACAAAAGGTAATTTGCATTGTAAAATTCCAATTAAGGTTAAATTTTAAGCTTATTTTTTTAGTATATAATTGATAAATGAACAAAATAGATGATAGTAAATAAAAAAAATTGACTAATGATGGTCCATAAAATAACGCTACTAAATATAAGACAAAAATAAAGAGAACTTGAAAATTTATTTTAAAAAAACAGTTTTGAAAATCTATTTTCATATATATTAATAAATTATGTTTAAAGTTAGTTACTTGGTAATCTTTTTTTCATCAATACTCATAATACATTTTTTAACAAAATATAGTAAATTAATTGGTGAATATTTTCATGTAATTGACATTCCAAATAAAGATAAAATTCATACCTCGGCTACCCCATTAATAGGTTCATTTGGAATAATAATATTTTCCATAATAATAATTTTTGTTTTAGGTATTAATAATTTTAACAATTCAATTACTATGATATTAGCCTATTCATACCTATTTTTTTTGTTGGGATATATTGATGATAGAGTCAATATAAATGCTTATCTAAAGCTTTTAATTTCAATAATTATTTTATTTGCAGCTCTTTATTTAAGTGAAATTTTATTAATAAAAAAAATTTATATTGAGTTATTAGATAAAGATATTTACCTGGGTAAATTTAGTATTTTATTTTCTATTTTATGTATCGCACTATTAATAAATTCATTAAATTTAATAGATGGTATTAATGGATTAGCCTCGGGGTTTTCTACATTATGGCTATTCAGTTTATCTCTACTCTTAAATGGTGACATTAAAACAATATTATTATTCATATCTTTTTTTATGGCAATTAATACTTATCAAATAATAAGAGGAAAATATTTTCTTGGAGATTCTGGCACTCTTTTTTTAGGGTGTCTAATTTCACTTGTAACAATTTTTACTTATAACACTTTGTTAAATCAAAATATAACTATGTCTATAGAGAAAATTTTTATTTTTTTTATGATACCAGGTCTAGATATGTTTAGATTATTTATATTCAGGTTAATTAAAAAAAAGGATCCATTTAGTAGAGACTTGAATCACTTACATCATTATATGATAAAACAATTCTCTCTTAATCAGTCATTAATAATTTATCTACTTTTATTTTCTTCAACAAATTTTTTATCTTTTCTGAATATTATAAATCCTATAGCTATAATTTTAATATATTTAGTAATTTATATATATTTTATTTACTTTTCTAAAAAAAAATTTTTACAATAAAATAATTTTATTCTATTTTTGATCTTCAATAGTAATTAATGAGACAAATAAACTATTAATTATAAGTAAAATTGAAAAAAAAATGATGAATGGGTATATTATTTTTTGGATATGATCATTGAGTAAATAAACATCAAAGAAGAAGCTATCTAATAAAATTAATGTAATTAAAAATGAGCTAATCAAGAAAGCATATCTGATCTTAAAAATCTTAAAAAAAATATTAATGTTTTTAGGCTTTTGCATTTGAAGCTTTGTGGCAATTAACGAGGAAAATAAACCAAACATAAAAATTTGAAATCCTAATAAAAAGTAAACTATAGTAGAGGAAAATCTTTCAAATAATGATAAACTAACTTTTGTATTAAGTAAATTTGATAAATCATAAGCAGAAACTGCAGATAAAATAAAAAATATAATAGCAGGGAAAAAAAATAACCACTTTGGGCATGTAACCATTAAAAATCTTAACGTCGTCCATCCATCAGAGATAGTATTTAAGTGACTTGTATTTTTCTTCCTGCCATCTTTATATAATGTCACTGGAATTTCAGCACATCTTGCTCCTGATACTTTAAATTTGATTAAATTTTCTATAGCAAAAACCATGCCACTTGAAAAATGATTCAGTTCAAGAAATTTTTTTCTATCAAAACCTCTAAAGCCACAATATACATCGTTAAAAGGAAGTGAAAAAAATAACTTAGATAAAAAACTAAAAAAAGGATTGCCAAAATATTTATGTGAAAATGGCATGGCATTATCCTCAATTCTACCACCACCAACTGGAAACCTACAACCTTGGACCATGTCATAACCATCAATAAGTTTATTGTAAAAATGATCAATACATAAAAAATCATAACTATCATCTGAATCTGCCATGATTATATATTTTCCTTTTGCATTTTTTATTCCACCTCTTAAAGCATTACCATAACCTTTATCTTTTATTCTTATAACCCTTGCACCTAGTTTTTCAGCTAACTCAATAGAACCATCAGTGCTACCGTTATCAGCCAATATAACTTCAGCCTCGATATTCATCTTTTTAATAGACTGAAGACATTTATTTATACAAATTTCAATAGTTTCGATCTCATTTAGACAGGGTATAACAATACTTAATTGCATAATTTTTAGATATAACTCAATAATTAAAGTTACTTTTTGAGTTCCTCGTTAACAACACTATTGTTTTCTTTAATAAATAAATAATTATTTTTATTATCTATAGAAACTTTATATCCTTGATAAGTGCAAAAACCATTAAAATCATTACAAAAAGGATTATTGGGTTGGTAAACTTTATGATTATTTGTTTCGTAGATCATCTTAAAATTAGAAGTGGTAAAGTTCCTAACAAAAGAAATATCTTGAAAACTATAAAAATTATCCTTATTTTTTAAGGTTATTGGAACAAACAATAATAAAATAATAATATAATATGAAGATTTATCAATAATCTTTGATTTAAATTTAATCAAAATCATTGCTGATAATAGAGAAACAAGCGAGATTATTGATCCATAACCAAATCTAATTTCTGGTGCTCTCATCCAAATAATCAAATTTAAAAATAAAATAATTATTGCAAGAAAATAAGTACTATCAATATTTTTATTATTTTTGAAGAAAAATATAATTAATAAAATAATACTATTGATTATAATAATTAAAAAAGAAATAAATAAAAATTCAGTATTTAAAAAGTACTCTTTAAACCATGGAATAAACCATTGATATGAATTTAAAGTAAAATCAAAATCTGTAAATTTAGCTCTTAATGGGGTGTCTCTTGCAAATGATTGAATAATCTTACTATAACTTTCAACTGAGTCAAAATTCATTGACCAACTTGTTTTAATGCATGACAGTTTAATTGGAAAAATTAAGCAACCAGTTAAGAAAATACTTTTAACAAACCAAAGTAAAGTAGAAATTAATATAAAAAAATTTATTTTATTAAAATAATAATTTTTATTTTGATTGTAGATAATATAAATAAAAAATAAGAATACACCTATATAGCTAATTTTAATTGTAATAATTAAGAAAATTGAAAGTGAAAATAAATAAAAATGGTCAATTGTTTTGCTTTCTACATATAACAAAAATAGATATGAAGCTAAAATAAAAAAAACCATTGAAACAGTGTCTGCTTCAGGTGAGCCTAAGCTATTTAGGATAGTGCCATTTCCATAAGGATGAAAATATGAGTAAGAAAATATGTAAAGTATTGATAGGGCTAAAAATGCATGGCTTAACTTCTTATTTACATCAAAATTTTTAGAGAAAAGTTCATTAATAAATAAAGCAAATAAAGAAATATTAGCTAAAAAAATTAAATTTATATTTTTATAATTGTAATTAATCAAACCAAGAAAACTATGCCAAGATGAATTCATACCATAATGCGGCTGTAAGTTTCCAACACCAAAAATAGTCTTATAATTATTATTCAATTGTATTGTTTGTAAATGATAAAGTTGACTATCGTAAGCAATTCCATTTCCATGTGAAATAAAAATTAAAAAAAAACATATTAATAATAGTGTTACAAAATTAATAAAATAATTTTTTTTGTATAAAAAATAATAAAATAAAATAAAACCAGATAACAAAACAATGAGAGTAATATATTTTAAAGGGATAAAAAAATTAAATAAAATTGAAATTGAAATTAATAATGCATAACCAAAAATAAAGTCAATATTGTATATTTTTAAATTCACATTAGAGAAAATTAAGCGCTTAAATAAACCAGCATATCCTAATATACAGATGGTTAGAGCCAAAAGATTTAAGTATGTGATAATCATCTTACTCTTTTAAGGCTTTACCACTTAATATTTTTTTTGATCTGTCACTATCATCATGTATCCAGCAACTAATTTTATCTCTGGATTCTAAAAACTCAAATAACCTTCCCTGATTTAAATGAAATTGAAAATCTGCAGAGATTGCTTCAACATTGTTACATTTATTTTCAGTTTTATACTGTATTTTAAGAAAATCAAAATCTACAAACCAAGAAACAAAATTTAAAATTATTAATAAATAAACAATTTTTTTATTAATTGATTTATAAACAAGATAATACAAACATATTAAAAATGGTTGTAAGTAGGACATTTCAGCAGGTATAAAAAAAAATAATATTAAATTTGAAATTATAATTCCAAAAATTAACTTAGAATTTTCAAAATTTAAAAATTTTTTAATTTTTTTTTTCTTTAAGAGAAAAAACAAAACTATCATAATCAACAACATTGACAAAAAAGTAATAGACATAAAAGTTTTGTAGAAAAACCTTGCAAGTAAACCTGCTAATCCTTGATTATTTGGTGTTACGGCTGTTAACCATTCAATACCAAAGCCATGCTGAAACCAAATTGTAAGGTAAAACAGTCCACCAATAAAAAATGATGTTATAAAAATTAGTATTTTTCTTGGTTTTTTAATCTGAGGACTATATTGAAAAAAAAATATAATAAAAAAAATAAATAATATGAAATTAATTCTTGTTCCAATAGAGATGCCGAAGAAAACTACAGCTAATTCAAAATATTTTTTTTTTAAAAAAAAAGTACCAGCAGCTAAGAAAACAAATGCCCAAGAATAATCAATTGGTTCAATGTTATCAAAAAATAACACGGGACTTGATAAACAAATAATTAAAAATAATATCAAATCATTTAATTTATATTTCTTGCACAATCCTACATAAAAAAAAGAACAACCAATAATAATAAAAATAAATGTTAATAAATTTGCAGCCCAACTTCCTAATTGATAAGATAAAAAACCTATACCAATCTCAGCTACAGGATATGGAGTAAATCTTGAGGCCATCACTCTATTACCTCCCATCATCGACTCAAATGCTCCTATTAGAGGAAGTGTATCTTCATCTGAGCCATATCCAGAAGTTAATGAAAGATAAATTCCAAACGTAATGATCACAAATAGTACTAATAATTCTAATATTTGTTTATTTTGAAATTTTATTTTCATATTTTTTTATGATTAGTCCTAAAATTATAATTAATGCTATAGTTAATATGATAAGAAAACCAGAATAAAAATAGCCTGTGCCCCTAATAAAACATTGAGTAAAAAGCATCGGGATGAGAGTAATTTTAATCGAGTCGTCTAATTCTTTTCTGAAACTAAAAATAAATATCAACAATAAACCAAGAACTGATATTAATCCAAATTCCACTATTAGTTTTGAAAAATTATTTGATCCTGAGTTTTTATTAAACTCTAAAACTATACTTTTTAAACTAGGCATATAACTTTCTTTAAATATTATTTTTCCACCTAATTTTTTTTCTTTATAAATTTCTGGATGTACAATTTTTAATGTTTTATCAACAATTGTTCTATATTTTTTATAATTATCAATTCCAACACCAAATGGATTTTCTATAATTGATTTTTTAGCTACATAAAATGAATAAATATAAATACCTGTAGACAGATTATTGTTATCTTTTTTAAAAAAACTTTTCAATTTTCCTTTTTCTGACTGAAGGAATCCATTAAACCCTAACTCATTTTTTTCCTGAAAGAATTTAGACTTTGTTTTTTCTATAAATTTAGAGCCACCTGATTTTTTATTAAAAATTTTATTAGCTTCACTGGTTGAATTTGATTTACATCTCTTTTCATTACTTATGTTTAAAAATAATATCTGTTCTTTATTTTTGATTGAATTATGTTCTTCTACCAAAGTAAAACCTCTGGCACCGATACCTAAAAACAAAAAAGCATTAAGTAGTAATGCTAATAATACAAATAAGTATATGGAAAGTTTACTCAAATTTTTAGTAGTAATAAAAATAATTATTATTGTTGATAGCATTGACAAATAGAATGTTAAAGAAAAGCTACCAAGAGTAAAAATTAAGAAAAGTAAATAAAAAATTAAAACAAAATAATTTTTTAGATAATATTTTATATTATAAATAAATGATGCTGTTACAGCTGCAGAAATAATAGCAAAATGAGAGTTTTCATTAAATAAAAATTTACTTATATAAAAAAAACCAAGATCGCAACTATACAGAGTGTTGCTTATAGTTCCTGGATATTTCAAATTAAAAATAAATAATAATATTATGAAGATAAAAACAAAATAATCTATAATTTTATATATATTCAAAAGTAACAACTTTCTGTAATAATAAATTATCAAGATTGTTAAACTGATAACTGTGCATTGATAAAATATTTTTATTAAAAACAAAATTGTGCTTTGTTGATTAATATATTCAATGAAATTTTGTTCATTAAAATTTTTATATGAAAATAAAAAACTATATAAAAATATTAAAAAAGGAATTGCTATAGATATAGCTAATATATTTAATTGTATTTTTTTTAAGAGGAAAAAATCAATTATTAAAAATATGAAGACTAATAAATATAAAAATCTAAATTCTAGAAATAAAACAGAAACATATGAAAGAAAAATTGATAAAGAAAATAATATAATTATAACTTGATTTTTAAACGGCTCATATTTTATCATTTTTTTTCAAGTACCCAATTTTGAAGTACAAGCATATCCATGGAACTTTTGCTAAATATTTCAAGCGCATTGTCAGGATTTTCACAAATTGGTTCATCGATATTTAAAGAAGTATTTAGAATAATAGGTATACCAGTTAAATCATCAAACTTTCTAATAAGATTGTAAAATTTTTCATTCATTTTTTTATCAACAGTTTGAACCCTTGCAGTGCCATCAATATGCACCACTGCTGGAATTGCATATTTTTTATCCTCAATAACCTCATAAACTGAACACATATAAGGTGAGTCTTTTTCGATTTTAAAATACTCACTTGCTTTTTCACGTAAAACAGATGGAGCAAAAGGTCTAAATTCTTCTCGCCTTTTGATCTTGGTATTAATAATGTCTCTCATTTCTGGATTTCTAGGATCTCCAAGTATTGATCTATTACCCAATGCTCTTGGTCCCCACTCCATTCGGTCTTGAAACCAACCAACTACGCCTTCATTAACTAATTGGTTGCATACCTTATCGTTTAGATCATCTAAATTTTGATAATAAGTATATTTAAAGTTTTTCATATTTTTTATTTTTGATATTATATTTTCTTCAATATATTTATTTGAATAATATGTTCCTAAAAAAGGATTTGGATGATATTCTAATTTTTCATTATTCTCTTTTGATATTAATAGAGCTGCTCCAATTGATCCACCAGCATCACCAACATTAGGTGAAAAGTATACATTGTTAAAACTTAATTTTTCAATAATTTTTCCATTAAGTGATGAGTTAAAGGCACACCCTCCTGCAATACATAAATTTTCATTTTTATACTTTTCTTTTATATCATAAAGTTTTTGAATAACGACTTCCTCAAATCCAGTCTGTAATGAAGCTGCAATATCTTTGTGAATTTGTTTAATTGGTTCATTTATATTCCTTGCTTTACCGAATAATTTTTCAATCCTTAAAGTATATAAATCATCAAAAAAAGGATAACCAGATTCAAAATCATAATCTATAACGGATTGATGGTGGTCAAAATAATTTAAATCTAATTTAAAAAAATTTTTTTTATTTTTAAGTATCTTAATTATTCTATCTTTATAAATTGGTTTTCCATAAGAGGCTAATCCCATTACTTTGTACTCATCACCATAATTCTTAAAACCTAAAAATTGAGTAAATGCTTGATAAAATATGCCAAGAGAATCTGGATAATTTACTTTTTCTAATAATTTTATTTTTTTACCTAAATTAAAGATTTCAACTGTTGAAAAATCACCTGATCCATCAAACGAAAATCCAAGTGAACTTTCAACTTTGTTAAAATAAAAAGTTGATGCAATGTGAGCAAGATGGTGAGGAATAAATTTTACTTTTTTTGAAATATCCAGATTGTAAAATTTAATAAATAATTTTTTTAGGGACTTTTTTTTTAAAGAAAAAAATACTTTTTTAAAAAAATTACTTTTATAAAAATTTCTTAAAGAAAATATAATTTTTTCTTTAAAGTTATAATTCGTGTTATAGTTTACACATATGTAATCAACATCCTCTAATTTTACACGACCTTCTTTAAGGCAAAAGTTGATTGAGTTTTTTGGAAAACCTGTGAAATGTTTTATCCTAGTAAAACGCTCTTCTTCTACTGCTGCTATCAGCTTTCCATCTTTAACGAGACAAGCTGATGTATCTGCATGAAAGACATTTAGACCAAGTATTATCATAGACTTTGTAAAAAATTAATTATTTTAAGTTAAACATATATTGAAATTATAATTGCGGGGTTCATTTATAACTATCTAAACCTAAATTTCCTATAATAAATCAAAATATATTTAAATAATTTCTCTACTATAAAAAGAAAGATATTATCAAGTGGCTTATGTTCCTGGGGCATACGTAGAAGATTTTTTGTAACTAAAATTTTTTTACCCGTTTTAACACAAAGTGTTCTATTTAAATATAAATGTTCTGGTGTAGGATCTTCATTGTCTTCAAAATAATCAGATTGGATAAAATCTTTATATGTGTATAGACACAAACCATTAAAACCAGAAATGCAATCGAAAGAATTTTTTTTTGTTAATGATTTTTGCACATCATATATATATTTTTTTCTTGTATTGTATGATTTGATACTTCTATTATTTTGAAGTTGCTTGAGTCCTTTATTGGGAAATTCATCACTTTCAAAATTTAAAATATCATAATAATAAGGTTTTGAGCTTAAAGAAACTCCAAAATACTTATCATCATTTTTTTCAAGAATTATTGATAAATCATTAATTAAATCTGAATTAAAATTTTCATTTAAAACATCATCTAAATCCACTACACAGACAAATTTTGGATTTATATTTCTATTTATTAAATAGTTTTTGAGTTTTTGTCTTGCAAGTGCCAATCTCTTTATTCTATCAGGAAATTGTTCGATAAAGGTAGTATCTACAAAAGTTATTTTGTTATTTACATCAATATTTTTTTGTATTACTTCAAATGTATAATCATCGGAGCCATTCTCACCTATCAAAACTTCAACATTTTTACTTAGAGATATATCTTTTATTACATCAAAAAACTTTGGTAAATATTTACTGCAGTTCTGTGCTAAACCCAAAAAGGCTATATCTACTTGTATTTGATTTTGTAGCATTCGATAATAATATAATTAAATAACTTTATTTTTTATAAACTAAAATTCTATCAACTTCAGCAATTAAAACATATTTTATATAAAAAATCCTTTAATTTTTATTTTAATTTGTTTTGGCAAAATTTTAGAAACTACTTTTCGAAAGATATTTTTAAAACTATAGACATACATCAAATAATCATCTTTGAATGAATTTTTTTTAGTTAATTCATCATAGCACTTAGATAAAAAAAGCTTATCAGCAGGAATATGTAAAATTTTGAATTTTAGATAGTATGGTATTTTTTTTTGAAGGTGTTTAACATTGGTATTCCAATATCTTGTGAAAGTTTTACTTTTTGCACAATCTAAAACATTATATTTCTTTTTAATATCTTCAATTGCAAGACTCATAAATAGTTCGTCTGTTTGAGTTGAAAGGCTTGATATATTTTCTACAAATTTTTTTTGATAAAATTTTGTTCTTTCGTGTAACTGTTTATAAAAGGTACTATTACCACAAAAAAAATCTCCACCGTACCAATTAACTTTTTTTATTTTTGGATTTAAAATTTTTAATATTTTTAAAATATTTTTTTTGCCATAAGCTGGTAATACGTTACTAGTAATTTTATTAACAAATGCTATTTCTTGATTGCTATTTTTTATTAAATTTGTTGGTTTGTTTAAAATCAGAACATCTAAATCTATCAATATTGAATATGAATTCTTTAAAAACGATAAATATTTAAAAACATCAACCCTATAATGACAAGAATAAAAATGAGTATTAGGTGGTACAAACGTTTTAAAACTAATCTGTCTTAAATTTAATGAAAAATTTAATTTTTTTAATAAAGTGCTAATATATTTTTTGTCATTTGTTATTAATTCAAATTTGTAACCAAACTTATTTAACTGTTCACTTAAAACGATAGCATTCTTAAGATAAACTAAAATTTTTTCTTTATCAGATTTAGATTTAAAATTTAATTTTAAATTTTCGTTTTTTTGAAAGTGCAACAAACCAAAAAAATTTATTTCATTTCTCATTTTGTCGATTTAATTATTATTATTTTTAAGTAACTATTAAATTTATTTAATTTTTTTCTCAAAATTGATTATTTCATTTATTGATTTTTCAAAATTTTTAAACCTAATTTTAATTATGTTATTAATTTTGCTATTACTTCCATATGCATCTTTAATGTCTCCTTTTTGAAAGCCTCTAAGTTTAAGCCTTGGTAAAATTTTATTTTTTTTAAAAATTTGAATAATTTTTTTTAAAGATACAGGTTTTGATGAACAAATATTAAAGATATCATAATTATTTTTTAATTTTTTATTAACTAACCTATTTATAATTTTCATTACATCATCAACATGAGTAAAATCTCGCTTATGTTCTCCAAAATTATTTAAGTAGAAAATTTTTTTTTGTTTAAAAGATGATATGAGTTTGTAAATTATCATATCTGGTCTCCCGTATAATCCATAAACAGAGAAAAATCTTAGCCCAACATATTTTGTTTTACTAATTGTTGAAAAAAATTTTGCAGTTTGTTCGTTATTTTGTTTAGTTATAGCATAATAACTCAACGGGTTTAATTCATAGCTCTCTTTAACTGGTAAATTTTGATTATCTCCATATACAGAGCTAGAAGAGGCAAATAATACTTTTTTAATATTATATTTTTTAGCAATCAGACATATATTAAAAAATCCAAGTGAGTTTGTTAAAAAATATTTTTTAGGGTTAGATAAAGAATATGCAACACCCGCCTGTGCTGCTAAGTTTATTACGGTAGTTATGCTTGTTTTATCAAAAATTTTCTCTACTGTTTTATAATTAGTTATATCTTTTTTATAAAATTTAAAATTATTGAATTTAGATAATATTTTAAGTCTATTCTTTTTTATTCTTGGTAAGTAATAATTATTTAGATTATCAATTCCGATTACCTTTTTTCCTTTTTTTAATAAATTAAGAGAGGTATGAAAACCTATAAATCCTGCAGCACCAGTAATTAAAGTTATTTTATTTTTCATATATCTTTAATTGATTATATTTACTTTTATATTTTTGATCATAAGATTTTACGTTTCTAGATTGATATTATTTAATAATGTTATTCAATATTATTTGATTTAGATTATTAATTATCACATTTATAAGAAAGTAGATTTTAGTTGTAATTTTGTTTTTTATATCATTATCATAATTTAATACTCTTATAATATAGTTTATTTTACAATGAAATATTACAGCAGTAAGATATTCAAAATTTATTTAAAGTTAAATATCTTGAGTTTATTAATCCAGTAAAAGATAAGTAACCTAATACTTTTTTTATGCATTAATCTGACACTTTCATTTATATCATTATGATATAGAATTTTAATGTTTTTTTTAAAAAAATTAGATCTCATTCTAAAGAAATTTTTTATAAATATATTTTTTTTATATCTTTGATGGGTGGCATTTTTACCATGCCCATTATTTCTCACTAAAGAATATCTAGGCTGTATACTTAACAATTTATTATTTGAACAATTTTGATTAAATCTAATTGCCCAGGAATTTATCAGTTTATTTTTTTGTGCCCACAATAACAAGTTTAGATCTTTTCCTATTTTATCAAAATTTAGAATATCTTTTTTATTTTTAAAATGTTTTGCCACATAATAACTATCCCACCTTATATTTTTCCATCGATCAGTCCATGTGCCCCAGGCCCAACTACAATGTCTTTTTAAAAAGTAACAATCGAAATTAGATTTAAATTTTTCATTATGTATATAAGAATAAGCACTAATACTACCTATTTGCTTGTCTTCTTTTTTTTTATTTAAAAAAAAATTTATAAATGGGATTGCATTTTTACTAAGGTACAAATCATCTTCTAAAATTATTGCTGCTTTATTTTTTTTTAATACCCTTGAGACACCAGAGATAATATTTTTTGCTAAACCATAATTCTTTTCTAGAAAATATTTTTTATCAAATTTAATATCTACTAGATCTAAAATCTTTTTAATTTTCTTAATTGAATTTCTGTCTCTATCATTTTTAGGACCATCACAAAAAAAGTATATTTTGTGTTTTATGAGCTGATCATATTTTTTTAATGATAATAAACAGTTTTTAAGTAACTCGGGTCTATTATATCCAAATATAATTATTGGAAAATAATGCATTAATAGAAATGAGAATATTTTAATTTTGTATCTTTTGGTAACTCTACTTTAATTTTTTTTCCAATTATTTTTTTATACATGTCTGCTCTAATTCCATCTCCTGGTTTTTTAAAATTAAGATGTTTTAATCTAAGTATTGTTTTTTTTTTAATTATATCTTTTGTTACAATACTTTTTTCAAAAATTTTTTTCATTTTTCTAAATGGTTTTAATTTATCTTTATTAACAAAACTTTTATTTATTGCCCATATATCTTTAATTGTATTTATATAAAAATTGAATTCTTTTTTTTCCATTGAGTGCTTTGCATCACTTCCATACAATTTTTTAGAAAGAGTAAAATGTTTCTCGATTATTGAGGCTCCATTTGCTGCAAATGCAAATGCTGAAGAAAAATCAAGAGTATGGTCTGAGTAACCTATTTCACATTTATATTTCTTTTTAAGACTATTAAATACATTTAATCCTACTTTTGTTATTGGGCATGGGTACATTGACGTGCACTGTAAAATGGAAAAATTTTTTTTTAATATTTTTGCTGCTTGATCTATTTCATTATAATCACTCATGCCTGTGGATAATATTACATGTTTTTTTGTTTTTTTTAATCTTTGGATTAAAGGAAGATTTGTTAATTCACCAGATGGGACTTTGTATAATTCAACATTTAATTTTTCAAGAACATCTACAGCTTTAATACTGAAAGGTGAACACAAGAATCCAATTTTTTTAGCCTTACAGTAATTTTTTAATTTTTTCCAATTTTCAAAGTTAAAATTAATTCTTTTAAAATAGCTAAATCTATCTTCTTTATTAAAATAATCTGGCGATGGTGCATCTTTTAGTGACTCCTCTTCAGCAATATGCATTTGAAACTTAACATAATCTGCACCTGCTTTTTTTGCACTAAGAATATGTTTTTTTGCTAACAAAACACTTCCATTATGATTTGAGCCAATCTCAGCAATAATAATGTTATGAAATTTTTTCTTCATATATTTAATATGAAATTTTTTTTTGTATTTTAATCTCTTTTATTTTATTTAAAATTTTAATTATTTTTTTAGCCGCACCTGGTTTTCCATAGATTGAACTTTGAGTGGCTCTTTTTTTCTTTATTTGAAGGTTTAGCAGCTTGTTTAACTGCCGGAGGCTGAACGATTGGCGGTGTTATAACGGCTTCCGGTGTATTTTCGACTTGTTCCTCTACAGGCTCTTCACTCTTCGTTTGAACACTTGTTACTACTTCAACACTCTCGATCGGTGTATCAACTAAAGCTTCTGTCTCTAATGTTTCTCCTTCTGCAATTACTTCTTCAACAACAGGAGCTTCATTCTGGACATCAACAAGGTTCTCATCAGCTTCAGCTGCTTGTTGTTTAAGTTCTGTTGCCGCCTGCTCTTCGACTAGTTTTGCGGCTTCTTCTTCCTGCTTTAGAGTTTCAGCAACATCACCTCGTTTTGCATAGGTGCGACGTTTGCGAAATTCAATATTTACTGTTTTTGAGCGTGGCTTTGCCCTGCCCTGAGTTGCAACAGGCACTTTAAGTTCACTGACAGTTTTACGACGTAAGGTAATCTTGCGTGGTTCAGAACTTTCATCTTTTCCATGCTTTTTCCTTAAAAACCCCAATAACAAAGACTTTTCCGAATCGGTAATAACCTCTTCAGCTTTTTTATTCGGAAGTCCGGCCTCGACTAGTTGTTCCTGTATGCGTTCAACAGACACACCAACATCGCTGGCAAACTCACTGATAGTAACTTCAGGCATTAATT
>ERZ651776.1285-NODE-1285-length-30441-cov-5.182881_pt1 | contig 30441 bp, 24 predicted proteins | sample MGYA00514761_ERZ651776 | MGnify/ENA metagenome assembly ERZ651776
AGTAGAATTTAGGCTTTGGGATGTTGTTGCTCAAACTGATCTTATAGGCTTAAGATTGATTGTTGACTCAAAAGCGTGGAGGAGAGTGGCTCATATAATCTCAGATGAAATTTTTCAAAGATTATCAGGAGATAGTGGTTATTTTGATACAAGAATAGTTTATGTTGCAGAATCTGGTCCGCAAAATAAACGTTTAAAAAGACTTGCCATAATGGACCAAGATGGTGAAAATCATCAATATTTAACAGATGGTAGCTTCTTGGTGTTAACACCGAGGTTTTCTCCTACAACTCAAGAGATTACCTATTTAGCTTATTTTAAAAATGAACCTAGAGTTTATATTTTTAATCTAGAAACAGGTCAGCAAGAATTGTTGGGATCCTTCCCTGGAATGACATTCGCTCCAAGATTTTCTCCATCAGGTGACAAAATTATAATGAGTCTAGCTACAAAAGGTATAACAGATATTTATACTATGAATTTAAATAATCAAAAAGTTACAAGATTGACAAATAATAGTTCAATTGATACGTCACCTAGTTTCTCACCTGATGGGAAACGCGTTATTTTTAACTCAGACCGAGGTGGTTCGCAGCAAATTTATATTATGGATTCTAAAGGTAATGATGTTAAGAGAATATCTTTTGGAAAAGGTAGATACGCAACGCCGGTTTGGGCTCCAAAAGGAGATTTAATAGCATTTACTAAAATGCTAAAAAACAAATTTTACATAGGTGTTATGTCACAAGATGGTTCTAATGAAAGATTGTTAGCAGAAGGTTATTTAGTAGAGGGACCAACCTGGGCTCCAAATGGAAGAGTGTTGATGTATTTTAAACAAGATGCCCCTATTGATGATGGAAAGAGTGCTAGTGTTAACTTATATAAAATTGACATTACTGGTTTTAGAGAAACAAGAATTATTACGCCTAGTGATGGCTCGGATCCAGCTTGGTCACCTTTATTGCCGAATTAAAATTTAGAATTTTCTAAAAAAGTTGAATGTTATAATAAATTGAGTTAATGTCAAAAAAAATTTATATTATTCAAATATTGATCAACTGTTTAGTTTTAAGGAGAGTATAATGAAAATGAAAATTATTGCTATTATAGGAGCTGTATCTTTGCTTTCAGCTTGTGAAACAGCATCTCAAAAGGTGGTTACAGGTTCCAATTCTGGATCTGCCTCTAGCTCAGTTGATAAAAAGAATAGTTTGTTTTCTCAAGCTAAACAAACAGCTGCTGATAAATTAATTGCAGTAGGTGATAGAGTTTTATTTGATTATGACTCTTCTAAGTTAGACTCAAGTGCAAAAATACTTCTTGATGCACAATCTAGGTTTTTAAGAGCTAACTCTGACTTAAACTTTATAGTAGAAGGTCACTGTGACGAACGAGGTACCCGTGAGTATAACTTAGCCTTGGGTGAACAAAGAGCAACGGCAGTAAGGGATTATTTAGTTATTCAAGGGATTGACCCTGATAGAATTAAAGTTATTTCCTATGGAAAAGAAAAGCCAGCCGTTGTCGGTTCAAATGGTATGGCTTGGTCTAAAAACAGACGTGCTGTTACCATTATAAATTAATATTAATAAATCTCTATTAATATTTCTTTCCATATTTTTATGTGATGATCATTTTTTAATTTCATGGATTAGTAGTAATGTTTAAGCATTTTAGAAATATTTTGTTATTCACCCTACTATTTGCTGGGCCAGTCATGGCTCAATCGATTGAAGGTTTGAAGGATATTGTTTCCATTCAACAAGAAAAAATATTGAGAATGGAAGATAATATTAAAAAATTAGTTGGGTCTCTCGAGCAACAATCAAATTTTGGTACACAAAATAAAAATCTGAAAGTTTTAGAAAATCAGGTGAATGAATTAAGTTCTAATATCAGACAATTAGAAAATAATATTAAAAACATAACAAACTTGTCATATAATTTAGACTTTGCTCTAAAAAGAATAGAGCGTCATTTGGAATTGAAAGCTATTCAAGATGATAATACTAAAGAAGTAAATGACTTCAAATCTGAAGCTAAACCAACTTTTCAAAAACAAAAAATTGAAAATATAAAAAAGAAAAGTTTGGATGGAAAAACAGATGGCGTTTTAGGCTTTATTAAAGAAGCCCCTAATACAGATGCCGAAAATCAAAAAAAAGTTACTGATACAGAAGTTGTTGATAATAATGATGCTTTAAAATTACCTAAAGTGACAGCTGAAGAAAGTTATAATTATGCTTTAGATTTAGCTAGGCAACTTGATTTCGAAAATGCTGAGAAAGCTTTCAAAGAATTTCTTATTAGACATAAAAATGATAAGCTACAGGCGGATGCCCAATATTGGTTAGGTAGAGTTTATTTTGCTCAAAAAAAATATGAGGAAGCGGCCATTGCTATGGCAGAATTTAACAGTATTTTTCCTAATGACCCACGTTTTCAAGAGACGACGCTGCTTATTGCAGAAGCTGCAGTTAATTTTGCACCTAAAAATCAATTATGTGATATTCTGAATCAGTCATTAGAATTTATGGTTAACCCATCAGAAAAATTTGTTAAAAGGATAAATTCTTTAAAGAATGAAAAAAAATGCTCTGCTGAATGATAGAAAATTTTAATGATAATTTCAGAGAGCTATGTTTAAATTTAAAGATTGATAAAAGAAAGTTTATCCTTGGTTTATCTGGTGGAATAGACTCAATGGCCTTGTTAAGCCTTCTTAAACGCTTCATAGTATCTAATAAAAGTTTAAAAATTGAAGTTTTTCCAGTAATAATTGACCATGATTTAAGATCAAACTCTTCAAATGAAGCTAAAGCTGTTCAAGATATAGCAATAAGCCATGGATTTAAAACAATTATAAAAAAAATTATTATCAAAAAGCCTAGTGGTAATATTCAAAATTGGGCAAGAAAAGAAAGAAGAAGAATACTATGCGATGTAGCTTTTGAATTTTCAGCTAATTTAATTTTAGGTCATCATGTAGATGATTTGGTAGAAACTATATTTATGAGATCAGTTAAAGGTTCAGGTATTGAAGGTCTTATAGGTATGCAAGATAGAATGATTTGGAATGATACTTTAATTTTAAGACCGCTTATATTTTTCAAAAAACGTCAGATAATAGATTATGTAAATAGTAATAATGTTATCTTTTTTGAAGATCAATCCAACTTTTCGTTAAAATTCGAGAGAACCAGGGTTAGAGAAACATTAAAGAAAATTAGTGTGAGCAACTGGCCTACTATATCAAATGATATAATAAAATTTAGTTTACTTAATAAACAGCTTTTATTAAAAATTAATGAAATTTTTAGTAAATGGGTTCAAAATAATATATTGATTGATAATAGGGGAGCAATAAGGGTTGATTTTAAGAATTTACAAAATATTTTTGAAAAATCTAATTTATTTACTATTAGCATTTTTGGTAGAATAATCAAAACTGTGGGAGGTAACGAATATGCGCCTAAAAGAGAAAAAACATTAAATTGTTTAAAACATATTTTTAGTCCTGTATTTAAAAATACAAATTTAGGAAACGTTAAAATATCTTTAAAGAAATCATATTTATTTTTTACTAGAGAAAATAGAAACATAAATTTTGATATAGAAATAATAAAAAATAAAAAATATATTTTTGACGGGCGATTTTTTTTAACAAGTAAATATTCTGGTAATTTAATTAGTTCAGAGTTTCATAATTTTGAAGGTGTGAAAAATAATAATCCTTTTGCAGAATGTGAAGATGATATAAATAATACAATTCCTTTTATGTCAACTCTTGAAGGAGCGACCATCAAACCCTATTTTAATATATGTGGTGGTAAATCACATATTAAAACTAATTCTAAAGGTAAGCCTTATGAGCTTACCCTCATTAACACTGCATTTATGTAAGTGTCAAAATTTTAAAAGAATAAAAGGAAAAAAATGAATAATTTCGGAAAAAATATTGCAGTTTGGGTAATTATCTCCCTCGTATTAGTTGCAATCTTTAACGTGTTCCAAGGGTCATCGTCTCAGAATACTACTAATGCAATAGCTTACTCTGATTTTTTAGCAAGGGTTAATGCTGGTGAAGTAAGAGAAGTTAGTATTCAAGGTGACAAAATTTCTGGAGCATCTAGTAGTGGTGTTCCTTTTTATTCATTAATTCCTAAAGAAGAAGAATTAGCTAACAAATTGTCTGAAAAGGGAATTAAAGTTACTTCTGAGCCAATCGAAAACGGAATGCCTGGAATATTCTCTGTTTTAATATCATGGTTTCCTATGCTTCTTTTTATTGGTGTATGGATTTTCTTTATGAAACAAATGCAAGGTGGTTCAAAGGGTGCTATGGGTTTTGGAAAATCTAAAGCTAAACTTTTAACAGAGCATAGAGATAAGGTTACATTTAAAGATGTGGCAGGCATTGATGAAGCTAAATCAGAGTTGGAGGAGGTAGTAGAATTTTTAAAGGATCCAGCTAAATTTCAAAAACTAGGCGGTAAAATACCAAAAGGAGTTCTACTTGTTGGTCCTCCTGGAACAGGTAAAACGCTTTTAGCTAAAGCTGTTGCGGGTGAAGCTGGTGTTCCTTTTTTTACTATTTCTGGTTCAGATTTTGTTGAAATGTTTGTGGGTGTTGGAGCGTCTAGAGTTAGAGACATGTTTGAGCAAGGAAAAAAGAATTCACCATGTATTATATTTATTGATGAAATTGATGCAATGGGTCGTCATAGAGGTGCAGGCCTTGGGGGAGGTAATGATGAAAGAGAGCAAACATTAAATCAGTTGTTAGTAGAAATGGATGGATTTGAAACTAATGAAGGAGTTATTTTAGTAGCTGCCACTAATAGACCTGATGTACTTGATCCAGCATTGTTAAGACCAGGAAGGTTTGATAGACAAGTTGTTGTTCCAAACCCTGATATGATTGGTAGAGAGAAGATTTTAAAAGTGCATATGAAAAAAGTCCCTTTATCATCTGATGTAATTACTAAAACCTTAGCAAGGGGTACACCTGGATTTTCAGGTGCTGACTTGGCAAACTTAGTTAATGAAGCTGCTTTGCTTTCTGCTAGAAAAGGTAGAAATAACGTTAGTATGATTGAATTTGAAGAGGCTAAAGATAAAGTTATGATGGGATCTGAGAGAAGGTCTATGGTTATGACTGAGGATGAAAGAAGATTAACTGCTTACCACGAGGCAGGACATGCAGTTATTGCAGTTTACTCTCCAGCCAGTGATCCTATACATAAAGCAACAATTATTCCGCGTGGAAGAGCTCTTGGAATGGTAATGAGATTACCTGAAGGTGACCGTGTTTCCATGGCTAAAGATAAGCTTTTTGCAGATTTAAGAGTAGCATGTGGTGGAAGAATAGCCGAAGAAATGATATTTGGTAAAGAAAAAGTAACTACTGGTGCCAGCTCTGATATCAGAATGGTAACAGATACAGCTAGGCGAATGGTTACTGAATGGGGTCTTTCAGAAAAATTAGGATTTCTAGCTTACGAAGCTAATGAGCAGGAAGTATTTCTTGGAAGATCAGTTTCTCAACAAAAAAATCTTTCTGATAATACAGCATCAATAGTTGATAATGAAATTAGAAGAATAGCGGACTCAGTATACTCTGATGCTGAGAAAATGTTAAAGAAATACTCTAAGCAACTAAAAAAAGTTGCAGAGGCCTTGTTAGAATATGAAACATTAGATGGAAAACAAATACAAGATTTGTGTAAAGGGCTAAAAATGTCTATAAAAAAGTCTGTAGATAATACTCCTCCTAAGGCAAAGAAGCCAAAAAAGAGAGCCGGCATACCATCCACTAATGCAAAAGGAACAATTGTTACTAATGAAATAGATAATTCTTAATTGTAACTATTTATTATAAGGCATTAAATGAGTGTTTTGGAAAGAAATAGATATCTTTTAGCACAGCCTTTTTCTAAAAATGTAGAAACATATGTATGTCCTATATCAAAATCAAAAAATGAAGTTTCAGATGGTTTAAAAATAGCTGGTGGTTGGCGTTTTTTTAATGAATTAAGGGTAATACAAAAAAAAGAAAATGTTTTTTCTGAATCTATAATGACGCCTTTAAAATTAATAGAAGAAGCTAAAAACGAAAGTAAAGAAGCTCTTCAAGAAGCCGAAAATGTAATTGACTCTATAACTAATAAAAGACTTTCTTTTTCAAACCTTAATATGTCTCAACCTCATGTTATGGGCATAATTAATTCAACTCCAGATAGTTTTTATAAGAAAAGTAGATCAACTAACTCTAGTTTTGCTATTAAAAAATCAAATCAGATGATATCTGATGGAGCATCAATAATTGATATAGGAGGAGAATCATCAAGGCCAGGAGCTAAGAAAATATCAATTGAAGAAGAGATGCAAAGAGTTATCCCATCTATAATTGATTTTAAAAAGAATAATTTAGTTACTCAAATTTCCTTGGACACTAGGAATTTACCAACAATGAAGTTAGGCCTTGAGAGTGGAGTAGATATTATTAACGATATCTCAGGATTTGAAGACCATAATAAAATTAAGTTTGTTTCAAAATTTAATTTGCCTGTAATTGTAATGCATATGCAAAATGAACCCAATAATATGCAAATTGAACCAAAATATAGTTTTGCACCTATTGATATTTATAAAATTTTATCAAAAAGAGTTAATCTATTAATCCAGATGGGAGTTAATAAATCCAATATAGTTGTAGATCCTGGAATCGGTTTTGGAAAAAATATATATCATAACTTAGAAATTTTAAGAAATGTCTCACTTTTTCACAGTTTAGGCGTACCAATTCTAATTGGATTAAGTAGAAAAACTTTTATTCACGAAGTTGTAGTAAAAGGGTATAAATATGAAGGAATTACTAAAAGGTTAATTAGTCCAACTAAAAGGTTGAGCGGCTCCCTTGCTTTTGCTATGCATGCTTATAAAAATGGAATACAAATAATAAGAACACATGATGTGTTTGAAACAAAGCAAGCAATTATTTGTCAGGAAACTATGAATTAAAAGGCAAAAATGACTAAACTCTACTCAAATAGTGATCAAAGATTATTTGGCACAGATGGTATAAGAGGAACTGTTAATGCCGGAAAAGTGACTGCTTTAACGGCAGTTAATTTGGCCATGGCAGCTGGTGAGTACTTTTATGGAAAAGCTGGAACAAAGAAATCAAGAGTTTTAATTGGCAAAGATACGCGATTATCTGGATATATGCTTGAGCCTGCGTTAGTTGCAGGCTTTACTAGTGTTGGTTTAGATTCAATTACTACGGGACCTTTGCCTACTCCTGCTATTGCTCATTTAACAAGGGTTTTAAGGTGTGATTTAGGTGTTATGATATCTGCATCACATAATCCGTATGAAGATAATGGAATGAAATTATTTGGAGCTGATGGATTTAAATTAAGTGACGAAGTAGAAAATGAAATTCAATTGCGAATGGAAAAAGGACCAACTTTAGCTAAGTCGGAACTTTTAGGTAGAGCAAGAAGAATGGAAGATGCTATTGGTAGATACTCAGAATTTGTAAAACAAATACTGCCAAAGCATCAGGATTTAAATGGTATGAAAGTTGTTTTAGACTGTGCGAATGGGGCATCATACAAAGTAGGGCCAGAGGTCCTCTTTGAACTTGGTGCAGAAGCAATAGTTATTGGTGTTGAGCCTAATGGTAGAAATATAAATCTTGATTGTGGTGCGATGTTTCCTAATAAAATGGCAAATACAACTAAGTTAGAGAAAGCAGATTTAGGAATAGCTTTAGATGGTGATGCAGACCGAGTTATTTTTTCTGATGAAAATGGAGACATTATACATGGTGATCAAATAATTGCTTTGTTAGCAAAAGAAATGAAAAGAAACAATGAGTTAAATAATGATAAGGTTGTAGGAACCTTGATGTCAAATTTAGGATTAGAAAATTTTTTAAAAGAATTAAAAATAAATCTTTATAGAACTAAAGTTGGAGATCGTTATATATTAGATGAAATGATAAAATCAAATAGTAAACTTGGAGGTGAACCGTCAGGACATATCCTACTAACTGACTTTGCAAAAACTGGTGATGGTTTATTAACAGCAATTAAAGTTTTATCACTATTGAAAAAATCAGGCATGAAAGCATCTGAATTTTTAAGACCATTCAAACTAGTTCCTCAATCATTGAAAAACCTAAAAAATATAAATAAAGAGGTTTTGTCTAATGAAACTGTTACTAAATTAGTTAATAAAAAACAAAAAATGTTAGGAAATAATGGAAGGATTTTGTTAAGAGCTTCAGGCACAGAAGATCTGATTAGAATTATGGTTGAATCTGAGAATAAAGATAAAGTTGCAGAAGTAACTAAAAACATTGCTGATAAGATTATCGAACAAAATGACATCCTCAAAAATAAATAACTTATCAAGCACTGTTTTAGTGATTGCAGGGTCAGACCCTAGTGGTGGCGCAGGTATACAAGCTGACTTAAAAACGCTAACCAGTCTTGGTGTTTATGGTATGAGTGCGATTACAGCACTAACTGTTCAAAATACAAAAGGTGTTTCTGAAATTCATGAAATACCAATAGATATTGTGAAAAAACAGATACAAGCATGCTTGTCAGATATAAATACTGATACGATTAAAATAGGAATGATGCATAACGCAGAACTAATTATGGGGATATATGAAACTTTTGAAAATCAGAATGTAATTAAAAATAAATCTACTAAAATTATCTTGGACCCTGTTATGGTTGCTAAAGGTGGACATAGACTCCTTAAAATAGATGCAATCGATGCATTAAAAATATTTATTAAAAAATTTAAACCTATTCTAACTCCCAATATTCCAGAAGCAGAAATATTAACGGACACCAAAATTCAAAATATAAGCGATATGGAAAAAGCTGGTAATCTAATTCTTAAACTAGGGGCGAGCCATGTTATTTTAAAAGGTGGACATCTTGAAAGCAAAGAAATAACCGATATTTTAATAGATTATAATGGTTCCCATAAAATCCAAGCTATTAAAAGTAACACTATGCATACACATGGGACAGGCTGTACAATGGCATCAGCATTTTCTGCAGGAATAGCAAAGTCATTTGATATTAAGGATGCTTTTGAAATGGCTCATTCTTATGTTAATAAGGCAATATTATCCGCCCCAAAATTTGGAAATGGTAATGGACCTATAAACCATTGCCATTCTATTAATGTGTTTCAATATTAAATATTTGATTAATTTTTTTATACCATTGGAAAATTTCATCTTCTTTGTCTAACAAATTGCACGAACTGCAGGTGTAAACCCATTTAAAATTTCCAAAAAAAATAAAGTCTTCTATTCCTGGATTAGACCCTGAAATAAAACCATTTTTTTTAATAAGTGACCTCATTGGATTAATTAAGTTTCTAAACTTTTTAATTGAATCAGAAATAACGGGTACGAATTTTGTGATAGGTCCCTTAATGCGTTCTTCTCTTGTAACAATATAATGATCTAAATCATCACCTTCTAGAATATTAGGTATTTCATGAGCTATAATTTTGAATAGAATTGGCAAAATTTGTCTTGACGTCCAAAGATATAAAAAATGAGAAAAATTTTTACTTGTTTCATTAACAAAAAGCTTTGGATTTTCATAATTTTCATCTAGCCAATTAATTATATTCCAAGAATCAGATATATGACCGTCTTGATGTTTTAAAACTGGAACTAACTGTTGATTAGAAAACAAAATTTTATTTTTTTCAGAAAATCCAACAGCTACAGTTTCAAAGTCAATATTTTTATAAAGTAAACATAATTTTACATTCCAGCAAGGTGGGCTAAATCTGAGATCATTTTTCCCGGCCAATTCATACAATGTTATCATTAATTCAACCTATAATATTAAAAAACTTTTTTGCTAAAATTTAATAGAGTATTGACAAATTCCTTATAATCATTAAGTAGAATATCGGGCCACTGTTTCCCAACAAACAGTAACATTTAGAGAGGTTAATATGACCATTCCATTAGTCAAGCCAATTCGTCCTGAGTTTTCATCTGGACCATGTGCTAAAAGACCTGGGTGGTCTTTACAAAATCTTAATAACGCCAACTTAGGCAGATCCCACAGACACAAAATTGCAAAAAGCAAATTAGAAACAGCTATTACATTAACAAAATCTGTGCTTGAAATCCCTAATGATTATATTGTTGGAATTGTTCCGGGTTCTGATACAGGAGCTATTGAAATGGCAATGTGGAACTGTTTAGGGGCTAAACCTGTTGAAATATTAGTTTGGGATAGTTTTGGATCTGATTGGGCAAATGATATCAAATCTCAACTAAAAATTAGTGAATTATCTATTTCAAAGGTCGATTATGGTAGATTACCTATTTTATTAAATAAAAACTTTACAAGTGACATTGTTTTTAATTGGAATGGAACAACAGCTGGTGTTTGTGTCCCAGATGCTGATTGGATAGATGATAATCGTGTTGGGCTTACCATCTGTGATGCAACTTCAGCTGCATTTGCGATGAATATTGACTGGTCAAAATTAGATGTTACTACATTTTCTTGGCAAAAGTGTTTAGGTGGTGAAGGTGGACATGGTATGATAATATTATCTCCTAAAGCTGTTGAAAGAATTAATTCATATAATCCTCAATGGCCGATACCCAAATTATTTCAACTTAAAAAAAATGGTAAATTAAATATTGATATTTTCTCTGGTTCCACAATTAATACCCCTTCAATGCTCTGTGTTGAAGATTACATAGATGCTCTAAACTGGAGCATAGATATTGGTGGATTGGCAGAACTTATAAAAAGGTCAAAAAATAATCTAAATATAATTGCTGAATGGGTTTCTAAATCTCATTGGGTAGATTTTTTATCTGAAAACTTTGATACAGTGTCTAATACATCTATTTGTTTAAAATTAATTGACCCAAAAATAATTAATCAATCATTGGAAGTTAAAAATAATATTGAAAAAAATATTATCAAACTTTTAGAAGATGAGAATATAGCTTTTGATATAGGCAGTTATAGATCAGCACCTCCTGGACTAAGAATATGGGGAGGACCAACAGTAGATAATGATGATGTTAAAAAATTATTACCTTGTTTGGATTGGGCCTATGACAAGACTTTAAAAATACTAAAATTAATTTAAATTTTGAGGATAAAGCTATGCCAAAAGTATTAATAAGTGATAAATTAAGTGAATCAGCTATTGAAGTTTTCAAAGAAAATAAAGTAGAAACATCTTATATGCCTGGTATTGAAAAAGAACAATTATTAAAAATTATTGATCAATATGACGGATTAGCTATTCGATCTGCTACGAAGGTCACAGAAGAAATTTTTAATAAAGCAAAAAGTTTGAAAATTGTTGGTCGTGCTGGCATAGGTACAGATAATATTGATAAAATAGCAGCAACTAAAAATGGTGTTATAGTTATGAACACACCTTATGGAAATGCAGTAACTACTGCTGAGCACGCTATAGCTCTTATGATGTCTTTGGTTAGGATGATACCAAGAGCCGACGATTCTACGAGACAAGGGAAGTGGGAAAAATCAAAGTTTAATGGTACAGAAATAACAGGAAAATATTTGGGTCTAATTGGTTGTGGTAATATAGGTTCAATTGTTGCTAATAGAGCAATAGGTTTAAAGATGAAGGTTTTAGCGTTTGATCCTTTTTTATCAAAAGAAAAAGCATTTGAATTAGGTGTAGAAAAAGTAGAATTAGACTATTTATTAAAAAACTCCGATATTATATCTTTGCACACACCTTTGACAGATGATACTAAGAATATTATTTCATCAAAAGCAATAAGCATGATGAAAAAAGGTTCAAGGATTGTTAATTGTGCTAGAGGTGGTTTAGTTGACGAAATTGCGTGCAGAGCTGCGTTAGAAACTGGTCATTTAGCAGGAGCTGCTTTCGATGTTTTTACTGTAGAACCTGCTAAAGAAAATATTTTGTTTGAAGCTCCCAACCTAATTGCGACACCTCATTTAGGAGCGGCTACTTTAGAGGCACAGGAAAATGTTGCTATACAAATAGCACAGCAAATGTCTGACTATCTCAATACGGGTGCTGTTGTTAATGCTCTTAATTTTCCAAACGTAACTTCAGATGAAGCTCCAATATTAAAACCATATATTAAACTTGCGTATCTTTTAGGCTCATTTTTGGGACAAGTTACACAAGAAGGTGTTACAAGTATAAAATTAGAATTAGATGGGAAAGCTTCAAATATTCAAGATCTGCCTTTAATGGCAAGTGCCTTAGTAGGTATTTTGGAACCTACATCAGCAGCTGTTAATAATATCAATTCTGCTTCAGTTGCAGCAAGTAGAGGTATAAATTTATCAACAATAAAACACGAAAGACGTTGTGATTACGAAACTTTAGTAAAAATAACTATTCGTCATGAAAAAGGCGAGAGAACAATATTAGGTACTTTAATAGCGGGTAACAAGCCTAGAATTGTTAATATTCAAGGAATACCAATTGAGTCAGATTTTCCTAAAAATGCTCTTTATTTAAGAAATTATGATAAACCTGGTTTTATTGGTGATCTAGGCAATGCATTAGGTAGCCAAAAAATTAATATTGCTTCATTTCATTTAGGCCGTCGTGATGTGGGTGGAGAAGCGATAGCATTAGTAGAAGTTGATGAAGCTATTAACGATAAAATAGTTTCTGAAATTAAATCCCTACCTCAAGTAGCTCGAGTTAATTCAATTTGTTTTCAATAAACTTTATTTATAAAAAACCAGAAAAATTATTAGATAGATTATTAACTTTGTTATATAAAATATAATTTAATCTAATTAAGGCTGATATAATGATTAGTTCATCAAGTAAAAAGGGACTATTGCCAGCTGGCTTGAGTGACATACTGTATCCCGACGCTCGTATTCAAGCAAAAACCATAGAAAATCTGTTAGATGTGTTCTCAAATTATGGATATATGAGAGTAAAGCCTCCACTAGTTGAATATGAAGATAGTCTTCTGTCAGATGGACCAGGTGCAGTATTGAAAGATTCAACTTTTAGGATTATGGACCCATTATCACAAAGAATGATGGCTTTAAGATCTGACGTCACTGCCCAAATTTCTAGGATTGCATCTACACGTTTATCACATTTACCTAGACCACTTAGATTGTCATATTCTGGCGACGTTTTAAGAGTAAAAGGTGATAGTTTTAATTCGGAACGTCAAAAAACTCAGGTAGGTGCTGAACTAATTGGTCCAAAGTCAGAATTAATAGATTCTGAGATTATACTTGTTTGTTCACAATCACTAAAATCAATAAATATTAGAAATATTACAGTTGATTTAAATTTACCTTTTTTAAGGGATTTGTTTTTAGATGGAATTGAAAATTCTCTAAAAGAGAAAATCAATGAAGCAATAGATAGAAAAGATTCACAAACATTAAAAAAATTAAAATTTAATAACTTAGATATTATTTTGAAATTTATGGAATGCACTGGAAATTATGAAAATGGTATTAAGAAGTTATCTGAATTAAAATTAGACGGAATTCTTTTAGAAGCAAGAGAATACTTATTAAAAGTCATTAATATTATTAAAGAAAATGATAGTTCTATAAATATTTCTATTGATCCACTTGAAAACAGAGGATTTAAATATCACACAGGTTTAACATTCACAATTTTTTCTGAAATGTTTAAAGGTGAGATTGTAAAAGGTGGAAGTTATAATACTCTATCGGGCGAAACGGCAACTGGCTGCACAATATACACAGAAAAATTTCATAATTCATCAGTATCTTATAATCAAAACGATTTAGTTTACATGCCATATTTAAATATGATGGAAGCAGACAAAGTTATTAAAAAAGGGTTTAGTGTTGTATTTGGAAGTGAACTAAATAACAATTCTGATAAAGAAGCAACTGAATTGAAATGTAAATATATATGGAAAAATAATACCATAGTGAAATTAAAATATTAAGATTTAATAATTAAATTAAGGAATTTTCGATGAGTAATGTTATTGTCATTGGTACACAATGGGGAGATGAAGGCAAAGGTAAAATAGTTGATTGGTTATCTGAAAAGGCTGATTTAGTTGTAAGGTTTCAAGGAGGTCATAATGCTGGGCATACTCTTGTTATAGATGGTAATGTTTTCAAATTATCACTGTTACCCAGTGGTATTGTCAGGGATAATACTGTTGCCCTCATTGGTAACGGTGTTGTAATTGATCCATTTCACTTAATAAAAGAAATTAAACAACTAGAAGAAAAAAATATTAAAATCTCTTCAGAGAATTTAATTATTTCTGACGCAGCTTTCTTAATTTTACCTATACATCAATTAGTTGACGAAGTTAGGGAAAAAAATAATGGCTCCAAAAAAATAGGAACTACAGGGCGAGGAATTGGTCCTTCTTATGAGGATAAGGTAGGTAGAAGGGGCCTAAGAATATGTGACTTTTTGAATAAAGAATATTTTGAAAGTAAGTTAAAAAAACTTTATGATTTTCATAATATATGGTTGACTGCAATGAATGAACCTAAACAGAATTATAATGAAGTTATAAAGGAAATTTGGAGTATTGGACAAAAAATTATTCCATTTACTAAACCATCATGGGAAATTATATATAATTACAAAAATAGACTTTCAAATATTTTATTTGAAGGAGCTCAAGGTACTTTTTTAGATATTGATCATGGAACTTATCCTTTTGTAACTAGTAGTAATACAGTTTCTTCTCAAGCAGGAATTGGTTCTGGAGTTGGGCCTACATCTATGGATTACACTCTTGGCATAACTAAGGCTTATACAACTAGGGTTGGTTCAGGGCCATTTCCATCGGAAGATAGTGGAGAAAATGGTATTAAGCTAGGTGAAAATGGTCATGAGTTTGGAACAGTTACCGGAAGACAAAGACGTTGTGGTTGGTTTGATGCAGTTTTAGTAAAACAAGCTGTAGCTTTATCAAGCATTGATGGTATTGCTTTTACAAAATTAGATGTATTAGATGGATTTAAAGAAATTAAGATTTGCGTCGGTTACACTTTAGATGAAAAAAACATTGATTATTTACCTACCTCTACTCTTGAACAAGAAAAGGTTAAACCGGTTTATGAGATAATGAAAGGTTGGGAAGGATCTATAGCAGGTGTTCAAAGTATAGATTTATTGCCTAATGAAGCAAAAGATTATATCAAAAAAATAGAAACCTTAATAAATTGTAAAATTATAATGATATCAACTAGTCCTGAGAGGATGGATACTATATATTTAGAAAATCCTTTTGCGTTCGTTTAGAAATATTATTAATTCTATATTAACTTAATTTCACTAGCCTTTAATTTCATAGCTTCTTGAAGTTTTTCAAAGGCTCTATTTTCGATTTGTCTTATTCTTTCACGGCTTACTTTATACTCTTGAGATAAATCTTCTAGTGTCATGGGATTATCAGTTAAACGTCTTTTTATTATTATATCCTTTTCTCTACTTTTTAATAGATTAAGTGCATCAATCATTAATTTACTTCTTATAGTTTTTTCTTCATGTTTTTCAAAAAGAGTTTCTTGATTTTCTCGATCATCTGTAAGTAGATCTTGCCATTCAGTTTCTTCACCATCATTCTTGTTCATTTGTGCGTTTAGTGAATGGTCACCACCTAACATTCTTCTGTTCATGCTTATTACATCATCTTCAGAGACATCAAGGCTTTTAGCAATATGATTAACTTGATTAGGAGATAAGTCACCATCATCAAGAGCATTAATTTTACTTTTAATTTTTCTTAGATTAAAAAAAAGTTTCTTTTGACTAGCAGTAGTTCCTATTTTAACCTGAGACCAAGATCTTAATACAAATTCTTGGATAGCAGCCTTTATCCACCACATAGCATAGGTCGCTAGTCGAAAACCCCTTTCAGGATCAAATTTCTTTACAGCATGCATCATGCCTATGTTGCCTTCAGCAATAAGATCAGCAACTGGTAATCCATAACCTCGATAACCCATAGCAATTTTGGCAACTAATCTTAGATGACTCGTTACAAGTTTGTGAGCAGCTTTTGTATTATTTTTATCAAGCCAATCTTTTGCTAAGTTGTACTCATCCTCAGCAGTTAACATAGGAAATTTTTTAATTTGGTCTAAGTATCTACCCAGATTATTATCAGGTGATATTAGAGCTACACTACTTGATTCATTTTTGATCATCTTTAACTCCTACATGTTTATATAAGCTTATTTTTTAATTTTTAAAGACTTTTTTGTTTTTTTAAGAGTTATTATTTTCTAAGGTATTTATTAAATTTCTCATATCTTGAGGCAATGGACTAACAAAATCTAAATGTTTATTTGTAATTGGATGGTTAAAAGATAACTTAATTGCATGCAAAGCTTGTCTTTTAAATTGTTTAATTAATTCTAATTTCTTTTTATAAAAATCACTTTTAAGCCTCTTTTTCATTAAAGCTTTTCCGTATACATGATCTCCAATTATACTATGACCTAGATCAGATAAATGTACTCTAATTTGATGAGTTCTACCAGTTTCAAGCTTGCATTCAATTAGGGTTCCAAATGGTGCATAAACATTTAAAGTTTTCCATTGAGTAATAGCTAACTTACCTTGCTCGGAAATGCTCATTTTTTTTCTATTAATAGTCGATCGCGCTATTTTTTTATTTATAATACCTTCATTAGGAGGTTGTCCCCATACAATAGCATTATATCTTCTGTCTAAATCATGATTGCTGAAAATTTCACATAATTTTATGTGGCATAATTCTGTTTTTGCAACAACCATCACCCCACTTGTATCTTTGTCTAATCTATGAACTATCCCAGGTCGTTTGACCCCACCAATGCCTTGTAAGCTTGCCCCACAATGATGTAAAAGAGCATTAACAAGAGTTTTATCAGGATGGCCGGGAGCTGGATGTACAACCATTCCTGCTATTTTATTTAAAATCAATAAAAATTCGTCTTCATAAAGAATTTCTAAATTAATATTTTGAGGTGATGGGATTGCTTCAATAACTTTAGGGAGATTAATTTTAATTATGTGACTAGCTTTCACTTTAAAAGATGGATCGTTTATTATGAGATTATCCACTTTGATTAGCCCGCTCTCAATTAATTTTTTTACTCTACTTCGGGACATCGATAAATTTTTATTATTTAGCTCTTGTTTTGGTGCATCACTTACTTTAATAGCTTCTGTAATCCACGCGTCAAGCCTATTAGTTTTTACACAATAGTCTTTAACTTTTAATATTATTTCTATAGGATTTGTCATGTTTAATGTACTGAACTCAAAAAAAGAAAGTGAAGCTCCGGTGTCATCTAATATAAAGGTTATAAAAATTATTGCTATAATTTTAGGTGGTTTAATAATATTAGGCTTAATAGCTTTATTTTATGGATTGGCTAATAGTTATAACAGTTTAGAAAAAAAAAATAATAACATTTCTACCAAAACAATTGAAAAAAAGGTAAATCAATTTAATTTTTTACAGCCCAAAGATGCTCAATTGATTTCTTCCTCACTAGGAAAAAATAACGAAATTTTACTCAGATATATTTATCAAGGTAATAATGTGTTAGTGGTACTTGATACAAAAACTAAAAAAATCAGGTCAATAATTACTCTAAAAAAGGAACTGGTAAAATGGTAAAAAATTTAGAAATACTTTCTCATGAATGATAAACCCATTTTGATGGGTACTGACACTATCTCAGGAGTTGCTCCAGAAATACTGGATTCTATAATATCAGCAAGTAGGGTAAAAACATTACCTTATGGTAACGATATTTATACAAAAGAATGTAGAGAAATTATTTGTAAAGTTTTTGAAAAAGAAAATTTAGAGATAATACCAATGATGTCAGGTACTGCGTCTAACTCACTCGCTTTATCATCTTTTTTACAGTCTTACGGTAGTATTATTTGTCATGATGAGGCTCATATTAATAACGATGAAGGCGGAGCCCCTGAGTTTTTCTCTGGAGGTGGTAAATTAATAAGTATTTGTGATAATTTAGGAAAATTGAAACCAAAATCATTAAAAACTAAAATTGATAATATGAGTTTTAAAAAAAAGAATACTGCTAATATATCAGGAGTTTCGATTACGCAATTAGCTGAAAATGGAACGATTTATAAAAAAAAAGAAATTTTAGAAATTAGTAAAATATGTAAAAATCACAATATGTTTTTACATATGGATGGTGCCAGATTTGCTAATGCTCTTGTTTCTCAAAACATATCACCAGCTGAAGCAACATGGAAACTAGGAGTTGATTGTTTATCCTTGGGTGCAACCAAAAATGGAGCTATGGCCGCTGAAGTTATAATTTTTTTCAACAATAAATTAGCTTTTGAAGCTAAAAATAAAATTAAGCAGACAGGACACGTCATATCTAAAACTAGATTTATTTCTGCTCAGTTAAATGCATGGTTCAAAGACGGATTATGGATTAAGTTAGCAAAATCAGCTAATAATAATGCTAAATACTTAAGTGATCAATTGAGTTTGTTTAGAGATTTTAAACTCTTATATCCAACAGAGGGGAATGAAGTTTTTTTGAAAATTGAAAACAAAACTTATGATCAAATTTTAAAATTAAAAATAATTCCTAATTTATGGTCTAAAGTTAATGATGATGAATTAGTTATAAGGTTTGTAACTTCATTTGAAACTCAAAAAAGTCAAATTGATGAATTAATTAAAAGATTAAGTAATCAATTTATAAAAACTTAAATCCCATAATTTAAGTATAAAGCTATGTTAAGGATTGAAGAATTAATAAGTGTAATTAAATCTTTTTCAAATAAAAAAGCAAATTTTCCAAGGTATGTATGTCCAACTAATAGTGGAAGTAAATAAATTCTAACCATTAAAACAAGCCAGGCAAGATACAAAGGTACAATTGGTTTGACAATAAATTCTGGTGTTAGCTTTGTTGAAAAGTTGATAATTGGTTTTGTTAATTTGTTAAAAAAACGAAATACAATGGCATTACTGACTTCATTCGTAAAAATATTTAATACAAATTTTAAAATTAAAATTAACATTATTAATGCTAATATATAATCAAAAACAATAAGCCAAATAGGGAAAGTATTATCCATGTATGCATTATACAAATTTATAGAAAAAAGGAAAAAAGATAATTAATTTTAGATAAAAATTTTTTTTAAATTGTTTTTTATGTTAATTATATAATTCCAACTTTAAGAGGCAAACCTATGAATAATCCACAATATATTTTTTCTATGTATAAAATGAGTAAGGTTTACCCAGGTGGGAAACAAGTATTAAAAGACATAAGCCTTTCTTTTTTACCGGGCGCAAAAATTGGTGTTTTAGGTGGTAATGGTGCAGGTAAATCAACTTTACTAAAAATAATGGCGGGTATTGATAATGAATTTAATGGTGATGCAAAATTAGCAGATGGGATAAAAGTTGGATATCTAGCACAAGAGCCAGAATTAGACAATAATTTAAACGTATATGAAAACGTTATGGAAGGCATGTTTGAAGCTAAAAGTCTAGTAGATGAATTTAATTTAATATCACTTAAATTTTCTGAAGATTTGACTGATGAAGAGATGAATGAGACTATATCTAAGCAAGGTGAACTCCAAGAAAAAATTGATAATATGGATGCTTGGGACCTTGATCGGAAAGCTGAAATTGCAATGGATGCTTTAAGCTTGCCTCCTGGAGAGGCCAAAATAGTGAACTTGTCTGGGGGAGAAAAAAGACGAGTAGCTCTAGCAAAACTATTATTATCAAACCCTGATTTTCTCTTATTGGACGAGCCAACAAACCATCTTGATGCTCTTTCAGTTTCATGGCTTCAAAGGTTCCTTCACGATTTCCCAGGTACGGTTATAACCATTACACATGATAGATATTTTTTAGATGAAGTTGCGGGGTGGATTTTAGAATTAGATCGTGGGGAAGGTATCCCTTACAAAGGAAATTATTCTCAATGGTTAGAGCAAAAACAGAAACGTCTTGAATTAGAAGGAAAAATTGAAGAAGCAAGAAAGCGAAAATTAAGTGAAGAGCTAGAATGGATAAAATCAGCACCAAGAGCGAGACAAGCTAAGTCAAAAGCTCGTATTTCTTCATATGAAGAATTAGTTGCACAAGAACAAAAGAACGAAATTAACACAAATAATCTTGTAATACCTCCAGCCCCAAGATTAGGAAATGAAGTTATTAACTTTAATAATGTATCTAAATCTTTTGAGGATAAATTACTTATAGATAATTTAACTTTTAAACTACCTCCAGGAGGAATTGTTGGAGTAATAGGCGCAAATGGTGCTGGAAAAACTACATTGTTTAGAATGATTACTAAAGAAGAAATACCTAACAATGGAGAGATTATAATTGGTGAAACTGTTAGTCTAAATTATGTAGATCAATCTAGAGATTTATTAAAACCTGAGCAAAACGTTTGGGAGTCTATTTGCGATGGATTAGACGAAATTCAAATAGGGAAAAAAACTATTCAAAGTAGGGCTTACGTTAGTCAATTTAACTTCAAAGGTTCGGATCAACAAAAAATAGTTAGTCATTTGTCTGGAGGTGAAAGGAATAGAGTTCATTTAGCTAAGATGTTAAAAACTCCTGGCAACGTTTTGTTATTAGATGAACCAACTAATGATCTTGATGTTGATACATTAAGGTCTTTAGAAGAAGCAATTCTTGCTTTTTCTGGATGTGTAGTTGTGATTTCACATGATAGATGGTTTTTAAATAAACTCGCTACTCATATCTTAGCGTTTGAAGGTGGAAGTCATGTGGAATGGTTTGAAGGAAACTACCAAGATTACGAACAAGATAAAAAGAGAAGATTAGGTGATGACGCATTAAACCCTAAAAGGATAAAGTATAAACCAATTTCAAGGTGATTTATTTCTTTTTATTATATTTATCAAGTAGTACTTCAAAATCACCTTTATTTTTTCTCAAAATAGTCATTGTTTCAGCTTTGTGAGAACTTACTAAAGATATACCCTCTATTTCTAAATCTAAAATCTGAAGATTCCCTTCATTGTTTGAGGCAAGTTTCCAAAGGAGATTAACAGGAGGTTTGTTATTGTTAGGGTCCTCAATTCTGCCCCTTACATAAATAAGTTTTTTTCCCCTTAATTCAGAATCAGTAGATATATAATTTAATGTTGATAATGTATTTAGGTGATCTTCTACAGTTTTAACTATTTCTTGGAGTAGGGCATTTTTGTATCTCTCCCTTTGAAGAACTGTTGCTTTTTTCCAGAAAGAACCAGTGGTCGCCTTAGCCATAAAATTTAAATTAATATATTCTTTAATTAACAAGGAAATTCTTAACGATTTCTCATTTTGATCTAATTTGAGTGTTTCAATTGCGTTAACTTTAGCCTTACTTATCATTTCTTGGATTATAGTATTGCTTTTTTCTAGTTTATCAGCACAAGCACCATTTGAAATTAAAGTTATTGAGATTGGTAAAATTAAAACAAAGTATAGTAGATCTTTAATTTTAAATTTATTGTAAAAGCTTCTCAAATTCTTCATCCTTGTTTTTATTTTTAATATTATGGTACTTTTCGTTATACACATTTTTTCTTCGATTTTGAATATAATAAGATTTCATCTTTGTATATGGATCAGGTGAATTATATAATTTATCAATGGAATTGGATAGTTTAGATCTTGTATCAATTACATTGATTGGTATTTCAATTAAGTTGATGTCATTCACAGTAGTAGAAGAAACGTTTGTCATATTTTGTCTATCTACAAAATAACCTGAAAAATCTCTTGTCATTTTAGGCCCTAAAAAAGGCACTACTAAAAAAGGTCCCTCTGGAACATTTAATTTAGCTAAAGTTGATCCAAAATCTTTTTTTAATATTTCAGTTTCACCATTATCTAAATCATAAAAGCCAAGGGTTAAACCATTTAACATAAACTTAGCTGACGCTAAAATTGTATTTTCTAAGTCAAATTGAAAAGTACTATTAGCAATAGTAACAGGAAGTTCCATCCAATCTAAATGATTACTAATACTCTTTCTAGCACCATTTGGAATATTTCTAACATAAGCTTTACTTAAAGGGTTTACTAATTTTTGGTCTACATATTTATTGAACCCAAATACATGCCTATTTAAGTTTTCAAATGGATCTGATTCTTTTGTAACATTTTTACTACCTGAACAGCCTCCTAAAGAAAGAGAGACTAAAAACAAGGTAATTAAAATATATTTGAAGTTTTTCATCATAGTTCAACTAAGTAATCTAAAAGGTGTAATAGTTATATTATTTATTTATTAATTTTCTACAAGTTAAACATTCTATATGATAGGTATAAAGTTAAATATTTATAATAATAAAAAGAATATATCTTCTACTATAATGAATGATTTTTTAAACCATAAAGCTTTTATTGATTTAAACGAGCCTCAAAAAGAGGCTGTTAAAACTCTTCAAGGCCCTTTGTTAGTTTTATCTGGTGCTGGAACTGGGAAAACAAGAGTGTTGACAGCACGTCTTGCTAATTTGTTATACAGTAAAACAACTAAACCTTGGAATATACTTGCAGTTACTTTTACAAATAAAGCAGCTAAAGAGATGAGAACAAGGTTAGAGAATTTAATAGGTCCTTCAGCTAATTCAGTTTGGTTAGGTACTTTTCATTCAATCGCAGCAAGAATTTTAAGAGAAAATGCAGAATTAGTAGGGTTAACGTCAAACTATACAATTATAACTCCAGATGACCAAGTAAGGCTTCTAAAGCAAATAATGCTTGATGATGACATAGATACAAAAAAATTTACGCCTAAAGCTATGTCAAATTTAATTGCTGGTTGGAAGGATAAAGGTCAAAAACCAGAAGAAGTAGATAATTCTAGTAACGACTATTTTGCTAATGGAAGAGCAATTAGCATATATAAAACTTATCAATTAAGATTAAAAACACTTAATTCTGCTGATTTTGGAGACTTATTATTATATAATTTAAATATTTTTTCAGATCATCCGGATGTATTGACGCAATATCATTCCAAGTTATCCTATTTTTTAGTTGACGAGTATCAAGACACCAATGTGATACAATATTTGTGGTTAAGACTTCTTGCAGAAAAATCTAAGAATATTTGTTGTGTTGGAGATGACGACCAATCTATATACGGTTGGCGAGGCGCCCAAGTGGGTAATATTTTAAAATTTGAAAAAGATTATCCGTCGGCAACTGTTATTAAACTTGAAGAAAATTATAGATCAACAGGAAGAATTCTAGAGGCAGCTAATAGCGTGATTTCTAATAATAAAGAAAGATTAGGTAAAAATCTTAAAACATCTTCAGAACAAGGAGAAAAAATAGATTTAATATCTGTTTGGGATGGATTAGAAGAAGCAAGGAAAACAAGTGTTGAAATTGAAAATCTATTTTCAAATGGTTTAAGGCACGATCAAATGGCTGTCCTAGTAAGAGCAGGTCACCAAACTAGGCAATTTGAAGAAAGATTTGTTGACATAGGAATTCCTTACAAAGTTATAGGTGCAAAGTTTTATGAGCGATTAGAAATAAGAGACGCTCTTGCATATCTAAGAGTTGTTCAACAGCCCAATGATGACTTAGCATTAGAGAGAATTATTAATGTTCCTAAACGTGGCATAGGAACTAGTACAACAAGTATGATTCACTCTTATGCAAGAAAAAAAGATATATCTTTTTTCTTAGCGACAGAAGAATTATTAATGACAGACGAATTAAGACCAAATGTAAAAAAAACACTGCGGGACTTAATTAATCAGTTTATTGAGTGGAATCGTGAGTCCAAAGAAATTAGCCACACTGATTTGACGTTAAAGGTGCTTGAGGAATCAGGATACCTTTTTCATTGGCAGAATGATAAATCTATTGAAGGTGAGGGAAGGTTAGAAAATTTAAAAGAGCTAATTAATGCTATGAGTGGCTTTGAAAATCTTCAAGGGTTCCTAGAACATATATCGCTTGTAATGGATGGAGATAGTCAAGCTGAAGCTGGTGAAGTGTCTCTAATGACTTTACATGCAGCTAAAGGACTTGAGTTTGATGTGGTTTTTTTACCAGGGTGGGAAGAGGGACTGTTTCCTAGTCAAAGATCTATAGATGAATTAGGTCTAGCAGGACTGGAGGAAGAAAGGAGATTGGCATATGTGGGTATTACTCGTGCAAGAAAAAGGTTATTTATAACATTTGCTGCTAATAGACAAATTCATGGATTATGGCAAGGTTCAATTCCTTCCAGGTTTATAAGTGAACTTCCCAAACAAAATTTAAACGAAAATATTGAAGGTAACCTTGGTGCTGATGCATCTAGTTATAGTCAAATTGAGTTTGACGACTCTAGAACTAATATATCATATGGACCAGGTTATTTTAGAGCAAAACAAAATAAAATAAATGGAATTGATCTTTATAGAGCACCTAAAACGCAGAATGAAGCTTTTAAATCTACAGCTGTTTTTGATAATGGACAAAGAGTGTTTCATCAAAAATTTGGAATGGGAAAAGTTATTTCGTCAGAAGGTGATAAGCTAAATATATTTTTTGATAAGGCTGGTGAAAAGAGAGTGATTTCCAATTTTGTAAAATTAATTGAATAATTAGACTAAGATATGGATTTATGGTCAATAAGCTTTGTAATAGAAAATCAGTTTAAAAACTTATTTTCTGAATATGTTGAAGATTTTGAAGGTTATTTATCATCTAGTTTATTTAATAATACAAAAAAGAATACAAAAAATGTATTACCAATAAATATTATAAATAATTTAGGTGAGTTCCATCAAAATGAATTTTGGACGTTAGAAGTATTGGTTCAAAAAAAACCAGACAATAATTTAGTAGAAATGAAACTTAACAATCTAGCTAGGCAATTAAGTGTAAATGAGTATTATACTGACGATATAACTCGGGGAAAAAAAATAAATGCTAAAAAAGTTAGTATCAAGAAAATTATCCAAAAAAATTGGCTTAACATTAATAGACAATCCTTCCCAGTTATTAATATTGAAAGATTTTATATATATGGTTCACATATAAGAAAAAATTACTCTGTTTATAAGATACCTATTAAGATAAATGCATCAACTGCATTTGGTACAGGCTCTCATGCAACTACAAAATGTTGCTTGCAAGCTATTAATTATTTGTCTCAACGTTTTTCACCTAACAACATTCTAGATTATGGTTGTGGAACAGGAATTTTAGGTATTGCTTCTAAAAAAGTATTTAAAAAAAGTAAGGTAATTTTTGTTGATATAGACGAAGATGCGGTAAAGTTATCTAAAAAAAATATAGAACTTAATCATATAAAAGTTAATGGTGTATATTTAACCAATTCTTTCTTTAATATAAAATATATTGAAAATAACTACTATGATTTAATTTACGCTAATATCTTATTTATGCCTCTGTTTAAACTAGCACCTGTATTTAAACAGATCCTTAAACCTAATTCATTTTTAATCTTATCAGGACTTTTAAAACAACAAATTCCTTACATTATTAATCGATATAATAATTTTGGATTTATAGAAGAAAAGAAAATAATTTCAGAAGACTGGGGATCGGTTATAATGAGTATAAAGTCTTAATTTTTACAGTAAGGTTTAGGTGTTGAGTAGAGAATTAGAATTATTAATATATAAAATGAGACAAAAAAAATATGATGCTCTCTTAGTTCCTAGAGAGGATATGTTTTCAGGAGAAGAAGTTCCTAAAAGTGAAGAGCGTTTAAAATACATTACAAATTTCACTGGATCAGCAGGATTTGCAATAATAGTATCAAATGAAAATTTGAAATCAGCAATTTTTAGCGATGGTCGATATCAACTACAATTAAAGAAACAAGTTGATACTAAATTTTTTGATGTCTTTAACGGAGGTATAAATGAAATTGGCAATTTCCTAAAAGATAATGAAAAGTATTTAAAAATAATAGCTTTTGACCCTTGGTTATTGACTTCAATAAAACACGAAACTCTCAGTAAGATTCTAAAAAGTACACCATTAATTTTAAAAGCTACGGAAAAAAACTTAATTGATGAAATCTGGAAAAAAAGACCAACTGAAACTCAGAAATCTATTTTTCAACTTCCATTAAAAAGAACTGGAGAAAATTTTTTATCAAAAATAAACCGTCTTAAAAAAGTAATAACAAATATTTGTGGTGATTATTATGTTTTATTTAATCCTGCAGGCCTGTCGTGGTTATTAAATATAAGATGTCGTGATCTTAAATACACACCTGTTTCAAGGTCTTTCTGTATTATATCAAGTAAAGGTGAAGTTTTTATTTTCTCAGATAATTCAACGTTTGAAATAATCACCAAAAATCATAGTAAAATTCATCTTTTGCAGATTAATGAACTTACATCTTTTTTAAAGAAACTAAAAAATAAGAATTTTTTGATAGACCCAGTTTTTTTGCCTCTTCAAATAAAGCACCTTATATTAAATATGGGATTAAATATTCATAACATAAGTTGCCCAATAGAAGAATTTAAGTCTGTTAAGAATTTAAATGAATTGAACGGTTTTAAGGTGTCTCATTTAAAAGACGGTTTAGCTTTCTTAAAGCTGTTTTTTTGGCTTGAAAAAAACTTGAGTTCACAAGACTTAACTGAAATTACAGTTTCTAAAAAATTAGATGAATTACGTTCCTTAGAAGAAACATTTATTTGTGAGAGTTTTGCTACAATTTCAGCCTTTAAGGATAATGGGGCTATTATTCATTATAAAGCAGATAAATCTACTGACAAAAAAATAGATAAGGATGGATTATATTTGATTGACTCAGGAGCTCATTATTTGGAAGGGACTACTGACACTACGCGTACCATAAAAATTGGTAAGGTTAGTGAGGAAATGATAAATAATTATACTCTAGTTTTGAAAGGACATATAGCAATCGCCACGGCAATATTTCCTAAAAACACCAAAGGTAGAGAAATTGATACTTTAGCAAGAAAGGCATTATGGTCTGAAGGCAAAGATTATGCCCATGGGACTGGCCATGGAGTGGGTTGTTTGCTAAGCGTTCATGAGGGGCCCATATCTATATCAAAACACTCAAAATGTGATATTAGGAAGGGCATGGTGATATCTAATGAGCCAGGCTATTACAAGAATGGTGAATATGGAATTAGAATAGAAAATTTAGAAGTTGTTTCAAAAAAACATCTTAAAAATAGTGAAAACTTTTTGTGTTTTGAAAATTTAACAAGAGTTCCTTTTGAGCTGGAGCTTATTAATAAAGAAATATTAACAATAGATGAAATAAATTGGATTAATTTATATCATGAAAAAGTTTATAGAGAGTTAGAAAATTTGATAAATCCTAATGATAGAGAATTACTGGATTACTTGAAAATTAAAACATTACCAATTTAATTGTTTAATTTATTAACTAAATCGTACCATTCATTTTCATTTATAATTTTTACATTAAGTTCTAGGGCTTTTTTTGCTTTAGATCCAGGTTGATCTCCTAAAATTAAATAATCAGTATTTTTTGATAGAGAGTTACTAATCTTAGCACCTAAACTTTGAAGAGTATTTTTGGCCTCATCTCTGCTCATATTATTTAATGTTCCAGTTAAAACAACTACCTTACCAGTAAACTTAGAATTAATTTTATTAGGATAAACATCTGTGACAATTATATACTCAATTAATTTATTTATTATGTCTAAATTCTTGGGAGTATTCAGATATAGTATCAAATCATTAGCTATATTTTCGCCTATTTGATCAATAGCAACAAGTTCTTGGAAGGAATCAGATTGCTTATTAGTAGCTTTCTTCATATGAATCAAAAAATTGTCAAATGAGTTATAACGTAAGGCAATTAATTTGGCATTTGTTTCACCTATTTGTCTAATTCCTAAAGCATATATAAATTTATCTAACGAAATTTTTTGTTTGTATTTTATAGCATTTAACAATTTATCAATCGAAGTTTTACCTAATCCTTCTTTCTTTTCTAATTTATCTCTATATTTATAAAGCTGAAAAATATCTCCAAAATCATTTATATATTTATCTTTAAAAAGAGTTTCTACTAACTTGTCACCAAGTCCTTCAATATTAAATGCATTTTTAGAGACAAAATGTTTTAGTTTTTCAATGGCTTGAGCAGGGCAATTTACACCAGCCAAGCATCTTCTAACAGCTTCATCTATAGGTTTAGCGGTAATAGATCCACATGATGGACAATGTTTAGGTGGATAAAATATTCTAGAAGTATTAAGTCTTTTTTCTTTAACAACCTCAAGAACTTGAGGAATAACATCGCCGGCTCTCTGAATCTTTATTGCATCGCCAATCCTTATATCTTTCCTAGAAATTTCATCTTCATTATGGAGAGATACGTTTGAGACTAGAACACCACCTACTCTTACAGGTTTTAGTTTTCCAACAGGAGTGAGAGCACCTGTTCTTCCTACCTGAGTTTCTATGTTTAAAATAATTGTTTCAACTATTTCTGCAGGTAGTTTATGCGCAATAGCCCACCTAGGTGCTCTGGTTATGGAACCTAGTCTTGTCTGAAGTTTTACATCGTTTACTTTATAAACTAAGCCATCAATTTCATAGTCTAATTTATCTCTAATAGATAGAATGCGTTCATAGAAATTATTTATATGGCTTAAATTGTTAACTATTTTATTTTCATTATTAACAAGAAACCCCATTTCATTAAATTTTTTTAAGAGATCACTTTGTGTTTCAAAATGAAAATCTTTAGAATATTCCCCAATAGAAAAAGCAAAAAAATTTAAATTTCTGTTTTTAGTAATGCGAGTATCTTTCTGTCTAATTGAACCAGCTGATGCATTTCTTGTATTAGCAAATATTTTTTTACCATTTTCTAACTGTGATTTATTAAGTTTATGAAAATCAGCTTTTTTCATAAAGATTTCACCTCTAATTTCTATAAATTTTGGAAAAGGCTTAACTAAATTAATAGGTATGTCTTTTATAGTTTTAATGTTTTCAGTGACGATTTCTCCAACAGTACCATCTCCCCTAGTGACTGCATTTACCAAGGATCCGTCAAGGTAAAGAAGAGAAATTGATAATCCATCAATTTTGGGTTCACATATTAAGTCTAATTTGAAAGTCTTACTCAAGGACAAAAACTTGTATATTTTATCAATAAATTCACTTACATCGCCAAACGAAAAAGCATTATTTAGTGATGACATGGGTTTATAATGAGTGTATTTTTCGAATTGATTTGAAGGATAAGAGCCTACTTCAGATCTCTCCAAAAAATAAAACTCAGGGTTTGCTGTTATTATGTCGTCATATTCTTTGCACAGTTGATCAAATTCGAAATCAGTAATTTCTGGATTATCATGTGAATGATATTTTTTGTTATGATAATCAATTTCCTTCTTTTTAATTTCTAAAGTCTTTAAAATTTCAATATTCATTTATTTATTGTCTAAAAGTTTGAAAGCAGCTTCTCTAGCTTCGTTAGTAATATTGCTGCCTGATAACATCCGTGCTATTTCTTCAATTTTCTCATTTTCGCTTAATTCAATTATATTAGTATAAGTTTGATTGTTATTCATGTTTTTTTGAACAAGATAATGATTATGCCCTTTGGAAGTTACTTGAGGTGAATGAGTTACTACCATAGCTTGATAAGATGCTCCTAATTTAGCTAATCTTGTTCCAACTGCATTAGCAACTGATCCACCAATACCAGAATCAATTTCATCAAAAATAATAGTCCTATTATGTATTGCTGCTTCAAGTACAACCTTTATTGCTAACAGAAATCTAGATAACTCTCCTCCAGACGCAATTTTGTTTATTGGAAGCATGTTATTATTAGAGTTTGTTGAAGCAAGAAACGTTACTTTATCAATTCCTAATATTGAAGCATCTTCAATGGCAACTTTATCAAAATTTATCGAAAGGCGAGCACTTTCTAATTTTAGTTGAGGCAACTCGTCATTTATTTTTTTAGAAAGAATTGTTGCATACTTTTTTCTACTTTCTGAGAGTAATGTGCTTAATTTAACAAATTTCATTTTAGCATCATCATATTCTTTTTTAAGATCTTCTATTTTAAAATTATTATCTTTAATATCATTTAGTGAAGTTTTCAATTTATCACGGATTGTTATCAAATCATCAACCGTGCAATTATGTTTCCTGGCTTCTGTTCTAAGTGCATGAAGCCGATCTTCAATAAGATCAAGCTTATCTATACCTTGAGTTGTTTCTAAACTCTCTCCATTCACAATGTTTTTTAACTCTTCAATGTCAGCCTTTGACCCATTAATAATTTCAATTGCAGAATTTATATTTTCATTTTCAATTTTGTACATCGATTCAAGTGATTTGATTAC